>OFQY01000456.1_pt1 | contig 16463 bp, 13 predicted proteins | sample 1542991 | NCBI WGS metagenome assembly OFQY01 (sample SAMN07774224, study PRJEB24372) | wastewater metagenome | isolation source: Exp Tend VB 10WW | collected 2016-02 | reverse complement strand
GTTATCGCTCACGGTGACGGTGATGCCTTCGCTGATCGTGATGGGGCCAACGGATGCCGCGTTGTAGGTGCTGGCAATCGTGAAATCAGCGGTGATCTTGCGGGGGTTGAGGCGGATTGGGCTGTCAGGGTTGGTGGCTTGGGCGGTGCTGGCGTAGGCTGCAGCGGCCAAGGCGCTTGCGGCGGCGGCGGCGGCGTTGGTGACTGGGCTTTGGGCGGCCACGGCAACGGCGGCGGCGTCACACAAGATGCGGTCGGCTTGGGCGGCGTTGGCAAGCCCAAAGACCTCCACAGCGGTGGCATACGTCCACGCGATCGCTGCCACCTCTTCCGTGTGGTTGGTGATGCGCCAGGTGTGGTACGTATCGGCGCGGGTGGCAAAACTTACCGAGTCGGTGCGTGTGGGCGGTGGTGACGGCGGTGCGGTGAGTGTGGGGGCGGTGGTGATGGTCATGGGGTTGGTCCTTTTTATTGCACTAGGCCTTGCACGTTGACGGTGCAATAGCTTTTGGTGGGGTAGGCAACATCTACATCCATGTCTTCAAAAAACCCGAATACGCTTAGGGCTTCGTAGTTTTCGGTGTCCGTACCCACCCACGTGCAAGGGGTGGAGCGAAGCGCGGCAAGGATGCTGGTGATTTTGTTGAGTTGTGCGTTGTCAAACATCATTCGAGCATTGAGGCGGCGGGCGAATCCGCGCCGAACGAATGTAGAGGTGCCGAATGTGTCGGTCTCTTTGCGGCTGTAGTCCACGATGCTGATGCCTGCGCCGTACTCGGTGCCACCAAGGTCGTAAAACGTGCCCACATCCAAAATGCTGCAAGCGACGGTGCCGGTGCCTGAAATTTTGACGGTGATGTGTGCATCGCCATAGGGCGGCAAATCCAAGCGCGCTACTTCGCTGAGTTGTAAAAATGGCTCAAAATAATACTGATACCAGTCGCTGATAACGGTGCCGTCCAGCGTGATGACGAGCGGCCCGGTGAGTGTGTCATTGCCATAGACGATGTTGCCTGCCAGCGCATCGCGCACGGTGATCTCCAGCGTGGTGCCGACCAGCCCAAACAGGCCAATGCTGTTGACGTAGCCGGGTTTGAGCACCACCGTCATGCTGGTGGTGGCGGTGGTGGAGGTGCTGGTTTCGCGGTCCAGCATGGCCCATTTGTTGGATGGACCAATGTCCAGCCAGTTCACCGCGTCACTTTCGGGCGCGGTGGCGGTGGTGCCCGCTATCAGGCGCTGATAGAGCCGCTGGGTGGCGGTGCGCAGCACGATGTCATCCACCACGTAGGCCGTGGCGGCGTTCCACGCTGCATAAGTTTCGGTGGCGTCCGTGCTGACAAGCATGGCGGCGGTGATGAGGGTTGGTTTGACTACTTTCACGCGATCACCTCCACTTGTAGCGGGGTTTCTGCGTCGGTTTTTACGGTCAGTCCCCGGTCGCGGAAACCGCGAATGTCTTTGGCAGCGTTGCCTGTGTTGCTGGCTGTGGCGCGGGCTTCGGTGCGCAGGCCCTGCACTTCTTTTGTCAGGCGCTCAACCAGCGCTTCAAGCCGTGCCATGTCGCGCCCGTTGCCGCCTGTGCTGCGCACGCCCAAGTTGCCGCCAATGTTGACCAGCGGCATGATGGCCTCGGGGCCCGCTTCGCCCATGAGTCCCATGTCAAAGCTGGTGGGTGTGCTGACGACGGAATTGGTAAATGCGCCGCCGTGGGCGTAGACGCCGCCTGTGTACGCAGCACGATCAAATTTGACAAGTGTTCCGTTTGTCAAGCGCCAGTTGATGTCGTAAGCCTGCAATGCAATCCACTGCAGATAAGTTTTTACGTGGTAGGCAATAGTGTCCAAGTACCCATCTGCTGCTGCGTGGTTGATGCCCCCTGTATTAGCCGCAGTAGTTGCCGAATTAGCCGCCATTTGGCCAAAGTACGCTGAATTGGCCGCAATGGTTTGCAAATACTGGCTTGAGTTAAGTTGTATGTTGTAAAGCCCTTTAAACACCGAATCCAATGTCCCTTGTGCATTCAGGTTGTCGTCAACCCACGTACCCAACAAGTATGTCAAATCCATTTTTAAAGATTTGAGCAGTAGCTGGTTGGTTTGATCTATGTTATTAAACACAGAGCGAATGGGGTCGCTAGGGGAAAATGAGACTGTTCTAAAGTCTCCTGACGCAAAAATTGACGTACTCGCTGCAGTAGCGGCAGAGGCGGTTTTGATGTCCAAAGTCGCCAGCCGGATGGCTTCAAGCTGCGTGATTTGGCCGTCGCCGTTTACGTCAATCTCCGTGAACAAGGTTTTGATTTGCGCATCGGTTGCCAAGCCATTCAGGCCCGCTGCAAACTCTGGATAGTCCAGCAAGCCATTCACCGACGTGTCTATTTTTGAGAATCCGTTCAACAAGGTGTTGCTGATCACCGACTGCATGCTACCCACGGCGGAGGTTGCAGCATCGGTCGATACCCGGATGGCCTCTAACTTGGTGATTTGGCCGTCGCCGTTTACGTCTAGTTGGGTATAAATGGACTGCAGGGTGGCGTCTGATGCCAACCCGTCAAAGTAGCGACCAAACTCAAGGCGATCAATAGACCCCGACAGGTTGGTGTCAATCTCCCCTATGCGATTGACCAAATCGACGCCAATGCTTTGGGCAATGCCATCTTTCAGCTCGCGCACCGCTGTTTCCAGCGCCGTAATGGCCTGCGCCATGGGGTCCGCTGCTTGGGGCACGGCCACGGTTTGGGCGGCCAGCAGTGCGGCGGCGTTGGCGGCTTGGGCTACTTGGGTCAGGATGCCTGCTTTTTGCAGGGCGAATTCTGTGCTGGTGGAGGCGCGGTTTTTGGCAAACTCGATGCTGGCTGTGGCCGCACCGGGCAGGGCTTGCATGGCGTCCGCGTCACCGCCCATGGCTTTGGCCAGCAGCTTGCCAAAACTTGCGCTGGGGGCCAGCGTTTCGCCGTCCAAAAACTCGCGCAGGGATTTGTTCAGGCCCCGGAACTTTTCAGCCGCTGCGTTGGCGGTGTTGGCCGCGTCAATCTGCGCTTGCAGTTGCAAATCTGTAATGGTACCCTGCGCCCCGGTCACACCGGACGAGAGTGATTTGAGGCTTTCGCTCAAGGTTTTGAGGCTGTCTTTTGCGGTCTGGGTGGCCGCTTGCAGATCTTCCTGCGCATAGACCTGTTTGATCAGCTCTTGCGTGGCTGCGTTGGACGTGGTGGCAAGGTCCGCCTGCATAGCCAGTTGGCGCTCGGTCACGGTGCCCTGCAGCACGGCCAGCTTTTGCGTCCAGCTTGTGACCGTGGCAATCTCTTTTTCGACTTCTTTCTGAATGCTTTCGCGCACCTTTTGGGCGGCGGCTTCTTTGGCTGTGGCCTCTTTTTCGGCCAACGAGGCCAGCTCTGTCATGGCGGTTTGCAGGCTTTGCCATTGGGCCAATTTTTCGGGGGAAATGCCGCCGTCAATGGCGCTGACAAAATCAGTTTTGAATGACTCGGAGGTGGTGGCCAGTGTGCGGAAGGCTTGGTCCACGTTGGCCTGCAAAATGGCCATGGGCTCGCGGGTCTCCAGCAAGGCTTCACGCACCTGCTTGATGGATCCGGCATAGGCCAGCGTGTTGGTGATTTGCTCTTGCGTCATGGCCCCGGCGTTCAGGCCGTTGAACACACTGGACAGGTAGGCCGGGAGTTCTGAGCCTTGCAGGGCGGCGAACACGGCGCGGCTGGCTGCCAGGGCGATGGCGGCGTCTGACGATGCGGTTTCGCCGCCTGTGCTGTAAAACGAGTTTCCGGCGCGGGCGGTGAGTGCAAAGTTTGGCGACTCGCCATTTTTGCCCGTGTTGCCGCCATAGGCAAACGCGCTGGCCACGGTGCCAATGCCCAAAGACTTGGCCGCGCCTGCGTAGGCTGCTTGCAAGTCAGCCAGCATCTTGTCCACGCCAACGCTGGAGCCGTTGAAAAATGTTTGGTAGTCGGTGCGCTTGCCTGATGCGTCAAAGCTGGCGGATGCGTCACCTGTGCTGGATGTGGGGGTGCCGTGGTCAGCCAACGCAAGCACCGCGCCCGCTGCCAGTGCAGCCCAACCTACCGGACCCATGGCCGACAATGCGCTGCCAATGGTTGACCCAACACTTAAACCGCCCGCCACGCCAGACATGCCCGCCGCGCTATAGGCTGCAGTAGCGCCCGCAAGGCTGGTGCCGGCCAGCCCTGCCGACACGCCAGTGGCAACGCTGCTGCCGATGGCGGCAAGTGTGGAGCCGCCGATAAGGGACGCTGCATTGAGAGCCGTGCCGATCATGCCCCCACCACCACCTTCACCACCTCCACCAAAACCAACAGCACTGGCCATGGCTTGCCCAACAGGGTTGACGATGGCGCTGACCGTGGGGCGCAGCACCATGGTCTTAAACATGTTGGTCAGCGTGTCGCGCAGGTTTTCAGCAAAACCTTTGCCCGACTCGAACCCGCGCATGAGGGCGTCGGTAATGCTGTCGTTGATCTTGTCAGCGGTTTTTTGCCATTCGGCGGCGGCTTTTGTTGCGGCGTCTTTGTTGGCTTGTTGTGCCTCAATACTGCCAAGTGCTACTGCGCTGCGTTTTTTGGCTGCAATCAGGGCTTCGAGTTTGGCGGTTTCCTCGGTGCATTGGTTAATGCTGGTTTTTTGAGCCAGTTGTTCTTCGAGGCGCGCAATTTCAAGCGCCGCAATGGCGCTTTGCGTCAGGCCAAAGGTGCGCGCCAGTTGTTCGTTTTTGTCAGCCTCGTCTGTGGCGGCTTTGACCAGTGCAGACGATGCTGCATAGCGGGCTTTTTGCTGCTCCTCATAATACTTATCGGCGGCAATTAGTTGCTCAGTAACTGAGAGTTGCTCTAAGCCGATGTTGATGCGAGTTTGTTCTATTTCTGAAAGCTTGATCGTCCCGGTGGACAGATCAGCAATCATTTTTGCTCTGATTTTTTCCGACTCATACAGGCTGCGCCCGGTGGTGAGTTGCAGGCTATCTTGCGCCTGCTTTTCGGCAATGACGCGCGTGAGCTTTTGGTAGTCGCTGATTTTGTCCGCGCCATCTTTTAATTTTTCGTCTGGCGTTTTGAAATTCAAGTCGGCTTTGGCCTTTTTGGCTACAACAGCAACACCCTCTATTTCTGTCAGACGGTCACGAAGGCGTTTGCCAAAGGTTTCGTTGCCCCATGCTTTATCGAGGTCTTCAGCGAGGCTTTGCGCAATGACTTTTTGTCGCGCCATTGATGCGTTAATGATGTTGATGACCGGCTCTTTGCCAAGCAGTCCGGTAAAAACATTCCACGCCATTGAAGCGTTTTCGACCATGATGGCAATGTTTGCACCAACAGCTTTGCCAACGGATTGAATGACGACTTTCAGGGCCTCAAATCCATCCATGACGTAAGTCACGCCAAAAATCGCGTTGCGTGACCATGCCGTGATTGAGCCATCCGCCGACAAGTCGCTGATGCCTTTTTTGATACCGCCAGCGCCTTTGTTGACATCAATAAAAGCCTGTGTCAGCTCATACAGAGCTGGCAGCATGGCCATGGACACGTCTTTTTTCCACGCCTCAGAGGCTTTTTGAATTTTGGTGAGGTTGTCGGTGTAGTCATCGGCCATGGCTGCCTGAGCGGCTTTGGCGGCAATTTGCTGCTCTGTCAGCTTTTTGGATACCTCCTCCGAACTGTCTGCCAAGTCTTTCATAAAAGGGAGCATCTTGGCCCCCTCTTTGCCGTAGAGCGCCATAGCAACGGCAGCTTTGCCCGCGCCATCCTGAAAGCCGTCCATTGCCTTGGCAACAGCCAGCATCTGGTCTTCTGGCTTCATCTGGCGCAGGTTGTCAAAATTTACACCGAGTGCCTTGATTGCTTGACCGATTCCCTTGCTGTCTTCGTTGGCAACGGCCATGCCTTTGGCCATGCGATTCATAGCCCCGGCAACGCCTTCGATGGATGTGCTGGTTGTTGCTGCAACAGCTCGGAATGCGGTCAGTGCGGCCACTGATGCGCCGGTTTGAATCGCCATGTCATGCAGGCCTGCGGATGCCTCTATGCTGCCCTGCACCATGCCCTTGAATGCGCTGATACTGGCAACGCCTGCGAATGCAACCAAGGCGGTCTTGGCATAGCCAGCAGCGGTTTCCATGGTTTGCATCGAGCTGCTTACGGCGTCCATACCGCTCACAACCTGCGCGGACCCGTCAACCGACAAGCGCAGTTTTACCTCGTTATCAGCCATGCAGGGCACCTGTTGCGTTAATCTTGTTTTTCGCGCTGCTGCTGCGCCCATGCGTTAAGCGCTGCGGCTTCCATGGCTTGCAGGCCGGCCCAAATTTCTGCCCACTGCTTTGTGGGCGGGATGCGCTCCACACAGCGCAGGTAAACCTCAACGCCGCTGTAATCGAGCCCGGTGCGCTCGCCCATGCCGTCCCTGCGCCACTGGGTTTGTATGCGGTGCCAAATGGCATAGGTGCGCACGTTGCAGGGCCACAGGTAGCAAAACTCTTGCGCGATCTGGTCGGCTTCGCCTTGCTGCAAACCAAATGCCGCAAGCGCTTCATCAAACTTTTCTTGCGGTGCATCGTCAGCCCCTTGTGTATAGAGTTCTCCGGTTGCCCAAACGCGGGCAACCTGCGCTAGTTTTTTTCTTTCGCGCCGCAGTCTTTGAGGTAGGCTGCGAACAAAATCCCGGCAACGCCCATGACGTTGAGCATCATGGCCAGTGCCTCGGCACTGAAAGCAGCTGGCTCGCCGTTGTCTTCCAGCACCAAACGCTGGCCACTCCAGCCGGTGATGACATCGGCCATAAAGTCTTTGACTTTTTTGTTTTTGTCATCCATGCGCTCCGAAATCTCGTCTTGGTCGAGCCTTACAGCCGTGAACGTAAAGGCAAACAGCTTGTTGACTGCGCCTTCTTTCAAAGTGAACTTGACGCTGATTTCTGATGTGTTGCTGATTGAAAGTGTTTTCATGGCGATTTGTTCGGTTTGCGTGTTTGATTGCTATTGTTTTAGTAGCTGCTCGCGCAGTACTTACCTGCGCTGCAGCTCTAAAACGCTTAGAAACTGGTGACGATTCGCACCTCGTCATTGCCGCTGGTGCTGGGCAGGCATTTGAGGTCCAAGGCCACCACGCGCTTGCCGTTGGCTTCGGCTTTTTGCATATTGGTGATTTGCACACTGGGCAGCCACACCAGCACCTTTTGGTTGCTCACGGTGCCATGGCTCAGGCCCACGGTTTGCAGGGTTCCGGCTTCCATTTGCGCGATCAAGGCGGCCTCTTGGGTGGCGGTGAGGTCGAGCGTGCATTTGGCGGTGGCGTTGCGGCTGGTGCTGTCCACCGTTTCGCCGCCCAAAAACGGGTTGAAATCAACTTTGTTGCCAAGATCAATTTCGATGCCTTGTGATGGGTAAGGCGTACCGGATGCAATCGCCGGGGCGGTGGATGTGCTATGGGTGCCGCCAAAGGTGAGGTCAAGCGTATTGGCCTCAGAAATGATCTGCGGGGTTTTCCACGCGGTAAGCGTGGTGCTGGGGTTGCTGACCACCGTTGGCGTGCTGTACAGGCCCAAGAATTTGAAGCTCATGACCGGACGCTGATTAATATTGAGCTTGAACATGGGTGCGCCGCGTGCGCCGACGGCTTTGTGCAGCAGGCCGTCGTCATACCAATAAATTGTGCAGCTGCCAAACGCGCTGCTTACTGGGGTGTAATCCGCTCGGGTCACGGCGGTGAGGGTTTCGGCCATTGCGCAGGCCAAGAGTGCCGGACCCCATGCGGGGGCAACGGCTACCGTCGCGGATCCCGTCAGCTCAACGTCAAAGCTCATTTCGACATAACGCGAGCCAAGCAGCGACTCAGACGCGCCCAGGTAGGAGCGGATCAGGTCACGGTCTACCGCTGTGACGTTGAAAGGGTTGATGCTGAGGTTGCTGACCAGCATCGCATTGGAGCCGCCTGTGGGTGTGGGGTCGGTGCCGTAGGTGACTTCGGATTTGAGCAGGACGACGGTGTTGCGGATGAGACGGGTTGCCATGGGGGATTACTCCTGTACGGTAGAGGGGGTGATGAGGGTGAGCGCGCCGGTAACGGGGTCGCGCAGGTAGCTGCCACCGGCTGAGGGGGTGGAATCGGGCGGGGTTGCGGTCGGGGCAGCTGGGCTTGCGGGCACGGCGGCGGGGTCGGTCTCGGGCGCATCAAGCGTACCGGGCGCGGCTTTGGGAACTTTTGTCATGGGGTGCCTTAGGTAAGCGTGGTGCTGCTGGCGCGGTGGCGCACCTGCAGCATGAGGGTGACGCAGGCGGTGCTGTCTGCGTCGGCATCAAAGTCGTAATCAATACCGGTCAGGTTGAGGTCCATCACGGTGCCGCCCAAGCTGGGGTCGGCCATTAACTTGGCGTAGACGTTGGCCAGCAAAGTGTCGGCGGCCAGGTCTGGCGTGGTGGTGGCGCTGCGGGCGTAACACTCCACGGCAATTTGGGTTGTAAAGTCAATCGGCGCGCCGCTTAACTCCATGCGCTCAGGGGTGGCTGAGAGGATGCGCACCACAACGGCATCAGTGTGCTGTGCGGCCATGGGGCGCATGCGGGCGCGGTAGATTTGGCTTGACACCGCTGTGGCCGCCGAGAGCGTGCTGACGATGGTGCCCACGATGGTGGCTAAGGCTGTGGTCACGAGGTGCGCTCCAGGTAGAGCATGCTTACGCCCGTGCCATCTGGCTGGTGCTCGGCCACGGTGTAGGTGACGCTGGCCACCACTGCCGTCACGCCAACCGGGTTGGCGGGCACGCTGGCGGTGGGCAGGGTGAGCGTGGGCTGGGTGCTGGCAATGCCCATGCCACCCACATTGCCCGCGCTGTAGCCATTGTCGAAAATGCCCGTGACGGCAACACCGCCAAGCGTTGCCGTGGAGGCAAACTCAGAGGTGCTGAAGAACGCGGACAGGTCTTCGGTCATGGCCATGGCTCTGCGTACCCTTAGACCAGTTGCACTTGGCAGGCGCGCTGCCAGTAGCCGTAGCCCACACCGCGCCAAGCGTCAATGCCGAACTGCCAAGCGTCGTTGTCAAACTCAAACTCGGAGCCTTCAGCTTTGGCCTTGAGTTCAACTTCTTGCTCGGTTTGGCGGATGAATGCCTTGATTGGGCTGTCTGTGCGGCAGACCGCGAAAGTGTCAGTCCAGGTCAGGCGCGGGTTCATGAACACATCGACCGTCAACCCGGCAATCAGGTTGGGGTTGAGGTTTTGTTGCAGCGCCTGAGTGACCAGCGTGCTGACGGCAGCTGTGGCGGTGAGGTAGAGGCTGACGGGTACGAACACGCAGAAGCGACGTGCGTTTTCGTTCATCGGCTCGCCTTGGTTGTCTTTGAAAGACAGGATTTGCGCGACGCCACGGAGAATTGCTTGCTGCATTTCTTCGACCGATGGCGCGGTGGCGGTGCCATGCACGGCGGCAGGCAAGGCGGAGATGTCCACGGTGATGTCGTTGTCCTGCGTGCCGCTGGAGCCTTCGGAGTGGTCGGTGTCAAAGAAGTATTGGCCGTCGTAGCACAGGGTGGAAGCGCCATTGAGCAGCAGGGTGGACAAGAGGCTGGCCCAGTGGGTTTGCGCGCGGTCGTAAAACTCTTCAACGCGGGCCTGAATCTGGGATGTCTTGTCGCGCCGGGCGTCAACTTTGCGCACTTCGAGGGTGGCCTCGTAATGCTTGTTGACGATGGTCAGGCCTTCGCCGGTGAAGCCTTTGGCCTGGCGGCCTGCGATCCACTCGCGCATGGTGGGCGACTGGCCCAAGAACTTGTAGGTTTCGCTGCTCTGGTCGCTGTTAAACAGGTTGGAGCAGTGGTCGATCCACGGCATGCCGGGATTGCTTTCCTGACGGGCGAAGTACATGCCGATGATGGCGCGGCTGGAGAGTGGTGATTGATCCATGATGATGGTGTCCTATTTGTTGGGTTGATGTTGCTGTTGGCCGCCGTTTAGCTCTCGGTGGCCCAGGTGCCGCGCATGGACTGCACGAGTCCGCCGTCTGCATCACCCACTACCAGCGTGACGTAATCGCCGCGTTTTGCCGTGGCTTTGGTATTGAGCAAGTCTTTGTTGTCGGTGCCTGCCAGATTCGGGCCGCGAATCTTGTCGGCGGCGTTCGGGCTGACCGATACCAGCACGGTGCCAAAGGCTCCAGCGTTGACGATGGCGCAATTGACGGGTGTAGCAACAGCGGGCAGCGTGATAACGCCTGCGTCTGCGGTCACAAAGAAGGCTTTGCCGTTGTCTTCAATGTCAAGGGTCAGGGCACCGGCAACGGTTTCGCGCACGGTGTAGGCGGCCCAGGGGTCCACCATGTCAACGGCATCAAACAGCACCACGGCAACACCAGTGGACACGAAGCGGTGTACGCGCCCAACAAACACACCACCTACGGGCAGCATGGTGAAAGTGTTGTCGTCCGTCGCATAGACGGGCTGGCCGATGTCGGTGATTACCACGCCGGTTACGGTGAGTTGAATCTTGCCGCTTTCGATGACGCGCACATCAATGGCGGCGGCGGCACCGGCTGCATTGTCGGCAGTTGCTTCGGCAAAACCGGCGAATTTGTCAACGGCGGTCAGTGGGCGCGCATGGCCGGTGGCGGCGACCAAACCAACGGCTGCGCCTTCGTAAATGATGTCCGAGGCGATGACGGGGAATGCGTTGCGGGTGCCGATTTCAAAGGCGCGGGGGGTGTTCACGGCTAGAGTAGTCATGGTGATAGTTCCTGATATTTGGGTGGGTTAGGCGGCTTTTTTGCCCAGCATGCGAACGCGGCCGCTGGATTCGGCTTTCACCAGTGCGGTGTAGGCGGCAAGGCTTGAGAATTCGGCGCGAATGTCAGCGCTGGCGTCCCATTGCGCCTTGCAACGCTCTTCAACCGGCAGGGCATCAATGCGCTGCTTTTCAGCGGCTGCAATGGCACCGGGGCCTGCATCGACCGTGGCTTTTGGCGTGAGAGGCAGGGGTTTTGGCGCGTCATCGTGCAGGGCCAAGGCTTGCGCGCTGCGAATGTCGCGCTCGGCTTTGTTGATGGCCAATGCGGCGTCTCCGCCTGTGGTTTTGCCGTCGAACTTGAGCGCGGCAACCAGGGCTTCATGGCCGGGGATCAGGGCGGATTCGACCGCTTGAATGCGGCTGCGCTCAGCGGCTGCGCCGATGGCTAAAAATTCATTTTCCAATTGTGCAAACAGCGCGGGGTGTTGCTGCTTGAGGGTTTCGCGGTCCATAGTGGTCCTTTGAGTTGAGTTTTGGGAGTGCGTGAGCGACACCGGCTCAGACGTTTTTTGAATGCTGGCCAGCGCACCGGCTGGTTTTGCATTCGGGGAAAGTTGCGCAGATGCCGTTTGGCCGGAGTAATCAGCGCGGCGGCGTTTGGCGAATTTGGCGGGATCGGCGGCAAGTTGAGTCACGATGGCGTCCACGGTGGCAAAGCCGTCCACCAAACCACGGTCTATGGCTTGCTGGCCAATGAACACGCGACCGTCAGCCATGTGCTCCAGCACGGCGGCGGGGGTGGTGCCGCGCTGGCTGGCTACCGCGTCCACAAAGACGCTGTACAGGTGGTCAACCTGCCCTTGCATGTAGGCGCGGCCTTCGGTAGTGAGGGGGGCAGATGCGCTGTTGATGCGCTTGTATTTGCCTGCGGTGATTTCGGTGGTGGTGGCTGCGTCGCGCGGGTTGTAGTTGTGGCTGGCCACCACCCCAATGGAGCCCACTTGCACCGTGGGGCCGGAAATGTACACGGCATTGGCGGCACTGCCTACCCAATACGCGGCGCTGGCCAGCATGGCGTCACTGACTGTGACGATGGGTTTGATTTGGGATAACTCATGCACGGTGGCGGCCAGCTCTGGTGTACCAAAGACGGAGCCGCCAGGGCTGTCAATGGCCAGCACCAAGGCGGTTACACGGGGGTCTGCAATGGCGCTCTCAACTTGCAAGCCGGCCATTTGGGTGCTGACGCCGCCGGAGATTTGCATCATCAGGTTTGCCTTGGGGGCCATGACACCATCGAGGGTGAGCACGGCAACGCCACCTGTGCGGATTTCGTAGGCTTGTTGTTCGTTGGCCAACGGGCGGCCCAAGCGGGCCTCGATGGCGGCGATGTCGATTTTTTCACCCTTCAGATGCGTGGCATAAATGCTTTGAATCTCGCGCAGCTGGTCCGGCAGTACGGCCCAGGGGGAGGTGATGACGTCGAGTAATTTCATGACGGTTTGACTTTCGCAAAATCGGGCTGTTTCAAATAGGGCAAAGTGAAATTTGCTTTTTGAAAGTTTTTTTAAAAAGGCTTTGGCTGCCTTGGTGGCGCTGGCTGGTCGCTTTCGTCTGGCGGACTTTCTGCGGGCGCACTTCCCGCGGGGTGCACATAGATGCCGTCGGCTTTTTCGGCGTTGATTTCTTTCACCCGCTGCTCGTGCTTTGGCCTCCAGTCCACACCGTCGTGCAGGATGCTTTCAGCCTGCTTGGTGCTGATGCCAAGTTCAACGCGCAGTTTTGCCGCTGTCACTTCTTTGGTCGGGTCGATAGAGCCGGGGCCGTCGCCAGTCCAGATTGCAGCGCACCATGCGGCGCGAATGATGTCGCTGGAAAAGAAACCGGGGCAATTGATGCGGCCTTCTGCCACTTCGTCCGCCAGCCACAGCTCAAACACTGGCTGGCACAGCGTTTTGGCAAGCAGGTCGCGTTTGCTTCTAAAGGCTTTCCAAGCCATGAGCAGCGCGGCGCGGGCGGCTGAGTAGCTGCTTTGAAAGTGCATGACCAGCACTTCAAACGGCATTTCCAGCGCCATGCCGATCTGGCGCACCATGGCCGTCCAAAACGGATCAAACGCCGGGTTGGGTCTGCCGGGCGTAGGGCTTTCGATGCTTTCGCCGGGTAGCAAGTTGATGGCTTTGCCGGACTCCATCTCGCCAGACCATTTACTGGCGTTGTTGATGATTGCGCCTTGGGCGTCTTCGTCGTACAAACCCTGAAATGCATCTGGGTCCATCTTGACAAAGGTGGCCATGACGCCGGACACCACTGCGGCGTTCAGCTCTGCGTCTGACCAGCGCCCAATCTGTTTCAACGGCTCCAGAATGGGGGCGATCCATGGCACGCCGCGCACTTGGCCGGGGCGAAGGGGGCGCATGATGTGCAGGACGGCGCGCCGCCCTGTGCGCTGGCCACGGTATTCAATACGGTCCCAGCTGTTTGTTTTTCTCAGGTGGTCGCCGGGGTGAACTTTTGACACATGGCAAGCCAGTGCTTCGCCAGTGCTGGGGTCAATCTCTATGCCTTCGATCAGAGAATCAGTGTTTGACCTGTTGTTGGGGTTGCAAACGCGGTCGGCCTCTATGAGCTGCAGCGCAAGTTTTGCGGGTTTGCCTTCGCGCGATATTCTGGGGGTCAAAATGAAGGCGTCGCCGGACTCAAGGTAAGTGCGGAATCCAACTTCTTGCATGCCGTAGAAGTCAAGCTGGCGGGCACAGTCACAGTCGGCAGAGTCGGCCCAGGCTTTGAAGCGGCGGGTGGTGTCGTCTTGCCATTCTTCAGCCTGCGTCTCAGTCAAGCCCAAAAACTTGGCATCAATGGCCGGGGTGTAGGTCAGGCCGGTGCCCACTACGTGGCTCACGGTGGTGTTGAGCGCCCCCAGTGCAATGGGGGCGTTGCGCATTTGGTCGCGGCTGCGCGAGCGCAGCATGCGCAGGTCTGCCACTGTGTCCGCATTGGCGCTGCCTGCTGTGGGATTCCAGCGGCTCAGTTGGGCGCGGTCGAGGCGTGCGCCGGTGTAGCCGCCCGTCATAGCGAGCTGGGTACGCTGGGCCATGCGTTGCAAGGCAAGGCCGGGCATTGCGTACGCAATGACTTTGTCAAGCAGGTTTTGCGGCAATGGGGGCAATGTGTTTTTGTTGGCCATGTTCAGCCCACCACCACGGTGCGGGAGCGGCTGCGTCCGGAGGCTGCGGCGCTCAAGGTTTTTACGCGCGCATCCCAGGTGGTGATGCCGTCACGGATTTGCGCCAGGTCTGCGCGTTGCAGCATGCGCCCGGCAATTTCGTAGCGCTGGCCGGACAATACGGCTGTTTCAGCAGCCAGGTAGGCGTCGAGCTGTGTTTGGGCTTGGGTAAGTGTGATTCCTGCCATGGGTGTCGGCTCCAGTGTTGGTGCCGACTTTCGCAAAATAGCAGGGTTTCAAATAGGGCAAAGTGAAATTTGCCCCCACCCATTCAATCACTCAGAAAACCGCCCTCCTCCGCTTTTCATGATGCGCCAAAGGGTGGTTTTGCTGATTTGGTGCTTTTGGGTGATGTCTTCTTCAGTCATCGAAGTGATGCCATCCTTAAACACGGCTTTGCGTTGCTCAGGAGTCAGGCGCTTGACGCCCTTGGGCAAAAACAGCCTGCGCCCGCCATATTCGGCTTTCACCCGCTCTTCGATCTGCTTGGCCAGCGCGGCGCTGAAGCCGGGGGCCATGGCAATGACGCATTGCAGTGTGTACGCGACAACATCGGGGTCTTCGGTGTGATTTGGCTGCATGTAGGCGACGTTTGTCATGGTGGGGCGGGTTAGCGGCGCAGACCGGCGAGGGATATGCGTCCATTTTTCATGCTGTTTTGGGGTGAAGCAGGCGGGGCGCTGGGGGTTGTTTGTATTGGTTTTGCGCTATTTATTTGATAGCTGCTTGCGCCCGTATCTATTGCGGGAACGGGTGTTTTTGTATAAATTTCTGCACTTGTTTCGGTTTCGGTGGCAAACAGGCTGATCTGGTTTGGGTTGAGTGCAGCGGCCAACTTGTCCCAGTGCGGATCACTCAGTTTGTGCAGGCCAAGGTATTGGGCGGCGGCGGTGTTGTAGACCATCAGGTCAAGCACTTCGTTTCGGTCGGCTTGCTTTTTCTCCCAGCGGCTCACGCGGTGGCCGTGTTTCCACAGGGTCACGCGGTATTCAGCGGTGATCTGTCGGTAAAAGTCTTCACTGAGCTGGTGACTGAAGTGGATTTGCCCGACGCCAGAGGCAACGCGCCATCGGTTGGCCAGATAGTCTTTGGCGGTGTCGGTGCCCACGAACCAGAGTTCTGCGCCATAGGGTTCGACGCGGCCATTCCAGCGCACCTCTACCTTGCTGGGCTTGCTGCTCAGAATGGGGCGGCCCGGCTTGCTCGCGCCCTTGATACTGTAGATGCTGCGGTGGCGCTTGGTGCGGGTGTAGTTGTAGACCTCTTGGGTGGCGTTGCCGCCTGAGTCCACAAACGCGGCTTTGATGGCAAGGGTTTGGCCGTAGGCGTGGGGGTAGCGGGTTTGCAGCAGGGCATCGAGCCGCGCCCAGGTTTGCAGGTCGGCAGGGTCGCCGCGCACCACTTGGTAGTCAATTACCCAAGCCTCCAGGCCACGGCCCCAGCCGATGACCAGCATTTCGAGCCGGTCGGCTTGGGTGTCCACGGCGGCGGTTAAGCGGATCACGCCTGCGGGGCAGGTGCCAAGCTTGTACGGCTCAGCGCGCGCCATGAGTTCCTCGGCCTTGGTTTGCTCTTTTTGGCGCTCCCAGCTTTTGGCCAGCCGGGTGTTGTAAAAGGCAATCATGGCCTCTTCGCTGCCTTCGTCCAGTTTGGCCTTGGCTTTGTCGTATTCGCGCTTCAGGGCGATCCAGGGCAGCCAGCCGTAGGGCAGGAACATGCCGCTGATCGTGAAGGACTCGGTTTCTCCGTCGCCGCCCACGCCATCGGACCATGCGCCACGGGCGAACATGCGGGGTTTGTCGCTCTCGGTGTGCACCGCGCCGCAATGCATGCAGGGGTAAAGGGCGCTTTGGCCGTCGTCAGAGACCATGAGGCGGTCAAACTCCAGCGGCTGGGCCTCGCCGCAGTGCAGGCAGTCTGCCAGGGCGTGGCGCTGGGTGCCGCGCAGGTACAGGCGTTCCACAATGGATTCGTCTTTGATGGTCGGGCTGCTGGGGTAGTAGCTTTTGCGGTTGCGCTCAAAGGTGGTTTGGCGGGCCTCTGCCAGCGCCACGGGGTCGCCCTCCCCGTTCACGTTCAGTTCAGCCCGGTCCACTTCGTCAAACAGCACGCGCCGGGCGGGCACTTCGGACAAGTTGGCGGCTGCGCCGGCCGTGACGATAAACAGGCTGCCGCCGATGTACTCTTTGGTTTCCAGCGTGTTCACGCTGTCGCGCGAGCGCGGAGCGGCAACGCGCTCGGCCACTTCGGGCACGGCGGCAATGTTTTTGGCAATGCGGGTGCTGGCACGTTTGGCCAGTTTGCCGGTGGGCAGGATCCACAAGAAGTTTGCCGGGCTTTGGTGGATGCTGGCCATGAGCCAGTTGAGCCCGGTTTGGGTTTTGAGCATCTGGCTGGCCCCCATGAGCACCACGCGCTTGCACGGGTGGTGGTCGCTCAGGGCCTGCATTACCGCGCGAGCGTGCGGGGTGCGGCTGGTGCGAAATTTGCCGTACT
>OFQY01000455.1_pt1 | contig 16502 bp, 18 predicted proteins | sample 1542991 | NCBI WGS metagenome assembly OFQY01 (sample SAMN07774224, study PRJEB24372) | wastewater metagenome | isolation source: Exp Tend VB 10WW | collected 2016-02 | reverse complement strand
CTTTCGGGATGATAGTCCAGGCGTTTCCACCCGAATCAACTACCTCGGTGGTGTACATGAAATCATCTGGTAACTGAATCGTTCCACCGGAAGTCGTGAGTGAAGTGCTTTTGGTGAGCTTCAGGCGATCAGCGCAGTAGTCCTTTGCTCGGTTTAAGAGCCTCGTCCAGTAGGAGAGAGTGGTTGAATCGGTTGGTAGGTCGCCCGCTTCATGGCGATCGGCTAAAGACTGTTTTAAGTTGCCTAGTGTTTTTGGTACAAATGCCATATAGGTTATTTCTTATTATGTGCTTTCTTCCAGAGGTCGGTGAGTTGGGATTTTGTTATTAAATCTTCATTCGGATGGAAGAGTTGAACACTCCCATTTGAATATCTGACGCCTCTTATATCTGTTGTTTCTGCAATTTTCTTTAGTGAATCTGCGGTAAGTGGATACCCAGCTTCTTTTTCCGAAACAATCTTTATTCCTGGTCTTATAATCCTTTCTTTTATAATTCCCTTGCCCGAATCTACTACGGATTTCTTATCTGGAGTAAACCAAGTTCCATAATCGTTTTTATTTACCGTGACATCAAACTTGTAGAACTTTGCATTTGTTCCGTGATAGACTGGTTCACCTTGTGCCTTCACAAACTCCTCTGCATTGGCATATTTACCACTTCTTGCTTCTTGGAGGAGAGGGTCGGTAGCATTATTCACCCCACCATCAAAACGGGTAATGACATCATCAACTCCTTTTATTCCTGTAGCTTTTGCTTCGGCAGCGTATGGATCGGAAGAGAGTCTTTCCTTTGGAGTCATGTTCATCCGGCGCTGGACGGAGCGGGATTCGAGTTCACCGCCGAGGCGCTGATACAGCTTATTCGGGTCAATTGTTTCCTTCTTTAATTCATCTTCGAGACCTATCACCTTCTTATATAATGGTGAGTTCTTAAACTTGTCCCATTGAGCGTTGTCGGCGTTGTTTATATCAAGCCAACCATTTGATTTTTTGAGTTTGTCTATTTCTTTTGACAAAGCACTGCCACGGTCGGTCAAGATTCCATTTTCTCCAAATGTGTCAGCCATTTGTGATGGATTCCCCCCTCTTGCAAACCCTTCTTTCTGCTGGATAGCGTGTTGGATTTCGTGGAGGAGGGTGGAACGAGCACCACCGGATTCCTGTCTGGACGGCGAAAATACTGACCTGTCCAGAACTATTGTCCTTGTCGCCGGGTTATATGATCCAGTGCTTCCAGAGCTTGCATTTCCTTCAATGACATTTATATCTTTTAGATCTGGATATTTTTCAAATAGAGCATCGTGCTTGAATACATCTGATAGTTTTTTCTGGTTTACGCCGCTTGATGCGTTCGCTCCAAATCCAGTGAACTTCGCCCCCTCATCCCCTATCTCAATTCTCGGCTTCTTATCAAACCGCGCTGAAAACGAACCAGTAGGATATTGACCGTTGGCGTCTGGTTTCACTCCGGCGATAGTCATCCCCATTGGAGACTGCTTTCCCATCAGGACACGGGCGAGATAGCTTTTCGGTTCAAATGGATCGACGGTGGTTCTTACTTCCTGTCGGTAGGTGTGAGGATTTTCTCCCATCTGTGGGATTCCTCCAGCGGCGTAGATTCCGGTTGGTTCCATATCGTGAACACCAACGACTTTATGACGGATTCTATTCGCTGGATTGTAATTCTTTATATCGTCCAGGTGCTCTCTAGCGGATTGGCCTATCATCTTTGTTCCTGAAGGAACCATGCCTCCCATTAAAGCTCCGGCAAGGGCTGAGACGATTGGATTCATCCCTGTAAAAGTCTCTCTATTCACTGGGCCTGGTTTACTGACTTCATCAGCCACTCCGTATCCATAGCCCATCGCCCCTCCTGCAGCCAAACGGGGAGCCAGCTTAGCGCTCATCGCCATCTTTGAAAGACCGGGGATTTTCCCAGCCGTCGCTATTTCTGTAAATGACTTCGCCGCGTTTCCAAAGAGTCGTCTTCCGGCGTTCGGTTCAGAGATGGTCGGTAAGATGTTTGTATTCCCGGCCTTGTATTGGTCACGGACATTTCGGTCTGTCGCATAGGCGAGTCCTTCGCCCATAATCTTCCCACTCGTATTCACGAAGTCTCGCGTTCCGGAGAACATTTGACCCACCGCCCCAGGTACTTCACGGACGAAATCACGCACCCGGACATTCTCAGTGGGCTTGAAGTATTCAGACACTTTACGAGTCTTTTGTCGGATGTAGGCTTGGGCAGCGTCTGAGTTCATATAAAAATAGCTCTGTCCCAGTAAGGAGTAGAGCTAACTACATTCTAACTGGTTTCGTGCATTATTTCCATTTCCTTGTCAAGACAGTCTATTCCCCTTTCTTAGGTTGTCTTCTGCCCAGAGTGGTTGCAGGTTAGTAAAATGGACTGCTTTTAGGTACTCTATCCTATCTGTTAAATCAAATCTTGAGAGAGGGATACGATGATCAATATTCCATTTCATTGGGTTTTTCTTGCTCGCTCTTCCATGGTTTTCCCATGTCATTCCGTCAGTAAACTGTAGTTCTAAGTATTGTTTTAGTTCAGACAAAGTACACCCTAAATCCTTTATAGCAGAACCTTGTTTTGTTTTTCCTCGAATAAACCGTGCCATCCGAACACGGAGAACATTAGCCAGTCTATAACAATCATCTGATGCCCTCCTTCTGGCCTGGTATTGTTTCTGATATTTTTTGTTGTAAATCTGATACTCCGTAGTTGTACGGCGAATACGCTGGTACTCTTTTTTAGATTCTCTAAAATCTTCCGATGTTTTATATCGGTTATTAAGATATATATTGTGTCTTGCTTTAGCTTCTAATGACTTCATGTTAATAAATGCTATTGGGGAGATACAATTGAACTCTACTACAATTGTACTCCCCCAACAGTACTCATCACCAGGGGAAGAAACGGCCCTACAAGCCGAATGATTCTTTCTTCTTTTTGATCTCTCTGTATTTCTTAATGACCTTTATATACTCCGAGAGCTTCTTCATCTTGTCGTAAACGTCAATATCTTCCGTTCCCGTCTCGCTTTCCAATTCTTCCAGTAATCTTTGATAGGCTTTTGGGCTTGGTTCCAGTCCTCTTTCCGCTATCTCGGCTTTAATCCAGTTATCTATGGCTCCGAATTGCATGCCATAGGGGAATTCTTTGATTACTTCCTTTATCCCGAACAACTCAACCCCGTATTTCCCATGCTCAAGCTCCCAGTTAGACAGGGCGTTTGGTCTTTCCTTTGGTTCGTCAGACTCCTCCGAGGCTTTTGTTGCACCTTGAATGTCATCGTTTTTAAGGATGATTTGCTCCATCTCAGCTGCGGTGGCTTCCTCGGGGATTTCTAGTTTCTCTCTGAAGACTAATCCGTCACCTGGCATACGACTTTTGATATGTGTTTAACCTCATCCTCGGTCAAATCTGTATAGGTTGGGAGATACAGGATTCGTTTCGACCACTTATAGGCGTTCAGGTGGGTGATTGGCTTCCCGGAGTACATCAGTTGCTGACTCATGGGCTTGAATCCGTACCTCGTCGGAATGCCGTTTATTTCGAGCAAGGCTTTCGTTTTCTCGTTATCCTTACACTTGATGTCATACATCCATAAAACCTCTCTGGGAGGCATTTTGACCCCTTCTGGGAGGTTTTCATCGTACCAGCGTTGTATCCTGTCTCGTTTGTAGAGGATTTCTTCTACTCGCTCGACTTGCGCCAGTCCGACCGCCGCTTGGAGGTTCGTGAGCCGGAAGTTATGACCAACCTTCGGATGGAGCATTGTCCGGTCTTTGTCCATGAACATATTGGCATAGAGCCGCATGGAATCAGCCCACTTTGCGTTGTCAGTCAGGCACATCCCACCTTCTCCGGTAGTCAATATCTTGTTCCCGTAGAATGAATAGCAAGCGATGTCGCCTTGCGGTTTGATTCCGTGAGCTTCGGCCATATCTTCGATGACTGGTACACCGAGCTTTGGAATCGGCGCACTCCGTCCGTAGATTGGAACCGTGATAATTGCCTTTGTTTTATCAGTCAAAGTCCAATTCCGAGCGATAAGGTCATCATCACAGTCTACAAAGACAGGCGTTGCTCCGGTATAGGTCACAGCCCACGCAGTAGCGACCATCGTATACTCCGGGACGATTACTTCATCCCCAGGGCCTATTCCTAAAGCCTTGAGAGCAAGGTAAATAGCGTTCGTTCCTGAATTACACGAAACCCCGAACGTCATGTCATTGTAATCAGCCCAAGCATCTTCAAACTTCTGGATAAACGGCCCAACCCCAATATCCCCGGCGCTCATCGCCTGATAGACGTACTCTTTTTCGAGATCAGTAATGGATGGCTTGGACAGTATCATAGAAGCGGTGTCTCCAAGCGGAAGGTATCTTCTTCGTAGTTTTCACCGATCCGTACTCCCTTGCACACTGAAATTATTTCAGCGTCTGTTAGAGCTTTGTAGGCATGTTTCACGGTGGCCTGAATAAAAAGAGTATCCCCTTCAACGACCATTTCCTCTTTTCCATCTCTCGAATACATGAGGCTACCAGAAAGGATGTAGTCTGTTTGTGTTGTCTTTTTGTGGTAATGATTACCTCTTACGGCTCCTTTCTTAAAGGAGATGTAGGTGATTGACCAATCTTTCCCGACCTTGAGGTCTTCAATACGACCCCTATCGTCTTCGTGTACGCTACTCATAGATTTCAGCGGTTAGCGGATGGATGAACTTCCCTTTGAATCCTGCTTTTTTTACGTTCTCCATGATTTCCGGTAGAAAGTTCCAAGCGAGGACAAGAGCATAGTCCGGTTGCATATCAATCAAGTGTTCATCTGAGTACACTTTTATCTGCGTTCCTGGAGTGTAACGGCCTTGCTTTAATTTACTTTTATCCGTAGCAAACGAAATGTAGCGTCCAATTCCGGTGTAGTTGAGAAGGGTATTCCCCTTAGCCGGAGTGGAGACTACGGCCACTGATTCACCTCGGAGGTGGATGTCTTGCATGAGATTCACCAAATCATCACGGCTCTTTTCGGTGTCTCGTTGAAACTGAGAGAGTGTGTCTTCCGTCCATGTTTCGTTAGCCAACATGACGTGGACAGATGTTTGTACTTCTCTCTCTCCCTTCCGCGCGATGTAGACTCGGAATCCTCCACCGTGTAACTCATGCTGTTCGACGTCGAATGCTTCCATGCCGTGCTTCTCGAGAAACTTCACGAGGGGTTTCATTGAGAGGTAAGAGAGGTGCTGATGGTAGACCGTATCGTATTCGAGACCCTTGAGGAACTCACCGAAGTATGGAGACTCAAAGACAAAGACTCCGTTCTCTTTGAGCGTTTCTTTCACTCGTTCGATAAACGTATCCAAATCGTCAATGTGAGCGAAGACATTTGCTCCAACAATGATGTCAGCCTTTGGGTACTCAGATTGTCCGAAGAACTCAACTCGTGTCGGGATGCCTCGGTCAATAGCAATCTGTGTTGCCTCTGGAGTTGGGTCTACGTTGAGGACATTATACGCAAGGTCATGAAACTTCATGAGAAGCGTCCCGTCGTTCCCTCCGACATCTATCACTAACTTATCGCCTCTAAACCCAACGCCTACTTTTTGGTGAACTGTTCTTGCAAACTCAGTCCAATGAGCGTCGGCTGTTTTGGTAATGCTCGACTCATAGAGGTAGTCCTTGAGATAGAGTTCTTCTTTAGCAACGATATAGGTCAGTTGATTCAGTCCACAATCTTCGCACACGGAAACACTGAGAGGATAGAACATCTCAGCCTCCTTTTCTTTATGGAAATGGTCTGAGTGTGGATGAAGACCTAAATCCAACCACTGCTTCAGGTTCTTCGATTGGCACATCCGGCATTGTAGAGCTTTCATGTTTAGTGCTTTATAGAGTTACGTTGTTCATACATTATCTTCGCGAGTTCTTCTGCTTTGACTGTTGCCTCCCATCCGAGTTCTTTCTTGGCTTTGCTCGCATCCCCTTGAAGTTTCGGGACGTCGTGAGGGCGGTCGTATCCTTTATCGTGGATGATTTTAATTTCGTGACCACAGGCTTTTTCCACATACCCGACAAAGTCTTTGACGGAGTGCATCTCTCCAGTGGCGATTACATAGTCATCCGGTTTTTCCTGCTGGAGCATTCGCCACGCTGCTTCGACATACTGTGGTGCATAGCCCCAATCTCTTTCTGCCTCCACGTTACCGAGATTGACGAATCCTTTATCCGCTTCTTGGACTATCTTCTGGGTGACGAAATTCACCCCTCGTCTTGGCCCTTCGTGATTGAAGAGTATTCCGTTGCAAACGAACATTCCGTAGGCTTCCCGATAGTTCTTGGCGATCTGAAACCCGTACAGCTTCGCCGTCCCATAAGGGGAGACGGGATTCTTTTCACTCCCTTCATTATACGGTGGATTCATGCCATCAAACAGTTCACTTGTCGAGGCTTGGTATATCTTTGGTTTGATTCCGAGGACTCTTACAGCTTCAAGGATATTTAAAACACCAAGTCCAGTTGTTTGCGCCGTGTAAAGAGGTGTCTCCCAGGAAACCTGTACATGAGACTGCGCACCGAAGTTATAGATTTCATCCGGGTTCGATTCTTTCAAGGCCCAAAGGATTGAGAACGGATCCGTCAGGTCGCCGTAATGCAGTTTAATATCCATCCCCTCGATTCTCTGTCGGTTGAATGTAGAGGAACGGCGAATGAGTCCGTGGACTTCGTATCCTTTTGAGAGGAGGAGTTCTGCTATGTGGGAGCCGTCTTGACCAGTAATTCCCGTTACTAGAGCAACCTTTGGCTTATCTCGTTTTTGAAGTTCGACCATTTTCAAAAACAATTTATCCCTATAGTCTTTATCAAGCGGGATTGAATTTGAGTACTTTTCTAATTCTTCTTGTAAAGTTCTCTTCATAGTGTTTCCCATACTTTTACATGATTCTCCGCAAACCGCGTCCAGCTCCACTCGCTCACTTCGTTGTCAGACATTTTCTTGAATATCTCGTTCAATTCCTTTTGGCTGGTAAACGGGTATTCGACGGTCAGTTCTTTCCGGGGAGCAGCGATGATTCGGAGGCCCGCTTGCTTGGCGTCAATCAAACTCTGACCAAGAGAATCTTCATCTCCGGTGTAGAGGAGGAAGTCTGAGGTGTTGAGAAACTGCTGATAGAGGTCAGCGGTGAATCCATCCATGTACTGAACCTGAAGACCTGTCTCCCGAAGCGGGTCGAGGACTCTCATCCAATCCTTCCCCATGATACGGAAAATATAATTCTTCTGGTCGGGGAGACTTTTAATGAGTTTCGTGAACATCTCCTCGCGCTTCCGTCCGTCCGCGTAGAGATTGGAAACGATGGTGATAATTCTCGGTCTCCGGGGAGTGGAATCGTGCGCGTGTCCGGAGACAAACAGTTTCTTCTCATCACAGCCAGCCGCTACGAGCTTCGCTTTCATCTCATCGTTCATGCAGATACCGACGGATGTTTTTAACTGCTTCTTTACCATCTCTATCTTTTCCTTCTCGCTCAGGTTCTTATCTCCGGAGAGGTGAGTGATCATCGTTGTATCCTTTCCACCGGAAGGAACGTAAGAGATGTAGTTGATGTGGTGATTGATGTCCGCTTTCTTCGGCTTCCCTGAGACGGTTACTTCGTGGCCGAGGTCAATCAGTTCACGCTCCATCATCCGGGCGTACTTCGTGAGGATAGCGTCGATACCTAATGCCTGTTCGTAATTTACCAGTACTATTTTCATATAAAGTTGTGAGGAGTTACGATAAACCATTCATTCCCTGGGAAGTCTTTATGGACTGATTCAGGCATGTTCTTGTTATTCTCATTCTTCGCATCCTCGATAGAGCCGGGGATGGTCTTCCAAGTGTACCCTCGAAAGGCCACCGGGAATGAGAGCTGATCGCGTGAGGAGAACCGAGTTATTTCTACCCACCACTTCTCAAAGGCTTCGTTAGCCTTCGGGGTATTCTTCCGGGCGAAACAGGTGAGTTCCGAGAGTCCGGCGTGTTCAGGAAAGTTATTGCCAGCGTATTCCCTGACCTGTTCCGCTATCTCCGAGACGTTTCCTTTCCCCATTTCGACGCAGATATTCGCTTCTTCAAAGAGACAGTCTCTCCCTGGATGCTTAAAGAATGCGAAATCCTTATTCCCCATGAGTTTAATGAGGTCTCTCGGGTCTTTCTTCAGGGTTATCGACCCGTCTATCCACACGATATACGGTGTTGTGATGTATTTATGCGCTAGAATCTTGTGAATCTTGGCGTTCATCACCGGACTCTTGAACTTGTCACAGGCTTTTCTAGTAATCCACTGGGAATCTTTCACATCTCCATCGACAAAAGCAACATATTCCACCCCTGGGTAGTCTGGTTGCCTTTTCAGCGTGTCTTTTCCTCCTGTAATGGCCGTCACGACGGTTATATCCTTCTTTTCCAGGAGTTTGGTAAAGAGATTTTCGTAGAGTGGCAGGAACTTCTCTATCGTCCAGTTCTTCATCACTTCTCGCTTCGCTTCTTTGCCTATTTCCTTGCGTTTTGAGGCGTTTTCTATGAGGAGTGATAGATATTTGACCCACTGTTCCTTATTCGTTGCCAGATAGCCTGTTTTCCCATGTTGGATGGAGCGATACGGTAAGACATCCGAAGCGACCATCGGGATTTCGAGCATGGAAGCCTCTAGCCACTTGATGTTTGATTTACAACGATTGAACGGCGTGTCTTTCAGTGGAGCGATAGCGATGTCTACCCCTAGTTCCGAGTACCACTTCGGGAACTTTTCGTAGTTTCCCGACCCAACGTGATGGAAGAACCTATCTTCAGCCGTTGTATCCCAGGTCATCCCCGCAAAGTGAAACTCTACATTCGGGTATTTCGCCAGGATTTCTTTCATCACCGGGTTTATCACCGGGAGGTCAGCGAAGTGAGACCCGGAGGACATCCAACCAATCCGTACTTTCCCGTCGTCTTTCAGTTGATTCTTGAACTCCCAGATACTAGGGTCAATGGCGTTTGGAATGACGGTAATATACGGGTTGTACTGCCTAACATTCTTAGCGATTTCTTCAGTTGAAACGACGAGATGATCAGCGAGCTTCACCATCCGAACCCTCATATCCTTCTTCTTCTCTATGGCCTCTATATCCGGGTGTCCTTCATTGATGAGGACTGGGTCATCGTCGAGGTCAATGACGAACTTCGCCCCAGTGATATCTCGGTGCGCTCCATAGATGAAGTCTATATCCGGGTTGTCAGCTATCTTGGAGAACCAGATGTCCCCTTTCTCTTTCATCTTGAAAGCATCCTCAGCCGTGGCTCGGATAACATTCCCGACCGTTACTGTTGCTCCGAGCTTCTTCAGGGGATTCATCACCCGATACCAACCGATAGCTCCGTGCTGCTTCTCGCCCTTTTCATTTAGGACGAGTTCACCATCTTTCTTGATGATGTCAGTAATGATTCCGAAGACTTTATTTTTGCCACGCGCCATAGAATCGGTCGTTATAGAGTTTCTGCTCGCACTCGTAGTAGCCTGGGTGCTGTCGCCCGCCTAAATCCACATGGCCCTGAGAACGCTCGGTGTACATTTCTACCGGAATCGTTTGTATCCATTCGTGATACTTTTCGACGGCTTCGATGTCTGGTCGCCTGGTGAGGTAGCCGTTTACCCTGGTCATAACGGGAACGATTTTGTACCCGAAACGCTCAGCGAGACGATTAAACCTCTTCCGCATACAAATCTTCTACGTCGATTGCCACGAAGATATGCTTCTTGGTTTCTTCTGAGAGAATCGGTACGCCTCCTCGGATGATAGGAACGACAACAGAACCCTTTTTGAGTTCTGGTAGCGTAGAGCTTTGGACAACGCCTGTTTTCTCCAGGTCGTAGCCTTCAATCTCCTTTGAAACAATTTTTCCGACTCGTAAGATGGCTCGGCCTTCCGTCAAATACAATGGTTTGAACATATGTAGAGTTATAGAGTTTGTTACATTCCGAAACGCTTGAAGACAATTTTCGCTGGGTTTCCTAAGTCCTTTCCTTTGGTAGTCTGTACTACTTTCCCCTTACCGACGGGGTTTCCCTTCTTTGTTGTCTTCTTGGCGTGAGAATGAGCGATGGAGGAAGTTGTCCGCACCTGAGGGCCTTTGGTTGCCTTGAGCGTGTCCTTGTGTTTAGGATGAGCCTTCCTCAGATTCTCCTTGCTGCCTGCGTTCTTCGTCTTTACTTTATGGTCGCCTAGCATAGATTTTTTTAATGATTGCTTTCCCTATTTGGCTCCATTCTAGGGATAGGTGGAGCCAAACAATCAAGGCTGATTAGGCTGCACTGTTAGCAGTACCTTCACCGAAGGCGTGCATGTTGATCACCCAGTTGGCGTTCAACACTTTGGCTGCGTAGGCGTCAATCTTCCAACCGATTGTTGAATACATATCCAACGGGTTTGAAGTATCGGACGGGCCGGAGCGCTTGTGGATTACACGAGCGTTCGTTCCACCGATAGACACTTCGGCGACAGCACCCTTACCAGCGATGAAGTTACAGCGAGCTGAGACAGCCGCAGTACCAATAGCACCGGAAGCGCTGAAGGACTGGTTGGTTTCCACGATGTCTACACCGTAGAGAGTACCAATAACACCTTTCTTGAGCATCTCAGCGTTTTGCGCCGAGTTGTACAGACCGATGTTGATCCAGTTACCAGCCGCTGTATCACCCTGGAGACCATAGGAGCCATCGACATCGACGACTGCACGGTAGTTACCGTTCTCCCACTTAGGAGCTTTGTTCTTCTTGAGGGTTGAGACAGCTTTGCGAATGCTGGAGACCGACAGGGTGTCGGATGAGGCAATCGCGGACGCTTGGGCTGAGAATGTGGCGCCACCGCACTGCACCGTGGCAGAGAGGGCGAGTTCATTTCCGAGCACCAAGTCAATCGATTCACCTGCGTTCTGAGCCATGAGTTCAACGTGCTCTTTCAAGCCCGAATCGATCGTGGTCAGTTCGTACAAGGAACCAACTTGCTCGAACGCTCCGTATGGCTTCGCCGTGGCGATGACATTGGAGGCAGTCGAGTTGATACCAGTCACGATTGTACCGTCGGTCAAAGCCGTGCGGTTAGCCGTCAACTGGGCCATACGGGTAAAGTACACTACTTCACCAGAGTTCTTCGGGAGTGACTTCTGGACTGCCAAGAAATTGTATTTCTGGAAGTTCTGGAGTCTCTCGAGAAAGAGCTTGTCGTAGAAACGCTGCATCGAGGCGTTCAGCGTAGTGCTGTTCGCTGGTGCGGCGTTAAATGGACTATAGACATTAGCCATTTAATTGTAACAGGCGACTACCACTAGTAGTTAGTAGTGGCGATAGGATGTGTCGGCATGAGGTAAAATTGCTTCCATCTCAGCGGCTGACATCGAATCAAAGTCTGCTTCAGTAAATTTCTTCGCTGGAGCAGATTGAGTTCCAGTCGCCTGTGTTCTTACTTTTGCGTCAATCTTGTTGTACGCATCTTTCTGGCCTTGTGCTCTGACTTCACCGAAGTATTCCCGCGCGATGTCTTCATACGGCTTGTCTTTTTCAAGATGCAAACCGAGTTTGAGGATTTTGTCGCGTTGAGGAGTGTACTCCGGATTCTTCTGGAGGAATGAGTCGAGTTCCCTCTCCTCTTTCTCCATAGCAAGCTGCTGTTCGAGAGCTTGGACTTTTTGGACAGCGAATGCACCGGGGTTCTCCTGATACAGTTGCTGCTGTCTTTGCTGTTCTTCAGCTTCAATGGTCGCTCGGAGTTGGTCTGGTGACATCCCATATTTCTCCTGAATGAGATCGGCAACTGCGGCTTTTTGACCGAGGCTACCAAGTTTTCCTTCAAGTTCTTTATGAGCTTTCTCCAGGTCTTCTTGCGTCTTGTACTTACCGAGTATAAGGCTTTGAGGTGCTCCTTCGTTCCCTTCAGTCCCGCCGTCCACGTTATCTGAAGTTTCAGAAGGCTGGGTCTCGGCCACTGAAGTATCCGGAGAGGACGTGACGTCGTCGCTCCCTGCGGGTTCGATTGGTTCTTCGAGAGTATCCATAGTTACATGTAGAGTTTTCTAGATTGAATAGGGTTCGATTTACATACCCTATAGAGTCGATTCGACCTTTATTTAAAGACTCTGTGAAGAGGGCCTTACCCTCTTTGAGAATCTTCAAGTTCTGCTAACTTATTCTTTAAGTCCAGGTGGACGTTTTCAATGAGCTTCATAAATACCTGTATCCCTTCCTGCTTCCCACCCTTTCTCCAACTGTCCTTGAGACTGTCTGAGAAGAAGGCGGTTCTCAGTTTATCTCTCTCTTCTTTCATTGGCTTGGCGAGATACTTCTGAAAGACCTTTGTCTCTATCATGTTGTGTATCGCCATCAGTTCTTCTATTTCTGCCTGTAGAGTTGGCTGTTCCATCATGCGGTATTCAGGTTATTACCCATCGCTTGCTGTTGCATGTTCTGACCCGTCTGAGCCTGTTGCTGCGCCTGGCCTTGCAGCTCCATCTCTTGACCCATCGCTGCCATCTGTTCCTGCTGTTCAGCCATTGGGTTCTGTTCTCCGATGAGTTCGTCGATGTTGTCTATTCCCTGACCCTCTGCGATCCGGCGGCCAAAGGCTCGCTTCTCTCTATCCGTGAGGAATTGGCTCATCAGTTGGAACAGTTCGACTTGCCTCTTAGCTTCCAGGTTCTTATTCCGGGCGATGTTCGTCTCACCTTTAATCCGGACGTTGTATTTGACGTTGTCCTTCTCGCTGATGAGGATTTCAAAGATTTGCTGTCTCAGTTCTTCCGGGAAGATACGGAGGATTTCAGCATCTGGACTCTGAAGGTTCTGTAGCTCCATCTTCAGCATCATATCCCCGACATCAGCCAAAGCGTTCTTGAACCTTCGGACGATAAGTTCAAAGCGGTTGGAGACATTCCCTTGAGCGATTTCATCCTGGCCCAACGTATCATTGGATGCTGACCCTTGAATGAGGTCGGAGGCTCCGGAAGCTCGCTTATGTTCGTCGTCAATCTTATTGAGGATTTCAAACGCGCCTTGCTTCACGTCCGGGAATTGCAGCCACTGGAAAGATTCTGATACCGGGCCATCACCTTCGACTTCCACATGACCCCCAGGCTTGGAGACGACTTGTCGCTTGTCTTTCACCGCCCCTTTCTTCCCGACACTCATCGGGTTGTTGGACATCTTCACGGCCGTTGAGAGCTGATTGAACATCTTGTAGAACATCAGACCCAGGCCCTGCGTGTTCTGACCCACTCCGAAGTACTCGTATCGGTTCGGGATGACGTTTGGTTCAAAGCCGAACTTCACAACAGGCTTGAAGTGATAGATGTTCTCCACATCCCGGAGGACTTTCCCATTGGCGACTGTTTGAATCCGGTCATTGTCTACAAGCTCCCAGACTTCTACCATTCCGGTTCCGACTTTGTTCTGAGCACTTGGAATGTCTGTGTTAGCGAGAACGGATGAATTGTACTGGTCGGTCTGACCACCGGACTCCTCTAGCGTATCGGCGTTCCGTGTTCCCATCTGTCCGACATAGTCATAGATCGGGTTCTTCTTTACCTCATCGAGCGGGAGGACTGAACGGAATATCATGCACGGCTGGTCTTTCACCTCGGAGATGACCGGGTTGAAGTAGACGTCCATGTGATTCGGCACTTCGACATCTGGTTCATCTTGGACTGGGCTTTCCGTACCGTCCGGGTTCTTTTGAGTAGCGAATCTCCATACGACTTTCATCTCGGACGTTCCCATCGCTACGGCCTGACCTACCCAGGACTCCACCTTCTCGTAGAACTGAGGAATCGTCTTAAACCGATGATTGACGATCTTCTCGTATATCTTGGCGATACTCTTGTCCTCGTCTCCGATACCTTCAAACTCTATCTCAGGCTCCCCGGAAAAGATAAAAGGCTTCACATAGGATATCTCTGTGCGAAGTTTTGGGATGTCATCGGCGGTTGAATAGGGAGTGCTTTGAATATCTCCTGTCTTCCCCATGTAGACAGAATAGATTTCAGCGAACTGGTTTCGTGAATCGACAGTCGCTTGTTCGTATTGCTTCTTGAGCTTCGATACTTTATCGACTATGGCCTGCTCGGACATTTGCTCTTTCTTTTCTTCAGTTGGTGTTTCCGTCTCTAGGGTAGAGTTAGACGACGGGTATTCTTCCATTATCGTTTGCTTCCTATGTAAATTGTCTTATATCCAATAAATGCTCCACTGTGACACAGGTTATCCCTCTTAGCGATGATCAATTCCTTTGTGTCGGTTCTGAAATGGACTATGTAACCTCTGAGATGTATCTGCCAGTGATTTTCACCTTTGAACACCGTCCTGAACCCAGTGAATACATACCATGTGAAGAAACGCCTAATCTTTGTAATAAGTACCATACTCAGAGAAATAAGGATCAGGTGTTGGTTCAATTATAGGGGAAATCATGTACAACGCATAGCGTAAGGCGTCAAGAGCGTGGTCGTTTTCCTTTACGGGTTTTTCTTGTTCGTTCTGGTCAGGCTTTTTCTCTGGGTATCTATAAGTCTCAAGCTCGTGAATGAGGTTTTTGCAATCAGGTGCAATATGTATCCGATTCTGTTTGAATAATTCACGTACTCTGTCGACCCCGGCCACAATGTCTTTAGAAACTTCCCTACAATTGAGTCCCATCTTACGTAGTATTTCGATTCGGTCTGGCTCCGCGGGATCAGCGTAAACCTTGGTAGGTTTGTAGAGTTTGGCATATTCAGCTATTTGTTCGGTGGTTTGGTGGGTCTTATAAAACTCTTCTTGTATCCAGTAGTGATTATCTGAATCAATCTTGATAGGGATGATACTACTCGGATTCGTATACCCGAAGTCAATGCCGAGTATCGTGTCCGTGACGCTGGTAGGAACCCCATCCGATACATGTCTTGTTCGGTCAAATTCTTTGTAGACGAGTCCTTCAGTCTTCCTAAAGTCTGCAAGATACTCTTGAGCGAATCTATCTTCTGGGATTTCCTTTGAGGCTTTGTCGATTTCTTCTTTGGGGATGAATGGGTTGTCATAGCTTGTGAAATGGAATGACTGGTAGTCTTCGTCTTTCGTATTAAACAGGTCGTAGAAGTGATTGAAGCCTTTAGGCGTGGAGATGAACATTACCTGTCCCTTGGTGTCTGTCAGCGTTGGTCTTACTACCTCATGCCAGTAGACATTGAAGTTCCGCATGCTTGCTACTTCGTCTATCACGATGAAGTCAAAGAACTGTCCCCGGAGGGTTTCAATCGCTTCCCATCCTCTAAGGGCTATCTGACTCGTTCCACCCTTTGTATTCAAAACCTCTAGTTCAAGCCTACTTTCATTCACCTTCTTGGTAATAGGCTTCAGCTCTTTTATCAGCATCTGCCAAGCGATGTCTCTTGCCTGTTGATAGGTCGGAGCTATATAAACGATTCGGGCATTCTTTGAAAGTGCTACTCCCTTGATTTCCTCTACCGCTAGAGTGGTCTTTCCCCAGCGTCTACCGCAACACAATACTCTAAACCGATGGGTGTCACTCGCTATCTGATCCTGGGTGGGGTGCAATTCCATTTTTTTGAGCTACTGATCCTGCGACTGAAACCACTATCGTTTGTCCATTACTTGTTACATCTACTCCTTGTTTTGGCATTCCATCTACTCGGTTTATCATATCTCTCATCATCGTAACATCTCCGTCCACTACAGTTTTCTTGATCAATTGGTCTATAAAGTATTCAGCGTAGGTCTTGTCTTTATCTTTCGCTTGCTCTTGGAGTTTGTTCTTTATCATCTCGACTAGACTGAAACTTCCCTTTGGTCTTCCACCGCCAGGATTCCCTTTTACAAACTTCCCTGTTTCTGGGTCAGTGTACGTTTTTTCTCCGTTATCATTCGTCATACTACGCTATCTTTTCAGCTTTTTGTCCAGTATAATCCTCCCATCTCTTTACTATTACATCTACATACTTAGGGTCAAGTTCCATACCATAACATATCCTACCTGTCTTTTCTGCTGCTATGAGGGTAGAGCCTGAGCCGAGGAAGAGGTCGAGTACAATATCATCTTCCTTAGACGAATTGATTAGTACTCTTTCCACTAATTCGATAGGCTTCTGCGTTGGATGAAACTCATTTTTTGAGGCTCTCTTGATATCCCATACGCTTACTTCATTGTTTGCACCATACCATTGTGGGGCTTTTCCTTTCTTGAACATATACAGGCACGGTTCGTGTTTGCTCTTGTACTGAGCCCCTATAGCTCCGAATTGAGCCATATTCTTATTCCAGATGATATGGTTTCTAACCTCTAGCCCTGCCGATAGGACTGCCGATAGGACTGCGAGTGACTTACTATCCGAATACCATACATAGAAAGCACTGCCGTCTTTCGAGTTTCCTACTGCTAGTGGCAAGCTGTTTCCATAAATATCTGCGTCTCCATA
>OFQY01000453.1_pt1 | contig 16529 bp, 22 predicted proteins | sample 1542991 | NCBI WGS metagenome assembly OFQY01 (sample SAMN07774224, study PRJEB24372) | wastewater metagenome | isolation source: Exp Tend VB 10WW | collected 2016-02 | reverse complement strand
TTGTCGCGGCGCCATCCGGATTTAGTGATGCAGTCTATTGTAAAGCGCGCTCGCTCCTAGAATCGCCAAAGCGATGAGCACACTTGTAATCAGCGGCCAGCGCGGAGCTTGTCCGCCGACTGTCATCAGTAGCAAACCGACCAAGACCAACGCTCCGCCGAAGACTGCCCAAAAGACAACAGCCCCGAACGACAGGAAAAGCATTATCGCTTTGATTTCACTCTGCATAACTTTCCACCTCCGTGATTTTGTGCCAGCTCATTAATATAGCTTGGCCAGTTATTTTTTGCAAGACTTTGATTTGGTGGTTAATCGCGTTATAATAAAGGCATGCATATCAATACAAAGTTTCGGATTTTAGAATTTATTGTGGCAGGTTTAGCTTTGGATCTTTTGGAAAATATTATTTCAATTAAATTATCTACTGGCGCGGCCATTACAAAAGAAGTTTTCATAACGGCGTTTTTAGTGGTGATTCCATTTGCGATTGTGACTGAAATTATTATTGATCATCCAAAGTTTTGGCATCACACCAGCCGTGTGTTTCGCAAAATCTTTGGTTTAAAAAATAAGTAGCATTCTTTTACCCACTCCAATACACCGGTGTATTGGAGTGGGTATTTTTAGGGGAAAAAACAAATAGAGCGCCTCGATCGAAATCGAGACGCTCTTTGAGTTGTGGTGCAGTGATGCATCACAAGCTTGGTTAAAGGATACTCCAAGCCAGAGTCTCGCCAGCCATGAACGGCACGACGCCTGCGTACTCGTCGGGAACCACCCATGATTTTTCAGTCAGGGTGATGTACGAATCGTTCAGAGGCAAGCCGTAAAAGTGGGCTCCAAATTCGGAGACAAACGGTTCGAGTCGTTCGAGCTTTCCGTGCTTTTGGAACAATGAAGCGAGAAGCGGAAACGTGACTTCTGGGGGAGCGAAGATTCCAGCACAGCCCGAGCTGCATTCTTTGGTGTCGCGTGCGTGAGGTGCACTGTCCGATCCAAAGAAGAACTTGGGGTTACCACTAGTGGCAGCTTCAATCAGTGCCGCTCGGTCTTCGTCGCGCTTGGCCAGCGGTTTGCAGAAGTGGTGCGGTTGCAGTTTACCACCAACGACGTCGTCGAGGGTGAGGTAGAGGTGATGAACTGTGATGGTGGCCGCAACATTTGCCGGTAGTTCCGTGACTGTTCTTACGGCTGCGGCTGTTGTGACATGCTCGAGGACGATTTGCAGTGCAGGAAAGCCGTAAGCAATTTTGACGAGCGTTGCCAGGAACGCTTCTTCGCGGTCCAGACAAAACACACCAGGGAGTTCGCCGTGGATGAGCAACTTCATGCCAACTCTTGCCATGGCCTCGTAGACACTGGCGAGTGCCATAAAGTCTTCAACACCATCTTCGGAGTTAGTTGTCATGCCTTTGGCGTACATCTTGCCGGCTATTACGCCATACCCATCCGCTTCGTAGATCATTGCCGGAGTGGTTTGGGGGGTGATTTGAATGGTCATCAGCGCGCGGAAGTCTTTGATGCCTTGCTTTGCAGCAGTGTCATTAATCTCCTGTCTGTAGCGTGCTGCGTCTTTACCAGTGAGTATGGCGGGGGCAGTGTTCGGCATGATGATCGCTCGAGCAATCCACTTAATCGAGTAGATCAGAATTGCCACAAGCATAAGGCCTTGCCGAAGGTGGATGTGAAAGTCATCAGGCTTCCGTATCTGAATCTGCATTGTCGTCTCCTTCCAGAAGATCTGTGTATTCTTCGTAGAGCTGGTCGAAAATTCCAGGCCCATTTTCAATGACTGCAGTTACGACTTGGACTGCAGCCGCTCCGGCGTCGAGATAGTCGATGACATCTTGACCAGAGCAAATGCCGCCAACGCCAATGACGTCGATTGAACTTGGCAGGCGATCGCGCAATTGCCGGACCTGGCCAAGAGCGATGGGTTTGAGAGCTGGCCCGCTCATGCCAGCCAGACCATTTCCCGGGGTTATGGCTCTGCGCCGTTTCCTTCCAGCTGTTTTGGCTTCGCCGGTAGTTTCTTTCCAGGCAAAGCTGTTGGGCGCTGTGTTGCTGGTGACAACTGCGCGTACAAAGGAGTTTGCAGCAATCACATCAGAGACCTCAGCAAGAAGAACTGGGTCGAGTATTGGTGAAAGCTTGACCCACATCGGAAGCAGTCCGCCAATTGTAGGCGCGACTGTCATCAGGATGGTGCCAACTAAGTTTGGATCAAAACAGATGATCCGCTTTTGAGTAGCGCCGTCCCAGCGATTGGGGCAAGCGATGTTCAGTTCGACTGCGTCCACCCCAACTGCGCGTGCTAGAGCACAGAGTTTTGCAAACTCTTGCGGAGTAGCACCCGCCACGCTGAGAATGACTTTTCTTCCTCGCGAGTGGGCAAGCGCCACGATCTCAGTAAGCGCGGTGCGGTAGAATTCCGCGCCACGGTTGGGGAGGCCGAGGGAGTTCAGTGAGTAGAGTTTGGGTGCGCTGAAGTAAACGTCACCCTCGTTGCCTGGTAGGGCTTCTGTGGTGATAGAACCGAAGACCAGAGCGGCATTGCTCGGCCGGATGAGTGGTTCTGCGTGGTGCATGTCCTTGCACAGGCCAGCGCCGTTCATGATTGGATGCTCAAGAACGAGGCCACCAGCTATAACTGGGGTATCCATTTTGTCCTCCAAAGACTTGGAAATGTGCGAAATCCGGTGTTAGAGCCGGTTGGTTAGAATAGCATTTTAATACTTGGCTATGCAACCAATAAACTTAAGCTTTATTTGCTTGGTTTGTTATCTGTGCTAGCATAGTTTTATGAGTCCAAAATACTTTACCGATGTTAAGGTCATAAAAACAAAAGCACTGCTGCCTACTAATAGACAGAAAATAAAGAAGCAACAAACCGGTGGAGCAATTTTTCCGCCGAGCGTTTTTGTTTATACAGTTTTGCCAGCGCATAAACATCGTTTAAAAACCAATTGGCATCCAGCTTTGATTTTTAGTGTTATTTTAGTTGCGCTTGGGTTTGTGGCTGGCATGGCTACTGTGTTTGAGACCAGTTTTTCTTTTGCAAACAAGGAAACTTTTTATCAGGTTACTCCAGCAGGCGTGGGAAAAACTATGGACACAAGCCAACAAGACTTAACTGTGGTGGCCAATTTAATCCCATTGTTAATTGAAGAAAATCGACATCAACCAACACTAGAGGAAATTAAAAATATTGATAGAAAAATCAAACTGCAGAATTATTTGTCAGAATACAAATCGCCTTTAGCTGAAGACGGCGAGGCTCTGGATGCTCTCTTAGAGTCTAAAAATATGAAAATGATGTTGGCGATTGCTTTTGTGGAAGGAAAATTTTGTCAAAAAGAACTTTACAAAAACTGCAGTGGCATTGGTGGCTCTAAGATGAGAAAGTATGAAAGTTTTGCAGAGTGGATTAAGGACTTTGATGATTTGTTAGAGCGACGTTATAAAGGCTTAGCTGTTGAAGATTTTATTGGATATTATGTGCAACCCGGAAGCAAGAATTGGACGGATGGGGTCTATCAAATTCTGGGAGAGTTAAAAGAGAAGGGGATAGAGTAGGGCTCAGTACTGAGTACTTGGTACTTAGTACGAAGTTAAAGAAAAGTCGCGGGAGCCTTGTGGGGCTCGACCGCGACTTTTTGTGTCAGGAACTTGCTATAACAGTAGTATGAGTGCTAGGAGAGTTCTCCTTCAGCTCCTGACTTTGCGGCAACCCAAATTGCAAGCAATAAGAGTGCGGCGACGATGTGCACAGGTGAGGTATGTTCGATGCTCTTTATCAACTCACCTGCGTGAGCGACTAAGATGAACATACTTAGTGCATGTGGCAAGAGCTGTGTATTTTTCACAAACCCAGCAATCCCTTTTTGGGTGTGGCTGGTGTGATGCCGGCCAAGAATGGCGGCAATAACAGCAATTGCTATCAGGACGATTAGTAATATCGTCATAGCAGTTCCTTTTCTCCCTCCTTCGGAAATTTAGTGTCATCGCCCCTGTCATTGGCAAAGCCAATGCCTTGGGCGATTTTTGATTAATTTCTTTGTTGAAATGTTGCGCTGCTTCTCAGCGTAGCAAACTACGCTTCGCCGCATGCTCACATTTCGCCTCGAACTTAATCAAACACTGAAATCTCCGGTTGTTAATGTGCTGCCACCACCTAGTAATCAGCGGTAGCTGATCAGTATAGTTCCAGATTTGACAGCTGTCAAGGGGGTGGTCTATACTTACTTTAGACCCCCTAGAGGGGGGTATGATAGAATTTTCAGTAGTCAATTTACAATTTTCAGTTATGGCAATAGACGCAACACAAAAGCATAAAGCAGACTTAATTAAACGCATGCATTATGCGGAAGGTCACTTGAAGGCAGTTTGTAAGATGATAGAAGAGGATAGCTACTGCATGGATATTATTAATCAGAATCACGGAGTCGTTGAGGCCTTAAGAAAAGTTAATCAACTTATTCTTGAAGGCTATCTTGGTGAGTGCGCTTGGGATGCTGTTCACAGTAAAAATTTAGCAAAGCGCAAAAAAGCCATTGGGGAGTTGGTAACACTTTATTCGAAAAAATAAATACCTCCCCTAACCCCTCCTAAACTAGGAGGGGAATCTGCAACTTCCTCCCCTAGTCTAGGGGAGGCCAGGAGGGGTATTAAGCATCAATTAATAAATAATTTTATGAATGACATTCGAAACACTATTATAATCGGTTCTGGACCAGCTGGGCTTACAGCTGCTTTGTACGCCGCTCGCGCAGAATTAAAACCTTTGGTTATTGGGGGGATTGCTCCCGGTGGTCAGCTAATGTTGACTACAGACGTGGAAAATTTTCCTGGATTTCCGGAAGGAATTTTAGGTCCTGAGTTAATGGAGAAAATGATTAAGCAAGTGGAGCGTTTTGGCACAGAAATTATAAACGAGAATGTTGTATCAGTAGATTTTTCTTCCAACCCATTTAAAGTTAAAACGGATTCAGCAGAATTTTTAGCTCATACAGTCATCATTGCTACCGGAGCGGAGGCTAACTGGCTGAACTTACCAAACGAACAACGTTTGCGAGGCAAAGGGGTTTCGGCTTGTGCGACTTGTGACGGGTTTTTCTTTAAAGAAAAAGAAGTGGTGGTAATTGGTGGTGGTGACAGTGCTATGGAAGAAGCCAACTTTTTGACTAAATTCGCAACTCATGTGACTATCGTTCACCGGCGTGATGACTTTAAGGCTTCGAAAATAATGTTAAAACGAGCACAAGATAACCCTAAAATTAGTTTTGTGACTAATGTGACCGTGACAGACGTGCTCGGTGAAAACAGTGTTGAAGGGATTGTGACAAAACACAATGAAAGCGGGGAAGAAAAAACAATTTCCGCTCAAGGATACTTTGCGGCAATTGGACACACGCCTGTAACTAAAATTTTTAAAGATGCAGGCATTGAGGTTAATGATAAAGGCTATGTAGTGCCAAAGGAGTTTACCATGACGAATATTCCTGGAGTATTTGTGGCAGGAGACGTGCATGACCATCGCTATCGCCAAGCGGTGACGGCAGCCGGAGCTGGGTGTGCTGCGGCGCTGGATGTGGAAAAGTACTTAGCGAATGTGGAATAATAAGTTACATACTAATTTTTGTACTGTCATTCCGAGCTTGTCGAGGAATCCCTGCAGAGATCCTTCTCCGCCGAAGGCGGATCAGGATGACAGTGAAGGTCGAAAGTTTTTCTTATGAATAATCCATTTGAAAGCGCAAAAAATCAGCTTAATCAGGCGATGGCAGTCGCTAATTTTGATGAAGATGCTATTTCTCGACTGAAAATGCCGGATCGTTATGTTGAAGTTAGTATTCCGGTTTTGATGGATAACGGATCACAAAGAATCTTTATTGGATTTAGAAGTCAGCATAATAATAGTCGTGGTCCTTACAAAGGCGGGATTCGGTATCATCAAAATGTAGACTTAGACGAGGTTCGTGCTTTGTCATTTTGGATGACCTTTAAAAATGCAGTTGTGAATGTGCCGTTTGGTGGCGGCAAGGGTGGTATTATAGTAAACCCAAAAGAGCTTTCAGAAAATGAGTTGGAAAAATTATCGCGCGGCTTTGTGAAGAAGATTTACAGACTTATTGGGCCGGAAGTAGATGTGCCAGCACCAGATGTAAATACCAACGGCCAAATTATGTCGTGGATGACCGATGAGTATCAAAAATTAACAGCGGATCCAAGAGCTATCGCCACGTTTACTGGCAAGCCAATAGAGAATGGAGGGAGCCAAGGACGTACAGAGGCAACTGGATATGGTGGTGTTTATGTTTTGCGCGAATATTTGCAGTCCAGTGGACAAAAGTACAGTACAATTGCAATTCAGGGTTTTGGGAATGTGGCCACGTATTTAGCAGAAAGCGCAAAAGGTTTGGGTTTAAAAGTTGTGGCACTCTCAGATAGTAAGGGTGGAATTTATAATCCAGAGGGGATAGATATTGCAACAGCTGAGCAACATAAAAAACAAACTGGTCAGCTTGCAGGGCTCACTGGAACTAGAGCGATTAGTAACGAGGAATTGTTGGAATTAGAAGTTGATGTCTTGTCGCCTAGCGCGCTTGAAAATGTTTTAACTAAAGACAATGCAGAAAAAATTAAAGCCAAAGTTATTTTAGAAATGGCTAATGGTCCCACAACTCCAGAGGCTGATGAGATTTTTGAACAGCATGGCATTGTTGTTATCCCAGACATCTTAGCTAACAGCGGGGGAGTAGCGACGAGTTATTTTGAATGGTATCAAAATATGCACGATGAGCATTGGGGCAAAGAACAAGTGCTTGAAAAACTCGATAAACAAATGACTCAAGCCTTCACTGATGTATTAGAAACAAAAAATAAATATAAGACAACGTTTAGAAATGCAGCTTATATTTTGGCCACAGAACGAATAATAGAGGCGATGTAAACCAAGAAGACAGAACGCTCGTGCGTTCTGTCTTTGTTATAGCCTTGCATGGATTCACCTCCTCCTGCTCTCAGTGGATAACGTTAGGCTTGCCGTCGTCTGTCCAGAAATCGTCGCCAAACCCGTCTGGATCAGCGGGCAGTGTTTCAAAAAAAATCTGGGCGTGAATTTTGCGGATATGTTCTTGCAATTCCGCATTATTTTCCGCTAGGTTTGAGGAATTGATTTCTTGGATCAAGCCGTGCATTTGCTCGTCGGGGATGAGGCATTCAGCGCGAGCCTCGTAGGCTAAAGTTCTGGCGCTGGTTTTGGTAAAGACCTCCTCGAGCTCGAGGCCATTTCCCAAAACAATTTTGCCGGTTCTTCCGAAGTCGTCGAGAACAACAAAATGAGCCGTTGGTTCCATGGCTGAGCCTCCTTTGTGTACTGTGACCACTATTGTATATCCGCTAGACTGTGCCGTCAATGTTAACTAGCGTGTTACAATACTAGTATGTACGACGTTATTATTATTGGAGCTGGACCAGCTGGAATGACCGCTGGGATTTATACGGCGCGAAAAAAACTTAAAACTTTAATCCTGGCCAAAGAAGTTGGTGGGCAAATGGTTTGGAGTAGTGATGTAGAAAACTACACTGGTTTTAGTATGATTTCAGGGGGAGATTTAACTAATAAGTTCCGCGAGCATTTAGATACAATTAAAGAAGATTTAGAATTGAAAGATGGTTTTGAAGTTACAAATATAGAAAAAAATATTACCAGTTTTGAAGTAGAAACTAAACAAGGACAGAACTTTTTTGCCAAAACTATTATAATTGCTTCTGGAAAAAGTCCTCGCCATTTAGGAATACCGGGAGAAGAGAAATTTTTTGGTCGCGGCGTGGCGGTGTGTGCTACTTGTGATGCCCCGCTGTATAAAAATAAAGATGTCGCTGTGGTGGGTGGTGGAAACTCTGCCATGGATGCAATCCTCGCACTTTCTAAAGTTGCGCGCCGAGTTTACTCTATTAATATGAACGATGGACTTGTGGGCGATGAAGTCTTAAGAAATAAAATTACAAATTCTGGTAACGTGTCTTTTTTTAGCCAAACAAAAACTTTAGAAATAATGGGTGAGCAGTTTGTGGCCGGCATAAAAATTCAAAAGTTTGGTCATGACGCAGAGACTTTAGTTGTAAATGGGGTGTTTGTTGAAATTGGATATGTGCCAAGTAATGACTTTGATAACCTTACTCATAAAAATGACAAAGGAGAAATTACCGTAGACGGTAATTTGCAAACTTCAGTTCCGGGAATTTTTGCGGCCGGAGATATTAACGATGCCTGGGGCGAGCAGATTATAATTGCTGCAGGCGAAGGCGCTAAAGCTGCTATTGCGGTCAGTGATTATTTAAATAGGATTAGATAGTGAAACTCGAAAAACTCCCCTCGAAGGGAGTTTTTCGAATACTTGAAACTCTAGGGATTGATAATAGTTGCTGTGTATGTTAAGATGATTAGTTCTGTCTTACAGAACACCAAAAATTTGTCAGTTAAGGTAGGTGGTAGATGAGAGCAGTCGCATGTTGTTTTTTGATGATCCTTTTGGCGCCGGTAGTTTTGGCGCAAACCGAAAACAATGGGGTGGCCACTCAGCCTCGCCTCGAACTTTGTTCGGGCAGGGTAATCCCCGGCCACGACATCATACTCATGCTCACTCTCGGAGAGCTGAGCAGTGATGGTCTTCGCGTCCAGTGGCCGGAAATCTGGAGGCCAGAAGGAGTGTCTCGGGTGTCGGCCAGACTTTTGGCGGACCGTCAGCGCATGTTGATTACCATCAACACTGAGCCCAGCCTTCCGTCTGGGCAACAGCAGATCGATCTGCTCGTGGTCAACCAGACCCAGTATGAGGTAGTCTCATTACCGGTCGAGGTTGAGATGCAATTGCCCATCGAGTTTTACTTGGTGGCTAATCAGCTCGCCTCTGGGGTGGTCCACGTCTACAGTGGTGTGGATACCAATGGCGGAACGGTTGCGTTGCTACGGTTCCGCGTGACTGGATCCCTGGACGAGGCAGTGGATTTGTATGTCGCGGGATTACAAGGGTACGGCTACAAGGTAGAGAACCTCAGTGGGCGTTCAAAACGCGATCGGGTCTACCGGATCAGCAACACAACTATGACCGGATACGTTCGGTTCAAGAAGGAGGCACAGAGAGGGGAGAAGTTCGTGACAGTCAGCTTCCCTCTGATGAACTGAGAGCGCGTAGCGCTTTCAAAGTCTGGCCGGGTTCCGAAAGGGATCCGGCTTTTCTAATAAAAATAAAACCCCCTCGTAGCGGGGGATTATTTTTGTGTTGTTATCCCAAATTTAATTTGGGATCCAGAATTGATAATTCATACATTACTGGATTCCACATAGCCCTTCGTGGCTTCTGGAATGACACAAAGATGCATATTAGCTAACACGTTCGACGTATTGTCCGTCGCGCGTGTCCACGCGAACGCTGTCACCTTCTTTGATAAACATCGGTGCTTGCACAACCAAGCCGGTTTCTAAAGTAATAGGCTTGGTCACGCTACCACCGCTGTTGCCAACAACATTTGGTGGTGCTTCTGTAACTTTGAGCTCCACTTTAATTGGCAGATCAATGGAAACTGGCTTGCCATTGAAGCGCAGGATTTGGACTTCCATGCTTTCTTTCAAAAAATCTTCTTGTTGTAGTGTGACTTCTTTTGGCATGTCTACGGTTTCAAAAGTTTCGCTGTTCATGAAGTGAGTGCCACCTTCGTCTGCATAAAGAAAACTGGCACGTTCGCGAGTCACGTCGGCTTCTTCCACTTTTTCACCAAACTTAAAAGAGTATTCTAAAACTTTACCGGAAATAACGTTGCGGAGTTTGGTTTGCATTACAGGTTTTCGCTGTGCAGTACGCATGCGGTTTGACCAAATAACCTGAAATGGCTCTTTATTCATCAGCACAATAGTGCCGAGCTTGAGATCGTTTAAATCCATGATGTATCGATGCGAAAATACTAATTTACTAATAATACCAATGAATACAGAATGCTACTAATTCGTATGATTAGTACATTGGTATATTGGTGTTGATACTAAGCGGCGACAAATGGTAAAAGGGCCATGTGGCGAGCGCGTTTTAATGCCAAAGTCACCATTCTTTGATGTTTTGGGCAGGTGCCGGTTTTAAAATGAGATAAAATTTTAGCGTGAGGTGACATAAAGCGGCGCAAGGTTTGCGCGTCTTTGTAGTCTACTGTGCTAATTTTGTTAGAACAAAAGTAACACATTTTTTTTATGATTGGAGCGTTGTCTTTGTTGTTAGGGCGCATTGGTGTAAAAATTTCCAATGATCAATTTACAATTTTCATATAATTTCCAATTGGTCAATTAAGATATTGATTATTAAATGGAAATTGAAAATTCGTAAATTGAAAATTATTGATTAAAATGGTATATCTTCTACGCTGATATCTTCACCAGCATCTTGTTGAATAGTTGGAAGCTCCTCGAGTGGAGGTGCTTGATTTGAGCTGTCCATATTTGGAGCGGAAGCATTGTTTGAAGGTGCTCCACCAGTGGACATTTTACCGCCGTCTAGCATTATCATATTGTCGGCGACGATTTCAGTGCGATTTTTTTTCTGACCATCCTTGCTGTCCCAATTGCGAGTTTGAAGGCGACCTTCAATATAAACTCGTTGGCCTTTTTTGAGGTACTGGTTAGCAATTTCTGCGAGCTTTCTCCAGACCACAACAGTGTGGTATTCGACTTGCTCAACTTTTTGTCCACTTTGCTGGTTGGTGTAGACAAAGTTTGTTGCGAGTCCCAACTGACAAACGTTGGCGCCACCTGGGGTGGTACGAAGTTCAGGGTCGCGGGTCAAGCGACCAATGATCATGACTTTGTTTAGGTCCATAAATTTAGCTGGTAGCTGGTAGGAAATAGGAAGTAGACTGCAGTTTTCACTACAAGCTACAAGCTAAGTTCTACAAGCTAAATAATTATTTAATTTCTTCGGATAGGGCGTCTTCGATTTTTTTATCGAATTCTTCTGCGTTCAAGGGCACAGCTGGCTGTTCTGGGACAACGGGAGCAGCTGGTTCTTTAGCAACAGGAGCGCTGGCTGCAGCAGTGGCCATAGCGTCTGTTTCTGTGCTTGGGGTTTGATGAGAAAGTTTTGCTTGCGCAACTACGTCTTTGCTAAGGCGGGCATAGTGCTCATCCATATTAACTAAGATGTAGCGGATAATAGTACTATTTTGAGTACGAATTTTGGCGTCTAGCGCATTTACCTTTTGGCCGTCCATGGTAAATTCAACTAAGCCATAAAAACCATTTCTGGTTTTTTTAATTGGGTAAGCCAGCTTTTTTTTGCCGAGCTGGGTTTCCTTGACGTCACTACCACCAAAGTCACTAACAATTTTAGTGATCTGTTCTGTGACAGCTGGAACTTGGTCATCGCTAACGCCTGAGGCGAGGATGTACATAAGTTCATATTTTGGCATAAGGAGTTCTCCTTATCTCTGCGTATGTAGATTTCCGCAGAGAATATGATTACTAATAAGTACTAAATTCTACCATTAAAAGAGCGATAAGTCAACTCTGATTTTTCTTTGATTTGCACAGTAAAATATGCTATTGTCTAGTTAATAGAGAAGTAATTTTGAAATAAAATATATGAGTTTAGAACGTGGAGAAATGACTAGTAACCAGGAAAGCAATATTGATAATATTGTTGATGGTTTGATGAAAGATATTATGAGTTCGGATCCAGAAAGGCTGGATAAGACAGTATCTGATTTAATGCGTCTTGAACAAAGAAATGCAGATAAAGCAGAAGAAGTGTACGCTAATTTACAAGACCGACTTCAACATCTTGGTATTGTCCCTGAAAACTTAGAAATAAAAAAACTTATTGATGACTTGCTTATGTTTATTGCTGAGAGACAGGAGCGTTTGTCGGGGGTAGAAGAATCGATAAGTAAAGCCGCCTAAAATTTATTTTATGAGAAAAGAAAATTTTACAACTCATGAATATTCGACAGAAGGCTCTTCGGATAGGCATGAGCCTTGGACAGAAGCTGAAGAAGATGACTTAGTTGCTAAGATTTCTCCAGAAACAGTTAAAAATCTGATTACAGATCCTAGGTCAAAACAGTCAATAAGCCGTGTTCTAGCAGAATCTTTGATAGCTTTAGATCAGCGGCAGGCTCGCCGTGCTACCTCCGAAGTGCCAAAAGAAGAAGCAGAATTAAGCGTGGATGAGTGGATTGATGATGCTTTTCCAGATGACAAGAAAACCAAGACTGCTAAAGCCTAGGTTTATTATTAAGTTTCAAGTTTTATGACAGGGTTCACAGAAAATCTAAATTCGCGCGATACTAGTCCTCTTGAGAGGGTAACTTCAATATTGTCGTCTTCGGAAATTAATAGCGCTTCTTTGGAAGTGAAAAAAGAGGTTATTGAACAATTACTGACAGAAATTCAGCAAGATTCAGAAACGCTTGCCATTATTGCGAAACAGCTGGAAAATAAGTTGCTGTTTGAACCTGAGCGAACGCGTGAGATTGCAAGGTTGTTGCTTGCTCGCCTCGAGCATTGGCTAATTGCATTAGAGGATGAAGGAGATTTTGATCACCATCGAGCACCTCAAATCAAAGGGTTTATAGAATTTCTAAAATCGTTATAAAGAAAAACATCCCCGCCATGGCGGGGATGTTTTTATATTATTAGGTGAAGCGGAAGTGAACGACGTCGCCGTCTTGGACTATGTATTCCTTGCCTTCCACCCGAAGCCAGCCTTTATCTCTGGCTTGTGAGTAGCCACCAGCTTCGAGTAGTTTGTCCCACTGGATAACTTCTGCGCGAATGAAGCCTTTTTCAAAATCTGTGTGAATAACTCCGGCAGCCTGCGGCGCTTTTGTGCCGGCTTTGCAAGTCCACGCTTTACTTTCTTTGGGGCCGGCGGTAATGAAGGTAATTAATCCTAGAGTTTTGTATGCTTGAGTAATAATTTTTTCTAGGCCACTTTCGGAAAGACCCAGTTCGGTTAAGTAAGCAATCCTATCACTGTCTTCTAATTCAGCAAGTTCGCTTTCTAACTTAGCGTCGATGAGTATTGAGCTTGTAGCTTGTAGCTGGTAGCTGGTAGGAGTGATAAATGACTTTTCGTTTAAGTCGTACTCGGTATTGGCGACAAAGAGGAACGGTTTGGTGGTAAGCAGTTGAATGTCTTTGCTCATCAGTTTTTCTTCGTCAGAAAGCTCTACAGTGTTGGCCATAGCTCCACTCTCCAAAGCAGTTTTATATTTTTCTAAAACTTGTTTTTTGACGATGCTTTCTCTGTCGCCACTTTTGGCTTGCTTTCCAACTGACTCTAATCTTTTTTCAACATTTTGCAGGTCAGCAAGTTGAAGCTCAATGGCAATGGTTTCCATGTCACGGTTTGGGTCTACAGAGCCTTGAACATGAATAATATCTTTGTCTTCAAAGACACGCACCACTTCCATAATGGCATCGACTTCGCGAATGTGGCTTAGGAATTGGTTGCCTAAACCTTCACCTTTATGCGCGCCAGAAACAAGACCCGCAATGTCTACAAATTCAATGCTGGTTGGGACAATTTTTTCACTCTTTTCTTGACTTGATAGCTTGGCCAGGCGCTCGTCGGGCACAGCAACAACACCAACGTTAGGGTCGATGGTGGCAAAAGGGTAGTTAGCAGCTTCTACCGAGCTTTTGGTGATGGCGTTAAACAAAGTTGACTTACCAACATTGGGGAGGCCAACAATTCCGATTTGAAAAGACATAGAGTTAAGTTAAAAGGATAAAGGAGAAAGGGAAAAGTAAATACTGAAAGTAAAAAGTATTTAATAAACGTTGATATATCGTAACATTGATTTTTGCACTTGCCAAGCCCACAGAAAAAGAGTAAAGTATAGAGTTGTAACGATAAGTTTTTTGCAAAAACTTCTCAAGTCAACGAACTAGGAGGACACATGCCAAAAGAAGCGGGTGGCTCAGTGCTCGGCACTACCAGTAGTGCTTATCACCATCTACTCGAAGACGATGATCCTCGAACGTCTGCTGTACTGCAGATTGTGAGGGAATGGTTGGCTGGTGTTTATACACCCAGCCCGGAAGATCTGGGAGGCAAGCTCAAGGAGGTCAGCAGAAACCGGGGGCCAGTGATTATTTTTTCGCACGGGCGAATGGTTGAGGGTATGCAATCCCTTGTGTTCGCTTACATTTTCCACTATGAGGATACGCAGACAGTGATACATTCGCACTTCTGCTATATCCCGATTCATCTCATAAGACGTCTTCATCATAAGTCGCTCCAGCAGTCTGTTGCAGGGGTGGCATCATGAACATTTTCTTTCCGCGCGCTTTGGAGGTCCAAAGCGCGCTTTGCTATTATATAGAGTTTCGGCTATGTTATATATAGAGAGGACAATTTACTATCATGAATATAGATAAAACTATTTTTAAAGCATATGACATTCGGGGAGTATATCCTGAGCAATTAGACGAAGTCGCCGCCTTTAATGTTGGTCGGGCTTTGGCCTCTTTGCTTCGCCGTGAAATGCCCGATCAGTTAATTAAAATCGCAGTTGGTGGCGATATGCGCACTTCGACCCCTGCTTTGAAAAAACAGTTGCTTGCAGGTTTGTCTGAAAGTGGAATTAACGTTGATGACGTTGGTTTAGTTTCTACTCCAACTTTTTATTATGCTGTGGCAAAATATAATTACGACGGTGGAGTGCAAGTTTCAGCCTCACATAATCCAGCCGAGTATAATGGTTTTAAAATTGTCCGTCGTGGCGGGGTGGCTATGGGCGGGGAGACAGGAATAAAAGAATTGGCTCGTATTATTCTTGAGGAAGACTATGTGCCAAGAGCGGGAAAAAAAGGTTTGATTAGCACGACAGTTAACATGACCGATGGCGCTAGCCAGGAATATTTGCAGGTTGCAGGAAATCCAAAAATTAAAAAATTTAAGATTGTAATTGACACGGCTAACGCTATGGGTGCGTTGGACTACGAAGCCTTGTTTGCAAAAGTGCCGTGCGAAATTGTTAAAATGAATTTTGAGTTAGACGGTACTTTTCCGAGTCATGAAGCCGACCCGTTAAAGCCTGATAACACAGCAGATTTGCAAGCTAAAGTATTATCAGAAAAAGCAGACTTAGGAATTGCAGCAGACGGCGATAATGACAGAGTGTTTATTATCGACGAAAAAGGTCAGCGCGTGCCTTCGCCAATTTTGTATACAATTTTAGCAAAGACAGAACTTCTGCAACATCCAGGCAGTACCTTAGCGTATGAAATTCGTCTTGGTATGATTATTAAAGATGAGTTTGAAAGTAAGGGTGTGTCTTTAGTGCCAACTCCGGTTGGGCATTCTTTGGAAAAACAAATAATGCTTGACCACGACGCTGTTTTTGGCGGGGAGATTAGTGGGCATTACTTTTTCAAATTTCCTTTTGGAACTTTTGAAGCACCATCACTATTAGTTATCAAGCTTCTTGAATACTTAACCAAAAAGAAAAAACCTCTTTCAGAAATTGTTGCACCATTTGACCGTTATTTTTCTTCTGGGGAAATTAATACTAAGGTAGAGAGTCGGGAAGTTATTGAGCAAAAAATCTCAGAGATTAAAAATAAATATAGCGATGGCAATCAAATATTGCTTGATGGCGTGAAAGTTGAATACTCAGATTTTTGGTTTAGCCTGCGCGCTTCTAACACTGAACCGGTAATGCGGTTGATTGTGGAAGCACGAAACCAAAAGTTGATGGAAGAAAAACGCGACGAGTTGATGACACTTTTGCAGTCTTAAAAAATATTTACATAAAAAGTGAAAAAGGGGAGCCGGATGGCGCCCCTTTAGTGTCTTCGTCCGAAAAAGATGCGGATGACCCAGCCGAATTTGTGGCTGGTTGCTAGTCCATGAGATTCCACGGGCTGGTACTTCCGGTATTCGTAGGAAGGTCCTGCCTCGAGTTGGATTGACCGACCCAGCGGGATTTGGACAGTGCTTTGCGCCCGGAATATGTTTGGGCGCTCGGTGGTGATGGTGTTGCTGAAAGTTGACTGCGTTTGCAGTCGTACTTTTTGCTGGGGATGTTGTTGGGCTTGGGTAGTTATCGGCAAGAGTACCAGGAGCATCAGCACGATCTTTTTCACAATGTTCCTCCCCATTCTGAGTTTGAGACGTAGAGGCAGTTTACGCTTTGTATTGGATTTGGTCAATGCGAAAGATATCCCTGCTTATCTTTTGGGTGTCATCCCAATCCGCCGCGGCGGATGGGATCCAAAACAATGGATTCCACATAGCCCTCGATGACCTGCCTGCCGCAGGCAGGCTCGTGGCTTCTGGAATGACAGCAAAAAAACTTTTATTGTAATCAAGGAAATAAAAATCGGACTATAATAGTCCGATTTTTTCTTTTACTTCGAGAAGAGTTTGGCTGGCAATGGCCTTGGCTTTTTTTGCCCCGTCTGCCAGAATCTGGGCTAAAGCGTCTTTGTCTTTGAGAAGCGCTTTTTTCTTTTCGCGAAACTCGGCAAAGTG
>OFQY01000452.1_pt1 | contig 16541 bp, 23 predicted proteins | sample 1542991 | NCBI WGS metagenome assembly OFQY01 (sample SAMN07774224, study PRJEB24372) | wastewater metagenome | isolation source: Exp Tend VB 10WW | collected 2016-02 | reverse complement strand
CTGAGCGGACGTGCGACAGCCAATGTGCGATTATACGAGTGGGATGAAAAAGCGAAGGGCTGGATTAAACCGGGAAAAACGTAGGGGTGGTCGCCGGTATTGCGGCTTCGCTGTTGTGAGGAGCCGGAATGCAGCGGTGCCCTTCGGGCTTGCCGTAGTCCGGCTGACAGACCGTGCCGAATGGGCAGCCGCACGGCGTGTCGCCGCAGTTGGTGAGCGAGAGCAGAGCTAGAAAACCAATCACCAACCGCATAGTTACGCCTTCTTTCGCGGCTTCGCGTAGGTGAACGTCGGGTCCGTCGCACCGGGCACATGGGTCTCGTCGTACAAGCAGAGCGTTCCGGGCGTCAGCTTGCGGGTCGGGCTGGCCGACTGCAGGTAGATGACGAAGTCGCCCAGGTTCTTCGGCTCGATCTTGCAGTCCTTATCTGCAGGCAGACCAAGCAGCGGACGCACCGCCGGACCCGTCAGAAAGATCGGCTCAAGCTCACCCTGCTTGTTGCGAGGCTGCAGAATGACCTTGCGACCCTGTAGAAGCGTCTCAGCCTTGACGAGCTGATAGTACGCGGCGCCCGGAATCAGATCGACCTTAAGCACGTCCCGTGCGAAATCCTCGACGGTAATGTACTTGTTGACCTTGACGCGGCGCAGCGTCTTCGTCACGTCGCTCAGCTCACGCTTGGCTCGCTCAATGGTGGCGCCGGTCTTCACGACATCGACGAAGAAGCTGTCAAGCGACGTCTTGCCCTGCTTCGTCGCAGCCGCGAACTGGCTGATTCCCTGCGTCGCCTGCTGAGTGACCACAGACAGGTCGGTGGTATCGGTGCCTGACCACTGACGAATGCAGGCGTCAGGAATGCCGCACGACTTGAAGAAGCTTGACGCAGCCGCGGGACCAACGCAAGCGAAGGTGACGCGATTGGTTTTCAGGGCGGCTGCGACTGCGTTCTGAGCCGCTAGGCTGTAACTGCCATCCGTTGCTTCACCGTCGGTGAGTAGGTACACCAACACGGGGCGCTTCTGAGACATCAGCTCAGCCTTGTTGGCTGCCTGCTTCAACGCTTGGTTAAGCGCCGTAGAGCCGTTTGGGCTGTGACTGAGACGGCTGACATGCCCAACTTGACCCGAAAACGTCCAGTTGACACCATAGCTAAAGCGGCAAATCTCGACGCTAGCTTTCGCCAGAACCGTTTTTAGACGGTCAACAATCGTGTTGCTCTGTCGAGTCAGCTCACCAACATGCTGCTCCATGCTGGAACTCTCGTCAAACATCAGGATGATGTGCGGCTCGTCGAACTGAGTAGCGGCAGGGGCAGTCGGAGCGGCGACGGGCTTCGTGAGCTTTGCAGCCTTCTTCGCCGCTTTCTTCGTGGGCTTCGTCGGTGGCTTCGGCAGTGTCGGAGTCTGAGCAACGGGCGCGACAGGGGCCGACTGCGTTACCGGCTTGCTCAGCGCCTGCTTCAGCTCGGTCTTCTGCTTCGCAGCCTTCGCCACCTTCGCGCGACGATCCAGCCACGCCTTGACCGCAGCCTTTCCATTGTCCGTCTGCGGGCGCGACGACCGCGCCATGTCAGCGGCATCGAGCGGGTGCCCCATGCCGATGCGATGCATCAGACGCTCCACGGTCGCCTTGATGCTAACATACTGCGACGTTCGCTTGCCATCGACGAAGGTGTAGATGTGCCACTCGACGAGCTGGCGACGATGTAGCGACTCGACGGTGCCCTGATTCGGAGCGAGGGCAATCTTGCCGCGCTTGATTGCGGACTTGAGAAAGGGACTGATACGGGCCATGTGTACCTCGGTTGATCGGCTGTTTAGTGCAGATTCACTATATGCCGACGGCATCGCGAATGCAAGGGAATTGTATCAGGCGAAGCCCTGCTGTTATACCTACCTTGTAGGTATGTCGAATAGTCTGCGCCGAACTGGTACACCCCTGCTGAATCGTGCGACTCCTGGTGAGCGTCAGGTTTGGTTTCGCCTGGTCACTCGGGACGTTGATCGGCATGGTACGATCATCGAGCCGGCGGGTATTGATACCAGGGCGTTTCTGACTAACCCTGTGTTTCTGTGGATGCACGACTCAGGTGACGGCGATAGACCTACACCGCCGCCGGATGTGGTCATCGGCCGCGTCGTCGAGATTGATCAGACCGCCGAACACTTCGATATCTGCTGTGAATTCGATGACGACGGGCCGAGCGGCCTAGCGACTACCTGTTACCGCAAGGTCAAAGCCGGCTACCTACGCGCCGTCTCGATCGGCTGCAACGTGCTGACCGAGCGACGGGTGATGGTAGATGGCGCCGAAGTGCCCGTCTACGACAACGTCGAGCTGCTTGAGTGCTCGCTGGTCATCGTCGGTAGCAACCGGAACGCTCTTAAGCTGGACCGCGCTGCGGCTGCGGCGATGGTTGCGCGGTTGGAAGCTGAGGACGTTGAGACTATTCCGGCTGATGAAGCTTCGATTTTGGCCTTGACAAAAGTGCCGGGCACAGAGCTACCCAGCGCGGCTAGTGCGGCTAGCGCGGCTTCCCCAGTCCCCGCGCCCTGCGCACAAGTCGCCAGCGTCGCCGTGTTCGATCTCGACGGTCTGATGTTGTGGGGCCGACGCAATGACACGGGCAAGTGGACGACGCCCGGTGGACACCTCATCGCAGGCGAAGATCCGGCGACCGCCGCACTGCGCGAACTACGCGAAGAGGCGGGTATCGACGCTGCCGCGCACAATGCGCGTATGTCTTACATGGGTCCAGTCGATCTATCGCACGACGACAAAGGCTTGATTGTTCACGTCTTTCGCTGTGACCTACAGGGTCGCGGCATCCTGGCCACTGGCGCTAGTGACCCGGATAAAGAGGTCACTGAGTGGCGCTGGGTTGCGCTTGAAGATGGAGCCCTGCCGGCTGAGATCGGCGGCTCCCTGCATGCGCCACGGAACGCGCTACTTGAGCTGAGCGTCTGCCGCGCGATTGGCGGCACTGCCGACGCTGGTGTCGATGCGTTGCTGAGCGATGTCGTCGATGCCGGTGTCTTCGACGCCGCGATGTTGGAAAAGACGATTGATCTTGACTACGTCGATGACGAGTCTGACGAGCTTTTTGGCGGCGGTCACGATGACTCGTCGCTGGCTGTTCGAGCTGCGGGCGGCACTGCGACTGCCACCATCGCCCGCACTCTAGTTCCCCACAAAGCCTACCCCGTCGTTGAGACCGCTTGGGATGCCGCTGCGGCTACGTCGCGGTGGAAGAAATGGGCATCGTCCGACGGAAGCGGCGACAAAGATAAGATCGATTGGGATAAATACGCCCAATGCTTTCTGTGGTTTGACGCTGACAACCGAGAGAGCTTCAGCTCCTACAAGTTTCCTCATCACGACATCGTTGGCGGCAAGCCCGTAACTGTGTGGGCTGGAATCGTCGCTGCGGCTGCGCGAATTGATCAGGCCAAGGGCATTTCAGCGGCTGACGTTGTCAAGATGAAAGCGCATCTTGCCGCGCACTACAAGGAATTTGACAAGGTCGCACCGTGGCAGCGACGCAGCATCGATGTGGTACAGAAGTTGCATGCGGCTGCGACGCGCGGACTGCCTGACGCGGTTGCTGCCCGGCTGTCACCAATTCATGATGGCCCCGCGCACGTTCCGGCCGACAGCGACGGAACGTTTATGCACGCCCAGTTGACCGTCTATGCCCTGGTGTTTCCGTTGCGGAAATTCAGCCGGGCTGACGCTGTGCTGTGGGCTCAGCAGCACGGATACACCGCGTTCCGCGTCTCTGAGGTCGGTGATGGTGCCTCTGAGAAGGGCATGATCATCACCGAAAACAGCATTCTGCTTGAGCAGTTGCCTGCGAACGTCTACCAGCCCGCACCGTTTGGGTCTGGTGTCAAATGGCAAACGATCGTTTATCCCGGCGCGAGCGGAATTGCCTGCGTTTACGGTGTGTTGCGGGCGCAAAAGGTTCAGTATCGACAGGCGATTGTCGCCGCGATGTTGGCTCCGTCGCAGCCGTTGACCGCGACTCATCGCGCCGAGCTGCGCACCACTTCTGATCGCTGGACGCTGTCGCTCCTGCGTCAGGCTCGCAAGCTTCCCGCTCACAGCTTCGTTGCGCAAGCCGCTCGATCGCTGATGCAGCAGCTTCGCGACCTACTCGCCGCCCTGCGCACCCCAGCGTATCAGGCGGATTCGACGCTTTTGCAAGCACTTAATAGGTCGTGTGCATATTCCCACAATCGGACACACTACCTTAGCGTAGACACAGTCAGTGGTTCAACCCCCACGGCTACCACCCGAGGAGCAATTCCGATGAAGCGAACCCCCGAAGCCCGCAACGTGATGCGGGGCCTCATTCACCACGCGCTTGAGCACGCGGATATGCACGCTCGGGCGATGGAAGAGGGGCACATTTCCGACGAGCACCGCGCGATGTGCCACGCCGCTGCCTTGCGCGCGCTTGATACTGCCTCTGAACTACACAACGCCTACCGCGCCGTGTGGCTGGGCGCCACTCCGTCGCAGGAGATCGTTGTCGAGTCCGCCGACGTTGGCATGGAATATGCTATGCCGAAGCTGCCCGAGGGCGAGCTGCGCAACCGCTTCGCCGAGGTTGTGGCTCAGGTCGGCAAGCTGCCGCGCAGTCTGCGCAGCCTGGTGTCGAGCGAGCTTGGCACCGTCGATAGCGACGAAGTCGAGATCAAGCTGACGAACCTCAAGGGAATCGCCGAGCAGTTTCAGGGTCTTAAGGCCGAGCATCAGCGCGGTCTTGCTGCCGCCGAGAAGGCTGCTACCGAGTCGTTGATCGAGGATGCGCTAAACAAGCGTCTTCTGACCCCAGCCGAGGCTCGCAAGTTCCGTGGTCTGGACCCGGCTACCGGCTCTGTCGTCGGTGACGCATGGAACAAGGCCAAGGTCGAGCGCTTCCTTGTCGAGCGCGAGCAGATCGGCCCCGTGGCTAGCATTGCACGTCCCGGTCAGGAGCGCACCGTCGAGGCTCCGCAGCAGGTGATGTCGCAGACCCCCGCCAAGCAGTCGCTGATTCGCTTCGGTGCCCCGCGTGGCGCCGAGATGTCGCCGGTTCAGATGCAGGATCGCGCCACCGAAATCGCGCAGCGTATGGCGCTGAATGGGCTGTCCATCAACGTCGCTGACATTCTCAGCCGCACCGATGCCGCGGCGAGCCTGCCGAACAGCGAATCGCACCCGGCTATCGCGAACGCGACCCAGGCTCGGTAACTAACCACTTACGAGGCTGCTCGGCAGCCTCAGAGGACCTGAACAATGGCCAATTCTTTTGTGATTTCCCGTAACTACGGGCAGAACCTCGCCCCCGGTACTGTGCCGGTCAAGCTGGCGGCTAACGTCGTCGCTGACCAGGGCAACATGATCGTGCTCGTCGCTGGCTATGGCGCGATTCCCGCGGCTGCCAACGCACTGACCGGTAACATGGCTGGTCTCGTGATTCAGCCTGCCGACAACACCGGCGGCGCCGCTGGCGACGTGACCGCTGTTTGCGTGCCCGATACCGCGGCTTTCGCCAACGATGGCACCAACCCTTGCACCCAGGCCGACGTGGGCAACATCGTGTTTGCGTCGTCTGCGACGACCATCAGCCGTGACAGCGCCGACGGTCCCCCGGCGGGCAAGCTGCTTGCTTACAACACCAGCGACATCCAGGGACGTCCCTGCTTGGTCGCCCTCAACTGCATGGTCTAACCCTAGCTGACCACAACAGAAAGGCACACGTCAAATGTCCATCATCAATAGTGGGCAGCTAACTGCTCAGGAAGTCATCCTCTACAACGCGACGGTCATGGCGGGTCTGGAAAACGCCGTCACCGCGATCACCAACATCTGGTCGGAGAAAGTCGCGATCGTTCGGCCCGTCGTGGCTGAGGGTAGCGGCACCGATCCGATGTCGAAGAAGATTCCGGCTACGATGGTGTTTCCGTTCAGCCCGGCGACGGCGCAGGCGGAAGACCTGTCGGAACAGGATCGTCCGTTCCATCCGCTGGTTCGTAACAGCGTCAAGATCGACATCAAGAACTACGGCACCGGTTACTACGTCCTGCGCAAGGACTTCTATCAGGATATCTATGGCACTTTGGCCTACGTGCCGAAGAAGCTCGCCCGCGCCGCGATGAAGGCCCCGGATATCCAGCTTGCCCGTCTGCTGCGCAACGGCAAGACGACTCTGGATTACACCGGGACGTTTGCTTTCTCGACGACCAAGCCGATCAGCGTTAACGGCGCTGTCTCGGGCACCTACAGCAACCTGTACACTGCGACGGCGCTGACCTCGATCAACGTCGGCTCGGTGGTTCAGGACATGATGGGTCGCCTGAACGAAGACGGCTTGAGTCTGGGCCTGCAGCCCGACACCCTGATCGTGCCTCCGACGCTGTATCAGGCTGCTCAGATCGCAATCAATCTGAAGTCGATCGTGTTCTCCGGCACCGCTGGCGTCGGCAACCTGGCCCCTGGTCAGGCCAACAACACCGCGGCGCAGGGCGACAACTGGATCGCGACCTCGGGTCAGATCAAGCAGATCGTGGTTGCCCCCGAGCTGATCGGCACGGGTTCGGCCCCGGCTGACCGTACCACCTGGTACGTCGCCGAGTGTCTGAATGAGGAGCATGGTGGCGCGGCCGGTCTAGTTGTGGCTCGCGACCCTGGCTTTGAGTTCCTGACGAACCTCTCGCCGTCCGATTGGGACGTCTACACCCGCAACCGCTTCTCGTGGGCGATTGAGCGGTATCTGGGTGTAGGATATGGTGTGACCTCGTTTTTGTCCAGATGTGAACAGTGATCAGTCGTCTAAGTGTCGCCAACTCTTGCGTAAAACGACCTTAGACACTACCGTCTGATCAACCCCAAACAGCTCAGCGAGGGCTGTTTGGGTGTGGTTCCCTTCAGCATACAGCTTCCGCAATTCGCGTACCCGCTCGGCTGTCAGTTTAGCGCGTCCGTTCTTTTCTCCTTGAGACATCGTTGGATTAGCTTCAAACGCAGCGCGTCTACCCGCGACAGCCCGAGCGATCTGTTCGGGTGTATGCTTCTTTCCCTTGAAGCGCAATCTATTCGCAGCTTTCCACTCATCGGTGTGGCGCATACCCAGCGCCCACTTGTTGCCCGTTTGGGCTCTTGAGATGGCTTGACGGTGCTCAGGTGAACGCTTTATTCCGACAGGCCCACCCAGAACAGCAGGCACGGCGATATTGAACAGCATGTCACGGTCAACCATAGCTATGTAGTGATTTTCGCGATCAAGTAGGTGTTGTGGGTCTTTGTTCTCTGTAGTCTCCAATGTGAGATACTTGAAAGTGGCCCGACCATACAGATTGTATGCCGCTTGCATATGTGGGTTGGGGTGTCGCTTGCGTTTGAGCTGAGCATGATGTCCGTACAGGCGGCTATAGATACGTACAGTGGAGCCAATATAAGCTTTTCCATTAGCCTCGCAGTAGATGAAGTATACGCCCGCCGTCTCGGGCACTTTGAAGGATAAACGATAGGTCTGACCAAGTAAGTCTTTCGGCAGCATGTGATTACTATACCACGTGGGTCTGACAATTGCACTGCCATCCGCTTTCCTCTTGCATTTTCCATCAGCCTAGCTTATACTACCTCAAACTAACAAGTCTGAGGTCGTACAGCTATGTCCACTGCTAAGCCCCTTTTCCGTCCCCTCGGCAATCGTGTCTACGTGCGGCGTAACGCCGTCGCGAAGACGACCGCCGGCGGTCTTCACATCCCTGACACCGCTCTGCGTCCAGCCACCGATCGCGGCACTGTTGTCGCTGTCGGTCCCGGTGGCGTCGGTGCCCACGGCAAGCACGTTGCTGTGTCCGTTGACGTCGGCGACGAAGTGCTGTTCAATCGTCAGGCAATCGAACTTGACGTGCCGATGGACGACGGCAGCAATGAAAAGCTCGTCATCGTTCAGGAGCATGAGCTTCTGGGCTACCGTACCGTGAAGCCGACGGCAAAGCGTGGGCGCCCACCGAAGGTCGATGTTGAGGACATCGGTATGGGCGCTCCGCCGCTCGATGTCGTGACGCCCACCACCATCGTCAACATCACTGCGCACCAGAAGGAATCCGTCTAATGGCCCGCATGACCATCCCCACGATCAAGACCAAAGCACCCGAAACCGAGCAGACTGGACCTGTTGTCGTCGGCGGCGAAGATGTCGCCGTCGGCCCCGCACCCGCGGGTGTCGTCGAAACCGAGGACCTGACCGAGCTGGGTGTGTTGCAGCCTGCCGCCGTCGAGCAGACGACGCAGACTGCACAGCAACCCTACGCACCACTGCCGCCCGCGCAGGCCAATGACAACGTCGCCCGCGCCGAGGAGCTTGCTCGCTCGATCGTCGAGGTTCGCGCGATTGCTGTCGGCGCAGAGTCGCGTCTGACTACGAGCCTGCAGTGGATGCAGAACGAAGTCGCGATGTTGCGACAGCTTGCGGCTGCTCAGCCGCTACCGGCTGAGATTACCGCGCTTCCCCAATCGCTGACCACTCTTGTACACCGACTCAACAACATCGATGCTTCGCTGGCGTCCCGCGGTCTACCCACGTCGCAGTCGGCGCCGACGGTCAAGCTGACGCAGATGCGCCGCATCGTCTACCCGGCGAAGGTCATTGACGGCGCTGTCGTCCTGTTCTACAACCCGCGGCAGGGTGAGAACGGCGCCAGCGATCCACAGGACTTTCAGCTCAGCCGGGACGTTACGCGCCGGGTATGGTCAGGTTATCGCATCGAGATTCCCGATGGCTACATCGCTGACATCTTCGTCGGCAGCGACATGATCTCGTCGCTGTCTGGTCGCCGCGATTCCGAAGAGATTCTGAACCTGCGCACCAACGGCACTAGCACGACCGTCGCGTCAGGGCATCCGATCGCGCGGCTCCTGCTTCGCAAGGTTGAGCCGGCGGCGCTGACTGTCGAGGTCATGAAGTAATGAGCGAATACGAAATCTATCTGCGTACTTACGCGAATACGCGAGTCGGCCAAGCCCTGCCCGAAGTGACGGGCATTCGCGCGGCGTTGGCTGTCGCCTTGGGTGTTCGCGACGCGAAAGAGAACAACCAGCTCTGCAGCGAAGCTCGTTTTGACGAGTGCATGGCTCAGAAGCTCGCGTAGCGTCCCCTACCTTGCGGCATGTCCAGCCGCATAGCACTTGCCCTCATCCTACTTTTCCTTACCTCGTGCCACAGCCACCTGACCGCGATGCAGCGGCTTGACCTTCTGGTCACTGCCGCCGCTCAGCTATGCCCAAAGGGCACCCTCGAAAAGCCGACGCAGACGAAGCTGCTGAACTGCCGCCGCGCCGATACCTGCCTACGTCCCGTTGCCGCTGCGCAGCACGCGCATCAGGACGCGTTGCTGGCCATGTCGCGCATGGAGGATAGCGCGGGTCTACGCCTCGCCGCAGAAGCCGCTACTGCGGGCGCTATTGCGTCCTGCCGCGTGGTTGGCATTGTGGTTGCGGGGGCTGTGCCGGCTTCGCCCGCTGTGGTTTCGCCCGCGCCTGTTGCACCTGTGGCACTTGTTGTGCCTGCAAATCCCGTGCCGACTGTGACACCTATTGCACCTGCAGTACCGGCGCCTACACCAGCATCGGCACCAGCATCGGCACCAGCACCCGCCTCAGTTCCACAGCCCGCACAGCCAGCACCCTAATGCTTACACTGCGCGAGCGGTCGCAGCTTCAACGACTACGAAGCAGACGCCGACGCGCAGCCGCAACACCTACACCGACGCCGAGGTCATCAATGTTCACTACGATTCTTGAGATTCTACGCAATTTGTTTACAGCCTACAAGGCAGCCCGCGCAGCACAAGCCGCAAAGGACGTCGCGAAGACACAGCCCCTGGTTGATCGGGCCGATGCCGCAGCCGCTGATGTGGCCGCCGAGCTACATCGCGCACCCTCTACCACACTGCCCAACTAATGCCCGGTCTTCTCTACAACGGAATACCTCAGTTGGTTGAGGGTGTTGAGGTAGTCAACTATCTCGACGATAAAGACTGGACACTACCTATCCCGAAGTGTGGCACATATCGGCGTAAGCTGGTGCAATGTGTGATACTGCACACCACAGGCGGATACCCCGATCGCGACCATCCGACGCCACAGCGCATACGCACAGAAGCGGCTCAGCCGAAGCATTGCCGCGCAGCCAGCACGCTATCTTATTGGCGCAATAGCAGCCGCATAGCCGGTGCGCATATGCTGATAGACGCAGACGGAACGTGCTATGTGCTGGCGGATTTGATGGACATTGCGGCATATCACGTGCCGGATTGGAATCATCTGTCCATCGGCATCGAGGTTGTGCAGCAATCGGATAGCAGCTTATTCGAGGCTCAGCTTGAGACGGTGGGCGCCGTCGTTGATGCGATCGTAACGAAGCTGTCACTGCCGCGTGTTGCGACCGGGGCCTATGCTGGCGTGCGACGGGACGTCACTGGAATCGGTGTGCTGGGTCATCGCGATTTGACCGCGTCGCGCGGCTTCGGCGATCCCGGCGACTTTGTCATGGTCGCCGCAGTGCGCCGTGGTGAGTGGCGAGTGGTCTAGCTGCAGATATCGCAGTCAGGGTCATCGCAGATATCAGCCTCAACATCGTCGTCGGCGCCTGGATTGCATGTGTCACAGCGCTTATCGTCGCAAATATCCATACAGCAATCGCAGTCGCAGTCATCGATCTCGTCTTCGTCTTCTTCAGCCTGGCAGCTAACGCAGACGCCGCAATCGCAATAGTCCTCCTCATCTTCGTCTTCATCCTCTCGCACATCGTCGCAGGCGCAGAAGCCTTCGACGATCAGACCATTGCACTCTTCGCATCGGTCAAGCCGACTACACCTACACGCGGTAGGCAGTAGATCACAGGTAGTACATCGATTGTCTGACATTTACATTCCTCCGATCATTCGTAGCAACCCAGTAACCACGACAACCACACCCAACGACACCCACGGATGCTGTCGCACAAAGTCGATCAGCGGCTCCTCGACATGTTCCCAAACGTCATCGCTTCGCATTGGCATCCTTCTTGCTTGCCGAGCCCATAGGGCATGCCGGCTTGTTGATGGTTAGCTCGCCACCTGGCCACCGAAAGCGGCATGTCTTGTGCATCGCCGTCGGTGTAATATCGACCTCTTGCAACCCACAGTGCTCGCAAACAGCGTCAATGGTGGTATCACGTCGGCCGATATGGTTGTACATCATGTGATGTAGGTCAGCGCCGGGCGCATCGCGGCGTGGTGTAGGTACTGTGCGTCTAGGTAGCATATTCGGATACTCCAGTGTCGGCGCTGACCGGCTGTTTGATGGGCCGAGGTATCGTAGGTAGTGTCGTGGCAACGTCGAGCCGGCGACGCAGTAGCAGAGTCGCGACGCTGGCAGCCAGGGTCAGCATCACCAGCACACCGAAGCACTCACGCAGAGACAGACGCGATCCAAGCATGCCAGCAAGCTTCGACCCAACAGCGACAGTCAGAAACCAGATCGCCATATACATCGACATCTGATGCCGAGGTGCTAGCTTCGCAACCTGCGCGAGCCCGACCGTGCTGATTAGCACCTCGCTGAAGGACGAGAGCACAATCGCAGCGGTCAACCAGCTCGGATGCCCGGCAATCGTCGGCGCGACAAGCAACGTTCCGAATGACGCAGCCATGAGAACGTAGCCAGCGACGGTCGATAGACTGAGCGGCAGTCGCGAAAAGAGTCGGGTTAGAGGCACGGTGAAGAAGATGCAGATGATGCTATTTACCGTCGCGAACCAGACCGCCGGAACGTTGTAGCCCAGAATGACGCGGTCGGTGTGCTTCGATGCCCACAGCATCAGCCCAGACCCGTTCTGTGCATAGGCTGGCCAGAAGGCAAAGGTCGCCAGGCCGAAGAAGACCCATAGCGCGATCAGCTTCGCGCGCTTGTGAGCATCGACGTCGGGCGCGTGTCCGACGTGATCGGCAGCGAGTGGGCTATCTAGCTTCGGTAGTTGGGGCTGGGTCGCGTCATCGGCTTTAACCGGGCCGATAAGGGCTGCCAGCGATGACGGTGTCTCGACGACAGCGAGGGCATCGCGACCGAGTAGCAGTGCCCCGACTACGACCAGCTCACCAAACACTGCGCAAGCGAACGCGGCGCCGTAGCTGACATGCTCTGCCATCCAACCCCCGACGAGCGGCGAGCCGAAGCTGCCGCCATTGATGCAGCTATAGTAGGTCGCGAATGCCGCGACCGCGTACTCACTGCCCGACGGAAACAGGCGCCCAACCATCGCGGATAGGTTCGGCTTGACCAGACCGCAGCCGAGCACGATCGCGGCGAGCGCAACGAGCGTAAGGGACGTGATGTGGTGGGCAGTCAACGCGACCGCGCAGTAGCCGACAACGGCGACGAGCCCGCCGACGATCGCGACCAGACGCGGCGACGTGCGCGCGGCGATTGCACCGCCGAGCAGGGGCAGCGTGTATGCGGCTAGGCCGAGGTTGCCGTAGTGCTGCTGCGCCACCGCCTCGCCGACATGCTGTGTTAGCCACAGCACGAAGAGGTTGTAGAGGCAGTACCACGCGAAGGCGTGCCCGGCGACAGCGGCATAGAGGTAGTAAAGACCGGAGGGGCGAGGGTTAACTGTGAGCATCGGTGTCTCCTCTATGGTACGGTTACGTAGCTACGAATCAGCAGGCCCAGCCACTGCCAGGTCATCGCCGGACTGCGCGCGATCGTCAACACCGCGGCGATCTCGTCGCTGCAGATGTGTACGTTGGTTGCGATCAGACCGAACAGAAGTAGCATCAGCAGGCCGACGATCGCGGCGCCGATGAACAGTGCGTAATCGGTGGCTTTGTTGTGGGTGTGGGGCTTGTCGCAGGTGCAGGGCATTGGGTCTCCTTATTGCCTCAACTCGTCAGTCACTTTATCCATACCCACCAGCATGCAACAAACACCTATACGAAGTCAAGCATAAATCGACATCCTCAGCCCGCACCTTAAACCATGTCGATCTTCGTCGAAAATCACAGCGTGATCTCAGCTCAAGGTGCCTGGTACACATTCAAGGCGGCGGCCATCTCGTCAACTACTTCAGCCAACGCGAACTGGACGGTGCTGAGTAGTTCCACCGGTTCAGGTGGCGTCTACGCGCAGACAGGCGACGTCATCACGTCGTCAGCCAGTCTCAACAACCTGTCGTGGTTTGTGCTCAAGGGTAAGGGCATCGTCGATGGTGGCACGGTCTACTATCGCCAGCTCTGCTTTCAATTTGACGCGGCCGGCGCCGTGCGTATCACCTACAGCCCGCGCGATGGCTTCGTCTCGGGCTCACCCTCGACAACGCGCGTGCCCTCGGCGGACGACGGGACGTTGGTTTATGGTGGTGGCACCGACGCGTCGCCGACGTTTGCGGCGCTTCTGCCGTCGGGCGGCGTGTGGATGCAGGGGCGATTCAGCGAGGTCGATGATGCGTTCTGGGTGTTGACCTACGCGGTCGGTGGGGCACTGCCAAACTGCCTGTTCTATCTCGACGTCATGCCGCTGTCATACACCGTCGGTGGGTCTCTCATCGATCCCGATCCGTGCGTCATCTACTGTCGCACCGGCCTAGCCAGCGCAACGAAGACGGATTTGGCCTCGGTACTGCGCGGACCACTAGGCTACCTGTCGCTAGACGTTCCGGCTTCGACGCTGTTCTGCCGGCTGCCCGGCACGTATCGTGTCTGTCTGGACACAGTCGAAGGTCCGCAGGCGACTCTGCCCGGCGCCGTGACCACGCCACCTTCTATCTATTTCACGACCACGATCTATCAGCAGGAGACGCTTCGTTATGAGCGGCCTACCTGGCTTGCCGGTACGTCGCAGTCCAACAACGTGGGTAATGCGAACACCGTCGGTGAGAAGGGTGAAGGGACGTATCTGCGGTGGGCTGGCACGACTTTTGCTGTGCCTCAGTTGATCGGCTTGATCAACCCTAACAGCGGGTCCGGCAGTGCAAACGTCGTGCTGGGTGCGGCTGAGCTGCTGTTTCCATGGGAGTGTGGCGCGGTGCCGTCGCTGTAGTTAGCGGTTATCCTTCTTCGTCTTCTTCGTCTTCTTCGTCTTCTTCGTCGTCTCCATTCATCAACGCGCGATCTTCGTCGCTGATTCCATCGCAGTGAAGAATTACGGCGCTGCTGTCCCAACCTGAATGAACGCGCTCAACGGTGCCAATCAGGCGATCTTCCATATCGTCGAAGAAGCACTCGGCTTCAAATCGCACCGCGGCATCTGGTGGTAGTTTGCTCAACTGCTCAATCAATTCACGTACAAGCATGTTTGTTCTCCGTGGTCAAATACAGGATCTGTAGGATTCCGCCTACATCTAACGCGTCCTGTCGCGCGGGCCTTTGTCTCAACTGAGTTACTGCGGGCGTTCCCGCAGACATATCACCGGGTATTGATCCCGGCTCCCGTCGCTCTAAGCCCTCGGCCAGCGAGCCGCATTGCAGCGGCGCTTTACGGATTCGGTGCGGATCGGACGATCAAGCCCACGTTGTCGTTAGGCCGGCACACCGAAGATGTCTCAATGCCGGCAATGACCCACTGCTCACCGTCGATTTCCGCAGTGTCGCCGACGCGTAGGGTGGTGTGGATTTCGGATCTCGGCACGACTTTGACGGTCCCGCGACCTGTGATTCTGTGGGTGGATAAACTCTTCATGGTTACTTGACCTCATACTTCCGCAGCTAGGCACACCAGATGTGGTAGAAAGCGCACCCCAAGCCCCGCATCATCAACAGGTTGACGACATAGAGGGTATACGCTGCGCCGCTCGGCTCCTTCGGCTCTCGAATGCGAGTGACCGCGAAGGTCGCCATCAGGCTGCCGGGCTCTCACTGTGGATTTTTACGGTGCGGGGCTCGCGCGCGTCGTCCTTATCAAAAATGATCTGCGAGCGCAGCTACTTCAGACAGTATTGCCCCTTCTTTTCCTTTTTCAGGAACGTCGCCTTGTCGAGCACGATCTCGACATCGGTCTCATTAATTTCGATTTCCTCCCCCCCGATATCACGCGCCTCCGAGAGAAGCCGACCAAAATCAAATGTGTCTCCAGGCTTGTGCGTTAGCGAAAGCGCAGCAAGTTCGAGGAGCGTTACAATTGCTTCTAGATCGATTCCATGGGACGACAGGGAACGGTTGGGAGAGGCCTTTGGCGGCAGGTGGTTGGGCGCTATCTCGAGATCGTAGGACATAGATTTTCTCGTTTGAGTTTGACTGGAACTCATCGGACCTTGGTTCGAGGCTAACAGTTGGCCCGCGAGTTCGTCGAGCAGCCAGGCTACCCGCTCGTCGAGCGCTCTTACCTGAGCTACGGTACAAATCGTGTATCTTTCTGCGACTCTGGCGTATCGCTAAATGGTCGGGCGGCGACTTTGACATCGCGACCTTCGGCTGCCAGATGCCGACGCTCTACGCTGAGCTACGCCCCAAAGTGTTATGATTCCGCCCGTCGCTGCACGTCGCGGATATGTTCATACGTTCCGACGCGGCCATCGAGGTAATGCACATAGATAGGCAGGCCCCACCAGCCAAAACGGCTATCACTTTCGGCGGCTTTCGCCAGCGGCTGGCCGTAGATTTTGGGTTCAGATGTACCATCGTGGTCATCCGCCTCATACCAACGCCATCCACAGCATGGACAGTCGCTTATTCCGTCGAAATAAAGGCCGAGCTCTGCGGCCTTAGAGTTGGCTTGAGCTGCGGTTTCAGCCTCGATGACGGTAGCAAAGCCATATCGATTGGGTTCGTGCTCAAAAGAGCCGCCAGAATTGTTCTGGCTGAACGTGAAAAACATCTCACTACCTCCGTTGGTAGGCCACTACGTTAAGTGTTGGGTTGAGCTGCTATCTACCAGAGCCCGGTGAACCTAGCTACCCAGGACCGCCGCTCAACCTGAAACCCATCATATGCTGGCTTGCTTCTGAGTGCAAGCCCAAATCGACAGGTGTTACTCTTTTATTTCAGCCAGCACGTCTGCAAGCGGCATGCCATCCATGAGCCATGCTGAGCCATTCCAGAGGTAGTTGTACTGCTCACGATGTCGTAGCATCTCCAGCGACGAGCCCCGACGTGCTGCCGTATCGGCCTCACCGCGATCGCGTCCATACGCGATGGAGTGCCCAGTGACCGGAGTGCGATAGCTATGCCCTTCGGGGCAAGCCGGACTCTCGCGAAGAGACGACAGATCGCCGAGTGCGATCAACGCCTCGACCTTCTCTTGAGTGTCGTAGTTCTCGTGTAGGATCTTGCCGTTGTGCGACGGGTAGCCGTCCCAGTGACAGTAAATCGAGGCGTAGGTTCCGTCGGACATGCGCGCTGTAATCGTGCTGTGCGTACCCATTGTTCTCTCCTGTGCTCCGAGTGTACACGGGACGTTTGGTGCGATGCAAGCCCAAATCGACACCGCCCGCCAAATTCACATCTGACTACACTTATCTACTTGCGCCCACATGTGACCGTCACACTTACAACAATGTCTGTTCACACCC
>OFQY01000450.1_pt1 | contig 16578 bp, 16 predicted proteins | sample 1542991 | NCBI WGS metagenome assembly OFQY01 (sample SAMN07774224, study PRJEB24372) | wastewater metagenome | isolation source: Exp Tend VB 10WW | collected 2016-02 | reverse complement strand
TCTCGGTGCATTCGCACCCTGAGCGTGATTTTTTCGAGGAATTCTGGTCGGCATATCCGCGCCGTGAAGGTCCGAACCCGAAGAAGCCGGCACGCGACCGCTTCCTTCGCCTCGTAGCCAAGGGCGCTGACCCCGAAAAGCTGATCGAGGCCGCTCGACGCCTCGCCGACGAACATCCGACGCCAACGCGGTTCGTACCGCAGGCGCAAACCTGGCTGAGCCAAGAGCGCTGGGACGAGGGCGCCGCACCGCGCGGTGACGAGTTCTGCGCCGACGACTGGCCGAACACCCGCTTCCTCCTGATCCGCTTCCGCGAGGAGCGAAGCCGCGACCCGCCGCGCGCCGTGCAGGGCGGGAAGGTCGGGTATCTGATCCCGGCGGAATGGGTCGCGCTTTCACGAAGCAACAGCAGGGCAGCAGCCAATGCTTGATTGGTCAAAACCGGGTCGGAAGTACGTGGAGATGGCTACCGAGTTCGGTGCCGGCATGGGTCGGAAGAAGGATTCCGTCCCGGTCATCACGCGGCAGGATCACCCGCAGGAATGGCGGGACTGGTACGCCTACTACGGCTGGCGGCGCTTGCCGTTTCAGCAGGAGTTGATGCGGACTCGGGACGAGAAGACCGTGCCAGTCCTGTCGCCGTTCGACTTCGACGTGGAGTTCGTTCTTGCCCGCCCGGCGCCGGAAGTTCCGCGCGAGAACGACGATGCCCGCCTTCCTCCCAAGACCGAACTATCGCGAGCGCTTCACTACGCGAAGTACCCGCAGTTTCGCCCGATGGCTGAGCGCCAGACGGACCAGCGCGAAAACCTACTGGCAGGAGAGTAGAACAGTGGCGCAAGTGTTGTTCGACCCGGAGAATGAAACTCGCAGGCCGTGGGCTATCGAGCGCATCGACATGCGCTCGCCAGCTCTGCGGGAGAAGCAGCGCGGAATGGGGCGCGGCGCACTGAGCGATCTGCGCAAGGAAAACCTCAAGCAGGCGGAAGGTCGTCTGGCGTCGGCGGAATTGGCGGTGGTCCGCGCGAAGGCCCAGGTTTCAGAGGCTAAGCAGCAGTTCGTCCTGAAGAAGCGCCTGCGCTTTTACCATAGCGAGATCGAGCGTCGTGCCTGTCGCGCCTTTGGCGTCACGCGCAGCGAATTGCAAAGCCCGCGACGCCACAAGAGCATCGTCTTCGCCCGCCAGTTCGTCATGTACTGGTCAGTGCGCCTCACGTCCCATTCGTACCCGCAGATCGGCCGCCTGATCGGAGGTCGTGACCACACGACCGTTATCCACGGCTGCCGCACCTACGAAAAGAAGCGGAAGGCCATGGGCAGAACGTTGAGGGCCGCACGATGAGCGAGTGGTTCCATGTGGGGCAGAAATGGCGACCTTCTCGTTCGGTCAATTGACCCCCATCACCAAGAGGCGCAGGCCGTGAGCAAATTCCTGCGGACGAAGCCATTCAAGGCAGTCGAGGCCTACCGCGCCCGGCAGCCTTTCCACGTGTTCTCGTCACGCAACAAGAAGGGCAACAAGCCACACCCTCTAATTTTCGCGCGCCGCGAATCCATACTCAACATGTTCTGGGAGCACAGGACCATCGAGGAGATCGCCTGCGAGCTTGACCTCGCGATCGACACGGTGCGCGATCACATCAAGCGCGCCCGCAAGAACGGCGACAGGCGGGCCGCACGCAAGACAGGACAGAAACGCATCATGCAGGCCGAAGCACGCAGGAAGCAGATCATCGAACTGGCGAAGTTCGATTACTCCCCGCAGGAGATCGCCGGCATGGTCAACTGCCATGTGCGCCTGGTGCAGATGCGGCTGAAGGAGGCAGCAAAATAGTGGCCGATGCTGTTCGCAAGCCGCCTAACGCCGGCAAGGGCCGCCCAAAGGGCGCGTCCAACAAGACCACGACGCTGCTCAAGGAAGCGATCCTGCTCGCTGCCGAGGAGCACGGCGAAGATGGCAACGGCACAGACGGGCTCAAGGGCTATCTGCGAAAGGTCGCCAATGAGGACATGAAGGCGTTCACGACGCTGCTCGGAAAGGTTCTGCCGCTTCAGGTCGAGGGCACCGGAGCCGGCGGCGAGATCATCTTCAAGACGGTCTACGAGGCGAAGTGATCCACGAATTCCGCGTTCGCTGGTATCAGAGGGAGTTCCACGAAGCGCTCGTCGGCGATCAGTTCAACAAGCTGATGGCCGTATGGCATCGCCGCGCCGGCAAAGACGAGATCGTGATGAACGGCTTCCGCGATCTCAGCCGGAGGCGGATCGGCACCTACTGGCACTGCCTCCCTGAATACGAGCAAGCCCGGAAGGCCCTGTGGGATGGTGTTGTGCGCATCGGCCCGGATGCAGGCAAAACGCGCGTCGAGGCCGTCTTTCCCAAGGAAGCAGGCTTTCAGCACGACCAGCAGAAGATGTTCGTGCGCATGCCGTGGGGTTCAACTTGGCAGTTGATCGGCTCCGACCGGTATGATGCGACAGTCGGCGCCGGCCCTGTCGGGATAGCCTATTCGGAATGGGCACTGAGCAATCCGAGCGCCTACGCCTATCACATGCCGATGCTGCGTGAGAGCAAGGGCAAGGCCGCGTTCATCACCACGCCGCGCGGCAACAATCACGCAAAGAGCATGGCCGATCTGGCGAAGTCGGACCCGGCATGGTTCTACCAGTTGCTGAGCGTCCGCGACACGGAAGCGCTGACCGAGGATGAGCTTGCCGAAGAGCTTCGCCAGTATCAGGCGCTGTGGGGCATGGATTTCGGGCTCGCCTATTTCGAGCAGGAATATCTCTGCTCCTTCGCAGGCGCGATGGTCGGTGCCTATTTCGGTGCGGAGATGGCAAAGGCAGAGCGTGACGGCCGCCTCATGCCCGTGGCGATCAATCCAAAATACCCGGTCCACACGGTCTGGGATTTGGGCAGGGCCATCAACAATCCGATCTGGTGCTTTCAGGTCATCCCCGGCGAGCCCGGCCCGCGCATTGTGGATTTCTACCGGCCGGAGAGCGACGACCTCGAGCAGTGGTGCATCTGGCTCAACGAGCACGGCTACATGGGAAACGACTATGTGCCGCACGATGCCTTGACCGCTGAATGGGGAACGAGCCGCAACCGTGTCGATACGCTCAGATTGCTGAAGCGCAAGCCCAAGCGCATTGCCAAGGTTTCGGTGGCCGATGGATTGCAGGCCGGCCGCAAGACCATCAACGCGGCGGTGTTCCACAGTGGGGAGGATGAAGACGAACGCGCAGAGCGGATGAAGCTCGGCATCTCGGGCCTCAAATCCTATCGACGGGAATGGGACGATGATCTGAAGACCTTCCGGGAAAACCCCCTGAAGGACTGGGCCGAGCATATCGGGTCGGCATGGCGCTATCTCGGTCTGGCATGGAAAGACGCGCAGGAGCCGGCAGAGGTGAAGCCGAAGCCGAAGGAGCTGGAGTACACAGCGCGTCCCGATGGGACCGTGCAATCGAACGTCAGCATCCAAGAGGCGATTGATCTGATGATCAAGCGGAAGCGGAGGCGAGAACGTGAGTGAGCATCCAAGCCCGTCTAATTTTCGCTGCCAACCGCTGAATCTGGCAGCATGGAAGATGCTGCCGAGACACCCAAGCCGCACGACGGCGTAGCCCTCAAGAAGGAGGGCGGGCAGTGGATGGAGCGCATCCGCGCTTCGGAAAAGCGTGAGGAAGACTGGCGCAAGGACGCCTCCGAGGCGGAGAAGGCGTTCGCCAACGATATCAAGGAATCGGGTTGTCTCTACGACTTCAACATCCTGCATTCCAACGTCGAAACCATCGTCCCGGCGATCTACAACTCCACCCCGATCCCTGACGTTCGCAGGCGCTTCATTGAGGCGATAGGCGAACCGCCTCAGGATCCGACGCCGCAGATATTGCAGCAGGCCGCCCAGCAAATGGGCCTCTCTCCTGAGCAGGCCCAACAGGCAATGCAGTCACCACAGGGCCAGCAGATGGCGCAGCAGGCCATGCAGAGCCCGCAGGCGCGCATGATGATGGGGAAGTACCAGCAGGAATTGCAGGCACACCAGGCCAAGGCCCAGCGCGACGAAGACGCCAAGGCGTTCGGCGACATGATCGAGCAGGCCATTGCGGTTCAGATCGATGACAACCGGCTGGATATCGAGATCGAGCGCGAGGCGCAGGACTCGTTCCTTTCCGGCCGGGGGATCGTCCGCGTTAAATTCGATGCCTCCTTCGAAGGAGATGTTGTCTCGAATGAGCATTTCGAGTTCGAGGCTGTGTCGTGGCGCGATTTCCGCATGGGGACGGCCAAGCGCTGGGACAAGGTGCCGTGGGAGGCTTTCCGCCACACCGCGTCACGTGAAACGCTTGAGGCCAAGGTCATTGACCCGGAGATCGAGGCGAGCCAGCGCGGCGTTGCCGACATACCCACGACCGGCCCGGAGAACGACGAGGACGACATTCCCTACTGGGAAATCTGGTGCAAGGAGACGCGCAAGGTCTACTTCATCCGCGAGCATGACGGGCACATTCTCAAGATCGTTGACGACCCGCTCGGGCTGAAGGGCTTTTTCCCCAACCCCGCACCGGTCCAGCCGATCACGCTCACCGGCAAGATGACGCCGGTTTGCCCGTTCACGATCTATCGGAAGCTGGCTGACGAACTCGACACGATCACCAAGCGCATCAACAAGATCATGGAGGGGCTGAAGGTCCGGGGCATCATCGCCGGGGATGCGGCGGCACTCGTGGCGTTGGCGGAGGCTGGAGACAACGAAATCCGCGTGGAAACCAATCTCGAAGGTCTCGCGCAGACCGGCGGGCTGGAGAAGGCCATCATGTGGTGGCCGGTCGAGCAGGCCGTGAAGGTGCTGAAAGAGCTTTATGCGCAGCGCGAGATCGTAAAGGCGTCCATCTACGAGATCACCGGCATTTCCGACATTGTGCGCGGTGCTTCGCAGCCTTCGGAAACCGCGACGGCGCAGCAGATCAAGACGCAGTGGGGCGCGCTGCGCATCCAGAAGATGCAGCGCATGATCGAGCGACAGGTGCGCGACCTGTTCGGCATGATGGCGGAGTTGATCGCCTCGAAATTCTCGCCTGACACGCTCTACCAGATGACCGGCATTGAAGTGACGCCGGGCATGCAGGAATTCATGCAGCAGCCCACGCTGAGCGGCTATCGCATCGACGTGGAAAGCGATTCCACCGTACGGGCTGACCTGACCCGCCAGAAGCAGGACATGAGCGACTTCATCACGGGCTCGGCCAACTTCTTCAAGACCATGGCCCCGCTGATGGCAAACTCCCCGGAGGCGGCAGGCCCCATCATCGATATCTATGCGTCCATGGCGAGCGTCTTCAAGCTCGGCAGGCAGGCGGAGGACGCGCTCGAAAAGCTCGGCGAGATCGCGAAGCAGGCAGCATCCAAACCGCGCCCGAACCCGGAAGCCGAGGCCGCGCGCATGGAGCAGGAAGGCAAAGAGCGCGACCGCCAGGCGGAAGCGCAGATGAAGGAACGCGAATTCCAGATGAAGGACAAGGCCGAGGAGCGCAAGGAGCAGCGCGCGACGGCGGCGGACCAGCGCAAGCTGGCGTTTGAGGAGCGCCAGGCGGCTATCGAAGAGCGCATCAAACTGACCGACCTGAAAATCAAGGAAATCGACCTTCAGATGAAGGAGCGCGAGGCCAGCCTGAACTTGCAGACGAAGCAGGCAGAGAACGCGATCAGGCTGCAAGGGGCAGTGGATCAGGCAGAGGTCAGAGCGGCGCAGGGCGAGCATCAGATCTCTGCGGCCAAGGAAATGTCGGAGATCAAGTCCGCACAGGCCAGGAAGCCGAAAGCCAAGGCTGACGCCTGAGCAAGCCCGTCTAATTTTCGCAGAGAGCACCGTCATGGTTCACCCATGGCGAACGAGTGCGGCGAATGACCATCACGGCCAAAGGCGACACGGTGCCGAAAGCACACTGTGCATTCGAGAGGTGCTGACGTGGCCCGCTACGTCTGGACCGACCATGGCTTTGTGGACCGCGTGACCGGGCGGCCGATGGAAAAGCCGTATGCCGGCGCCATCGTCATGCCGACTGTCATGTCGGACATCCCCGAATATCGCTCGCCGATTGATGGAGCGCTGATCACGTCGCGCTCGCATCGCCGAGAGGACCTGAAGCGCAACAACTGCGTGGATGCGCGCGACCTCCCGTCACTGAACGGGAAGTTCAAGAACAAGCGCTTTTGCGAGAAGCGCGGCCTTCCGCTGGCTGAGGAGTACCGGGATTGAACGTGGAGCAAGTCGCCACTGCCGAAACCGCTGCGCCGGTTGTCACCGAAGCGGCGAGTGATGATGCCATTCTGTCGGCCACGTTCGACCGGCTGGTGACGAACAACGGCTCCGACCGTGATGAGGGCGGCAAGTTCGCCTCGCCGGCCAGCGGCGAAAAGACCGCAGATACCATCGCTGACGCGGGTGCCGAGGGCGCGGAGCCAGCAGAGCAGGCGCCTCCAACAGCGACGCTGGCTCCCGCTCACCTTCCCAACTCGCTCAAGGCGCAGTGGGAGAAGATGCCCGAAGAGGCCCGCGCGGAGGTTGCCAAGCTCACCAGTGAGTGGGACCGCAAGTTCGGCGAGCAGGGCAAGCTCTGGCAGGCCGCCAAGCCGGTCATGGATCGGCTGAACGAGGCCATTCAGAAACACCCCGAATTCAGGGGCATGTCTCCTGACGATATCGGGAAGAGCGCAGCCCAGCTCGCGGCGGTGCAGGTTTCTTTCAATAAGAACCCTGTCGGCACGATCATGGACCTGGCGCGCAGCGCCAACGTGCTGCCGCAGCTCGCACAGATTTTCTCGCAGGGCGAGCAGAAGCCCGGCGATCAGGGCCAGATCATCGCCAGCCTTGAGCGCAAGATCGCACAATTGGAGGCCGAGCATAAGCGCGCCTCAAACCCGGACGCGATCCGGGAAACCGTTTCGACCACCCTCGCAGAGAAGGAGGCCAAGACGACGCTGGAAAACTGGGCCAAGGCCCAACCGTTCTATGCGGAAGTCGAGGCGGACCTTCCCCACTACGTGGCGAAGGTGATCGAGAAGTCGGGCAGGGAGCGTCCGCACACGGACATCCTCTCCGATGCCTACGACATGGCAATCAACGCAAATCCGGAAGTAAGGGCGAAGGTTCGCGCTGCCGAAGTCAAGACGACGGCTGCCAACCAAGACCCCAAGCGCGCCGAGGCAGCAAAGAAAGCCGCTTCCATCAACGTGCCCTCCGGTTCCGGGAAGGAGCGTGAGCCGACCGAGGATGAAATCCTCTCGGCCACCTACGACCGCATGCGGAAGGCCAGCTAAAGAAGGTTGAACACCAATGGCTACGCCATCCAGCGTATTCACGGAAATGGTGACTTCGACTGAGCGCGCATGGTCTCAGAAGGTCACCGACAACGTGTCCGATCACAACGCCCTGCTTCGGCGTCTGAAGGACAAGGGCAAGATCAGGACTTACGGCGGCGGGTACGAAATCACCCTCCCGCTGGAGTATGCCGAAAACGGAACGTACCAGCGTTTCGCCGGCTACGATCTGCTCAACACCAACGCTTCGGACGTGCTCACCACGGCGAAGTTCGACAACAAGATGATCGCGCTGCACGTCACCGCGTCGGGTCAGGAGCTTCTCCAGAATTCCGGCAAGGAGCAGATGATCAATCTGGTCAAGGTGCGCAAGCAGAACGCGCTCAAGACCGCCGCGAACCAGTTCTCCATCGACATGTATTCGACCGGAGCGCTGACCAACCAGATCGGCGGCCTCGGCCACATCGTCACGTCCGATGGCACCGGCACGGTCGGCGGCATCGTCTCCGGCACCTACACGTTCTGGAAGAACCAGTTCAAGGAGATGACGGGCACGAACCTCGCTGGCTCGCCGTCTGTCACGAACGCGGCCAGCATGAAGGCGGACATGAACAGCCTCTGGCTGGCTCTGAACCGTGGCGCCGACAAGCCCGACCTGATCGTTCTGTCGCATGATCTCTACGCGCTCTACGAACTGGGCGAGCAGCAGCTCCAGCGCTATGCCGACGCCGATCTGGCGAAGGCTGGTTTCATGGGGCTCAAGTACAAGTCGGCTGATGTCATCTTCGATGACAACACGAACTTCGCGACCAACGCGGAGGTCGGCTACTTCCTCAACACCGACTACCTCTATGTGATGCAGCACAAGGAGGCGCAGTGGTCGGCCGACGAGGAGAAGCGTCCGACGAACCAGTACGCGGTGCTCATCCCGTACTACTGGATGGGCAATCTCGTGTGTTCGCAGCGCGCCCTTCAGGGCAAGCTGTTCGACGCGAGCTAAGGAAAGGAGAACACCATGAGCACTGTAGGGTTCGACCCGACTGCCTGGTACACGCTCGAAGAGCTGAACCAGCAGGGCAAGGGTGCGCTCAGCCTCGGCCAGCGCGTCACCACTCACGACGGCAAAATCTACACGCTGGTCAAGTTGACGACCGGCGGCGTGACTGGCGACGGCTACGTCTGTTCGTTCGGCAACGACTACATCGCCCTGATGACGGCGACCGGCACGGCCGCTTCGATCCTCGAAGGCGACTGGATCGGCGTTGCCGAAGGCGCCGGCGAATCCGGCGATTACGGCTGGCTCCAGATTTTCGGAGCCTGCGGCATTCGCTCGGAACAGGACGCGCTTGCCAACAAGAAACTCGGCCCGACTTCCGATGCCGGGCAGGTGGACGACGCCGCCGCGACCGGCATCTTCATCAACGGCATGCATCTCGGCACGGCGACGGGTGGAGCGGATGCGGTCAACTCGTCCGGCTTCCTCAACTTCCCGACGCTGGAAGTCCAGATGGAGCCGGAGACCTGAGAACCGGCGGGGGCTTCGGCCCCCGCTTCTCCCTTTCCCGGATGAGGATGGAAAATGGCTGAGGCCCCCAAGATCAAGGTGCTGGGTTTCTACACCCGTTACGGGAAAGACCCGAAGACCGGAGCGCGCTCGCGCGCCATCGATTATGTCGAGTTCGCGCCTGCGCAGGCGCTCAATGCGCAGATCACCTCGGAGCGCGTCGAGTTTCTTCGCCCGCCTGAATCGGACGACAGTGACGACGACACGCCGAACCGGGCTCTCAGCCGCCAGTACATGGACGCTCTCTGGTCTGTGATCGGCCCTGCCTACGATGCGTGGAAAAAGGGCTATGAGATTCCGTCCACTGGCACCGCACTGGCCGCATGGTCGGGCGTCACCCGCGACCAGGCGGAAGCCCTGCGCAAGGGCGGCATCTACACGGTCGAGGACCTGTCGTCGCTGGACGACAACAAGCTCAATCGCATTCCGATGCCGAATGCCCGCGAGGTGCGCGATCTCGCCCGCAAGTACCTCGATACCGGCGACGGCACGCGCATGGCAGAGCGCGTTACCGATCTGGAGGAGAAGCTGGCGGCGGCTATGGAACTGCTGGAGCAGCAGGCCGCTTCGGAGCCGAAGCGCGGTCCCGGCCGCCCGCGCAAGGAAGTGGCTGAGGCTGCCTGATGGCGACCGTCGCGGACATGATGGACGAGGCGGCGGACGAATGCTCCGTCTCGCCGCCCTCATCTTGGGTGGCTGCGACGACGCTCACCTATCGCGACCTGAAGCGCTTCCTCAGCAAGACCGTCAACGAGCTGCTGGAGCGCGTGGACTGGCCCGACCCAATCGGGCTGGACACCACGATTACCGGAACCGGGGTTGAGACGTACAATCTCCCGTCCGACTTCAAGCGCCTCACCCGCGACGACTACGCCGTTTACGAGACGACGACTACGCGCCGTCCCTGCATTCCGGTTCCAACCAACGGGCAGTGGACGATCCTGCAACAGCAGGGTTCGGCCGGCGGGGATCGCTACTACCGCACGGCAGGAAGCGAGGAGGCCGGGTATACCATTTCGTTCTTCCAGACCCCGGCAACGGGTGCATCCATTGTCTGCTCCTATGTGAGCAAGAACTGGCTGACCATCGGCGGCGTGGCTGGCCATGAATGGACTGACAACGACGCTCTCCTGTTGCTCCCCAAGGATCTTGTGCAGATGGGCGTCGAGTGGCGCTTTCGTCGCCGCAAGGGCCTGCCATTTGTGGATCGCCTCAACGAGTACGAGGCCAATCTGGCCCGTCTCGCCAACGATGCACGGGGTATCCGCAAGGTCGATATGACCGGCGCGAGCAGGATGCGCAGCCCGTTCGACATTCCGGTTCCCGACTACATCCCGCCGGCCTGATCCCATGCGCTACAACCGCGCTCTCCAAGCCAGTACGGCCATGCGGCAGGCCTCGCAGGCCAAGCCGTTCCTCGCTCCATCGCGAGGCTGGATTCGCAACGAAAACCTCGCGAAGGCCAAGGCTGGCGGCGCGGAGGTGATGGATAACTGGTTCCCCACGCCAGAAGGCTGCCGGATGCGGCGTGGAACCGACAAGCACGGAGAGATCGCGGACGCCGTGACGCACCTGACGACCTATGTGTCTGGCGCGGTGGAGAAGATGTTCGCGACGGACGCCGACGCGATCTATGACGTGACGAGCCCGGTTGATCCCGACACGCCTCCTGCCGCCTCCGTTTCGGGGCAGAGCAATGGTGACTGGTCTTCAGTGCAGATGACGCTGGCCGCCGGCACTTCGGTGCTCGTGATGGTCAATGGCGCCGACGACATGCAGCAGTTTGACGGCTCGTCCTGGGTCACCATCAACGCGGGTTCGACCCCAGCGATTACAGGGGTCAGCACCAACACGCTCCGCCAGGTGTGGAAATACTCGTCCCGGCTCTGGTTCATCGGCTCCGGCATGAATGCATGGTATCTCGGCGCTTTGGCTCGGAGCGGAGCGGCGACGGCATTCCCCCTTGGCGGCGTGTTCAACCTCGGCGGCTCGCTCATGTTCGGGCAGGCATGGTCTGCCGATACCGGGGAGGGGCTGGACGACTTCTGCCTGTTTGTCACCGATCAGGGCGAGGTCGCGGTTTATCAGGGTGATCCGGCGAGCACCTTCGTCAAGGTTGGCGTCTACCGGATTGGCAAGCCGATCCACAAGAACGCATTCTTCCGCGCCGGCGGTGACGTGGCGATCATCACGGACGACGGCATCGTCTCGATGTCCGCCGCGATCCAGCAGCGCAAGGATCAGGCGGCTTTGATCGCGTCCGCTGTCACCTACGATATCGAGGAGGCGTGGCGTCTGGCAGTGACGGAACGCAATTCTGGCCTGCTTCCCTTCGCCTGCGTCATCTGGCCTTCCAAGACCATGCTCGTTATCGGCATTCCGGCCTCGGGCTCGCAGCGCAAGATCACCTATGTGGCGAACACCCGCACGGGGGCTTGGTGCCGCTATACGGGCTGGGATATTCGCTGCATGGTGGTGTTCAATAATCACCTATATTTCGGCACCCGCGACGGCGGCATTATCGACGCGGAAGTGACCGGAGCCGATCTCGGCGCACCGTACTCGGCGGTTGTCGTGCCGAAATTCACGGACTTCGGCTCACCTGCGGAGAAGTCGGCGCTTCACTGCCGCATCATCGCGAAGGCGAACAACCCGTTTACGCCGCAGCTCTTCGCCACCGCCGATTACGAGGTGGAGATTCCACCACCTCTCAATGCCGACTCCGACGAGAACGAAAACACGTGGGACAACGGCATCTGGAACCAGTCCACCTGGGGGAGCGCCTTCGACACAAAGGCCCGCAGATCGGAATGGCAGGCCGTGGCGGCGAACGGGCAAGCTCTTGCTCCGGGGCTCCAGGTCACCTCGGGGCGCACGACCGCCCCTGACGTTGAGCTTGTGGCCCTCCACCTCATGGTGGAGACGGGCGAGGTCATGGCGTGAAAGTCCTGTGGGCGAGCGACCGGGAACCGGCGCTCAACGACCATCTGGCACAGTGGGCATCGTTCAAGCTCTACGGCCATCTGAGGGGCTTCGGTCCTGCAACGACCATGGGCGTGTTCGAGGGACCGAAAATCATCGCCGTGATGGTGTTCCATGACTATTCCAGCGAGCGCGGCGTGATCGAGGTTTCGGGTGTTTCCGAGGATCCCCGATGGCTCAAACGCCATGTGCTCAAGGAGTTGTTCTCCTACCCGTTCGAGCAACTGAAATGCCAACTAGTGGTGATGCGCGTGTCGGAGAAGAACGCGCGGCTGAGACGGATTCTCACCGCCTATGGTTTCGACGCGTTCCGCATCCCAAGGCTCAAGGGCCGGGATGAGGCCGAGATCATCTACACGCTGACCGACGATGCGTGGAAAGCCAACGGCTTCCACAAGCCTCTCAAAATTTCGCAAGCCGCCTGAGCATCCTGCGCTGGCTTAAAGGCCAGCCGACCGATGAGCGCCCCACGGAATTTTTCGGAGGCGCGCGACCGGCGCGACAGGACCATAGGCAAGAGCTTCCCCGATCCCACTCCGCCGAAGGAGACGAGCGCCGCGCAGACCGGCACGTCCGTCTCGACGGCTGTTGCGAACGCCTTTCTCCAGAACCCTTCGGAGAACACGCCGTGGGGCTCTACCAGCGTCACGCCGACCGGCAATTACGGCTGGACCGATCCCTACACCAACCAGACCTACAACATCCCGACCTTCACGCGGAACACGACGCTTACGCCCTCAGGGCAGGCGACGAAGGACCAGACCGACGCGGCGCAGCTCAATCTCGGCAAGCTCGCAAACCAGCAGTCGTCGTTCCTGCTCGACTACATGGGGCAGCCGTTCGACCCGAACACGAACTATTCCTGGGACTCGTCTCAGGCGACGCCGGAGAGCCGACGCTGGGTCGAGTACACACCCGACCAGATCAAGGCGATGTCCACGCAGACGGGTGGTGGTGGCTCGGGCTTCACGGCCGGCGCTTTCAATCCGTCGAAGACCTACGAGCAGTGGGCGGCGGACTTCTCGGCCAACCAGCATGGCGGCACGCGCGGGGGCAACGGCGCTGCGCCGCTCTACCCTGACCGGCCCCTTTACGATGCTTTCGTGGCCGATGAGCGGTCCAAGTTCGATACCTCTGAGCGCGCCCGTTACACCGACTGGCAGATGAATGGCGGCGGTGGCGGAACGGGTGGCGCGAGCGCCTATTCCGGTCCCGGCGGCTATTGGGACGTGACGCCGGGCTCATCCGGGAAATGGATTGGCACACCGAAGACCGGATCGGATCGGCTGGTTGATTGGGCCTCGCTCGGCAACGACGATTACGAGGAAAGCAGGAAGCGGGTCGAAGAGGCGCTGTTCTCCCGGCTGGAACCTCGCATTGCACGCGACCGCGACGCGCTGGAAACCCGCCTCGCCAATCAGGGCATCGGGCTCGGCTCCGACCTCTACAAGCAGGGCGTGGACGAGTTTGCGCGCCAGTCCACGGATGCGCGCATGCAGACCATCCTTGCCGGCGGTCAGGAGCAGTCGCGACTGTTCGGCATGGATCAGGCGCGCGTGGCGACAAACAACGCTGTGCGAGGCCAGCAGATTCAGGAATCGCTCGTCCGCCGCAACCAGCCGCTCAACGAGATCATGGCGCTGCTGTCGGGCTCGCAGATGAGCCTGCCGCAGTTCATGGGCGCGAACATGCCGACGATCCCGACGACCGACAACGCTTCCATCATCGCCCAATACGATCAGGCCCGGATGGAGAAGGCTAAGGCTGAAAATGCCGCCACGAGCAGCATTCTTGGCGGCCTGTTCGGGATGGGCGGGCAACTGATCGGCACGAAGTTCTGGGCTTAGGAAATGGTTCTAGCATTCGCAATTGACCCTGCCACTGGCGAGAGCCCGGAAAGCGTTCGCCGCAAGCGCGAGATGATCCGCTCGCTTCTCGGAGCCCAGCGCGCTCCGCAGAACGTCGGCGAGGGCCTGAGCGCTCTCGGGGACGGCATTGTCGCTGCTATCCTCGACGGCCGAGCGGACAAGGCGGAATCGGCAGGACTGGCGAGCGCCAGTTCGGTGTTCGGCACGCTGACAGGCGGGGGCGATTTCCCGGCGGCTCCGGCGACGGACGCTTCGGTCGCATCGAGCGCACCAAGCCGCGACACGTCGCGCACCGGCAGCACGATCGATTTCGCGAATGCCGGCTCTCCTGCCGATCTCCAGCCGCATCAGCGCGCATTGCTGGACACCATTGCCGGCCCGGAAAGCGCCGGAAAGTACGACGTGATTTATGGCGGCGGCCGGTTCTCCGATTTCAGCGATCACCCGCGTAAAGCGGTGCCGATTGGGTCTGGCCCGAATGCTGGCAAGACCAGCTCGGCCGCCGGCAAATATCAGTTCCTCGGCTCGACGTGGGACGATCAGGCGAAGAAGCTCGGCCTGACGGATTTCTCGCCCGCGTCGCAGGACAAGGCCGCTTGGAACCTCGCTTCCGAGTCCTATCGAAATGCCACTGGCGGCGATCTGGACGCGGTTCTTCGGTCTGGCGATACCAACGCAATCGCAGGCGTAGGGAAGGCGCTGGCGCCAATCTGGACCAGCCTTCCGGGCGGCATCGAACAGGGTACGAATACCAGCCGCTTCCTGAAGGCCTACAATGGCTATCTGGGGCAGGGGGGGCCGTCAGCCGCCCTCGAAACCATGGCAGCGCAAGACCCGGTGCGTGTGGCGTCACTGGACCCGGCTGCCGGCGTATTCGAAGCGGGTGCGGAGCAGGGGCTTTCGCCCGACAATCCCGGCCTTCAGGCGCTGGCCCGTATTGCCGCGAGCGAGGGGACGGAAGCAGCACCGAAGGTGCCGGGCGTTCAGATCGCTCAGGCACTTTCTGGCACGCCGGAAATGGCAGGCAATGCGCCTTCCGCTCGACGCCAGCCTTCCATCCCGGAATTGCTCGGCGGCCTCGGCAACGAGTGGATGAGCCCGGCTCAGCAGAAAATCCTCGGCGTCATGCTTGAGCAGCAGATGCAGCAGGAAGACCCGGCCTATCAGATGGGGCTCGAAAAGACGCGCACCGAACTGGACCTGCTCAAGAACCCGCGCCTGTCGCCGTATGAGGATGCGCAGCTTCAACTTAAGCGCTCCGAAGCGGAGGCGGCAGCCGCAAAGGCGAAGCAGGATCAGTCGAACGCGGATCGCACGTTCACGAGCGAGGACGCAGACCGCACGGCCGACAATACGCGCGCCGATCAGGAATTGAACATCAAGCAGCTTGAGTACCTGCTGAAGACGCAGCCTGATTTCTACGCCAAATATGTGCAGCAGGAAGAAGCAGCAGGCCGCACGCCGCTGGGTGTGCTGGACTATGCCACGCGACTGAAAGGCGAGAACAAGCCTTCAGCGGTGCAGGAATACGAGTATGCGAAGGCGCAGGGATTCCCCGGAACGTTCCAGGATTGGGAGGCATCGAAAAAGGGCGGCATGAGCCTTCAGGTTGACCCTGCAACGGGTGCCGTAACGTTCCAGCAGGGGCAGAACATCAAGCCGCTGACAGAGGGCCAGAGCAAGGACACGGTGTTCAGCACGCGCGCTGCGGGCGCGCTGCCGCTCATCGACAAGTACGGTGACGCGCTGACCAGTCTCGGGCAGGAGGCGTTGTCAGGCATCCCGATCCTCGGCAACTACTTGCGCTCCGACGAACATCAGCAGGCCGAGCAGGCAGGCAAGGAGTTCTTGCAGGCGATCCTCCGCAAGGACACCGGCGCTGCGATCACGCCAGCAGAAACGTCGGAATACGGCACTGTTTACCTGCCGCGCCCGGGCGATTCGGACGCCGTGCTGGCGCAGAAGAAGCAGTCCCGCGAACGCGCTCTCAAGGCCATAGAGGCCGGTATGCCGCCGCAGGCCATTCTTGCGCAGGAGAAGGCGCTTTCCGAAAGCACGGCTCTGCCGGAGGGCGTGACGGAAGAGGACATCCAGCACACCATGAAACTCCACGGCGTAACGCGCGAGCAGGTGCTCGAGCGTCTTCGCGGGGGCGGCAATGCCCCGTGACCTGTTCGCGACTTCGCCGGAGCCGGTCAAGCGTCAGCCGCGCGACCTGTTCGCCAGTGACGAGAGCCCGGCATCTCGCGGGCTGCGGAGCGAGCTTTCGGCGATCACACAGAACCCTGGCGCGCACGCCTCGCAGGAGCGCAGCGGCGTGCTTGGCCGTATTGATTCCGCGATGCGTGGTGCTGCCGATGTCCTGTCATTCGGGCTCGCGGACGAGATTTCGGCTGGCTTGGGCTCGCTCACGGGCATTGGCGGCGAGAGCGGAGACTACGCCGGAAACCTTGAGCAGCAGCGTGCCATTGACCGTGCTGATGCGCAGGATCGCCCGACCGAACGCATCCTTGGCCAATTGACCGGGGCGGTGACGGGCGGCGTTGGGCTTGCTCGCGCCGGCTTGTCGCCAACAACCCGTGCTATTGATGCGGGATGGCGCTTGCCGATGGTTGCCGGAGCCTCAGCGGGCGAGGGGGCAATCCTCAGCGCGCTCCAAGGCTTCGGTAGCGGCGAAGGTGGCTTTGAAAACCGTGCCGAGAATGCTGCCGACAGCGCAAAGTGGGGTGCCGCCGCTGGCGCCATACTACCGCCAGCCATCGCTGCGGGTGGAGCAGCGGTTCGGCGAGCGATCACGCCATTCACAAGCTCGCCAGAGCGCCAGCGTCTGGTGGACA
>OFQY01000449.1_pt1 | contig 16580 bp, 24 predicted proteins | sample 1542991 | NCBI WGS metagenome assembly OFQY01 (sample SAMN07774224, study PRJEB24372) | wastewater metagenome | isolation source: Exp Tend VB 10WW | collected 2016-02 | reverse complement strand
CACAACCACTTCAATCGCACCGGTTGTATTTGTGCCCACCGTTGACACATATTTAGTCGAGGACGTGGAGCTTTCGCAGCCCCATTTTCCAGCGGCCGGCAACGACGCGATATTGGTGGTGGATTGGCGCGCTTCCGTTACGGCGGTGCGGCAGGTGGAGGCCACCAGAACCACTTCAGACATCTTGGCACGCACCGTGTAGTCCTGGTAAGCAGGCAACGCAACAGCAGCCAAAATACCAATGATCGCGACCACGATCATCAGTTCGATCAGGGTGAAGCCCTTCTGGTTCTTCATGGTGGTACATCCCCAAGATAAGTGGTGGTTGATGTCGGGGGGGCTGCCGGCCGGCCAGATGACCGGATGAGCAGGCTGCCCGTCCCCGCGGGTGGATCAACGCAGGTTACGTGCCAATCTCCCATGGCAGCGTCTCCCCGATTTCCCCGCGCCAATGATGGCAGCAATTTCTCGGATGGGAACCCCCCAGAAGCGAATCTGCGATGGACGCGGCAATGTGACGCGGTACGTCACCTTTCGTCTCGGCTGGTCGAAAACCCTGCGCAGCGTCACGCTGGCAGGCTCCCCGGACGGCCCTGAACCGGCTACCATCGCCGGTCAGGATGCCCGCCTGGGGATGGCGGGCCTTGGGGAGCCAACATGTCTGTCAGTCGCAGTGCGATCAAGAAAGAGCCCGTGGCGCGTAGCACCATGGAGCTGCAGCCGTTTTATGTGGATGTAATTATCAACCGCTGGCAAGACTTCACCGGCGCCATGCCGGTTCTGGAATCGTCCGGGGAGCCTTATGACTTCACGCAGGCAAAGTAGAGCGCCTACCCCGCGGCATCCGCTCGGCAAGGCTGGACTGGAAATGTGGTCCGCGATCTGGGGTCTACGTCTCGGGTGGATCGACGCCAAGAAGGACGTCCACCACGTCCAACTGCTCTGCGAAAGCGTCGACGAACGCGCGTCGCTGCGGCTGCGCGTCCTGCGTGATAACGAGTGGCGAGAGCGGACGGCGCTGCGACAACTGGACGCGCAGATCAGCGAGTTGATGGGGATGTTGGGGCTCGATCCCACCCATCGAAAGGCGCTATCCGTGGACGGCTCCAGTTCAGAGGGCCGGCTCGGGGAGTTGCGGGCGCTGCGAGGTGCCTGACCTGTTCGGGTCCGAGGTTCCGCGGCTGTTCACTCCGCCGGCGCGCAATCTGACGCCGAAGACGTCACTCGGGTTCGAGGCGATTGCGTTCGCGCAGGACGTCCTCGGGGTGGAGTTGCTGCCGTGGCAGCGGTGGCTGTTCATCCACGCGCTCGAGCTTGACGGCGATTCGTTCCGCTTCCGAACTGTGTTGGTGCTGGTCGCGCGTCAGAACGGCAAGACCCTCTGGGCTCAGGTGCTGTCCTTGTGGCGGATGTATGTGGACCGCTGCCAGCTGGTCCTCGGCACCGCGCAGAATCTCGACGTCGCCGAGGAAGTGTGGAATGGCGCGGTCGAGATGGCCGAGGGTACGCCGGATCTGGCGGCGGAGATCGCGCAGGTCGAGAAGGCCGCCGGCAAGAAGACGCTTCACCTGGTCGGCAAGCAGCGGTACAAAGTCCAAAGCGCCAACCGCCGCGGCGGTCGTGGCCTGTCCGGTGATCTGGTCCTCCTCGACGAGTTGCGTGAGCATCAGACGTGGGATTCGTGGTCGGCCGTGACGAAGACGACGATGGCGCGTTCGCGTCCGCAGATCGTGTGCCTGAGCAACGCCGGCGATGACTCCTCGGTGGTCCTGAACGACCTTCGGGGTAAGGCGTTGGCGACGATCTCCGGCGACGGGGACGGGTCGCTCGGCCTGTTCGAGTGGTCCGCTCCTGATGACTGCGACATCGACGACCGGAGCCAGTGGGGTGCGGGTAATCCTTCGCTGGGCTACACGATCCCGGTCCGCGCGATCGAGGCCGCGAGGGAGACCGACCCGGAGCACGTGTTCCGGACCGAGGTTCTCTGCCAGCGGGTCGAAACATCGACGATGTCGGCCTTTCCTGGCTGGCCGGACTGCGCTGACGAGTCCGCGGTGGTTCCGGATGGCGCGCAGGTCGCGTTCGGAGTGGACACATCGTGGGATCGGTCGACGGCGTGGATCGCGGTCGCCGCACAAGTAGGCGAGCGGGTTCACGTCGAGTTGGCCGCGAACGGTCTGGGCTCTGATTGGGTGGCCGGCTGGATTGCTTCTCGCGTTCCGACTCTTGACCCTGTAGCGGTGAGTTGGCAGCAGACCGGCGCTCCCGTCTCAACCATCGGCGAGCAGCTGACTGCAGCGGTCGGCTCCGAGGTCGCGAAGCCGTTAGGTGCTCTCGATCTCGGGAAGGCCTGCGGCGCGTTACATGACGCGGTCTCGACCGGCCAGATCGTGCACATCGGCCAGGAGCAACTTGACGATGCGGCTCGTACGTCGGTGGTTCGACCCCTCGGGGATGCGTGGATCGTCGATCGCAAACGCTCACCGCTGGACGCCGCGCCGCTGATGGCTGTCGCCGCTGCTCTGTGGGCGCTGAAGTCCTATCAACCTGCACCCGAACCTGTCCGGCGCACTGGCGCCGTCTACGCCTTCTGAAGGAGGACTTGTGGCTGAACTGTCCTCCGAGGCCGCCGTTGGAGTTGCGAAGGATCTACTCAAGGTCCGCAACTCTGAGCATGGGGAACTATCACGCATTCACGAGTACCTCGAAGGTGATTGCATCCCCGGCTACATCCCGCGGGACGCCAAGGAGGAATACCGGTGGATCGCGAAGCAGTCGAACGTCAACATCTTGCCGAAGATCGTCGACGCTCACGCACAGTCGCTGTACGTGTCCGGGTATCGCTCGCCGGAGGATGAAACCACGAACCTGCCGGCGTGGGTGGATCACTGGCAAGCAAACCGGATGGACGCGCGCCAGACGGGGACGCATCGCGCGACCCTCGCTTACGGCGCCTCCTACGTCCAGGTACTCCCCGGCGATACGGCGCCGGCGTGGTCCCCGTTCACCCCGAGGGACATGACCTGCGTCTACGAAGACGCCACCAATGACGAGTGGCCGCAGTGGGCTCTGACGTGTGACCGCGAAGGCGACAAACTCTCGATGACGGTCCTTGGACCCGAATACCGGTACATCCTCACCGCCAAGAATGTCGACTCCACTCCTGACCTGGTCGCGGTGGAGCGTCACGGCGTTCCGTGGACCCCCGTTGTCCGGTTCCTGTCCGAGTACACCCTCGACGACGAGAGCCGCGGTCTGGTGGCGCCGCTGATCCCGATACAGGACCAGATCAACCTGACCACGTTCAACGGTCTGGTCTCCCAGGTCGCCGGCGCGTTCCCGCAGAAGTGGGCCACCGGGATGGACATCCCCCGCGACGAGCAGGGACGTCCGGTGGAGCCGTTCAAGGCCGCCGTCACCCGCCTCTGGGTCGGGGAAGGTGAAGGGACGCGGTTCGGTTCGTTCGACGCGACCGACCTGAAGGGGTATCTGGACTTTCGCGAGGACTCGATCCGGCTGGCCTGCACGATCGGGTCGGTTCCGCCGCACACCGTCCTCGGAGCGCTCGCCAATCTGAGCGCAGAGGCGATGGCCGCGGCCGAGATTCAGAAGACCCGCGCCGAAGACGAATACCGAATCCTGTTCGGGGAGTCGTGGGAGCAGGTCTTTCGGTTGTCGCGGTTCATCGGCGGGGATTCCTCGGCTGTGTCTGACACCGCGGCGGAGGTCGTCTGGAAGGACACCGAAGCACGGTCCTGGTCGCAGGTTGTCGATGCGGCTGTGAAGTTGCGAAGCCTCGGGATGCCGATGGCGTTCGTCGCCGAGACGCTTGGCGTCACCCCGCAGCAGATGCCGCAGCTGCTCGACGACATCGCCGCAGAGGCGGATATGGCTGCCGTGTCGCAGGCGAAGGCGTTCGGCGTCACGGGGATGACTGTCGACGGACATGTGGCCGATCCGGGGATGACCGATGGTCAGGTCGCGTGACGATGTCCTCGCCGAGTATCTGAACGAGCTCACGAAGTGGGGCCTGTCGACCGCGGTCAAGCTCTGGTCACACGTTGACATCGCAGACGTCAAGGGAACGTGGGCCGAGATCTTCCCGGCGGTGATGGCCGCGCATGAGGGTCTCGTCACTGCCGCGCTCAACGCCGTCGATGACTACATGACGATGAAGGCCGGCGACATCGGGTTCCGGTACGACGTGACGTGGCGGCAGGACCGACCGAACCGTCCTAGTCAGGTCTATTGGGGTGAGGATTCCCGTAAGGGTCTCGGGTCGGCTCCGATCCGGGTCCTGTGGGGGATCAAGAACGGGAAGCCTCCCGAGGTCGCGATGGCGCTGGGTGCGAATCATCTGACGCGGATCTTCGGCACCGAGGCGCACCAAATCGGCCGGACCGTCACCCTCGAACGTGTGCTGGCGTCGCGCTGATGGGGTGGGAGCGGTGGCGTCGCGTACCGGAGCCTGGCGCGTGCGACTTCTGTCTGATGTTGGCTACGCGTGGCGCGGTCTACGCGTCGCAGCAGACGGCCGGCAAGGACAACGACTATCACGCGCATTGCCATTGTGATCAGGAGTCCGAAGGCAACTTCGACGCCGCGACCGATGTGCGGATCTCGCCGGAGGATGCGAGCCGGACGGTCGACTTCCGTCACAGTTCCGGCCGCGACTACTCCTACGACTTGTCGAAGTTTCGCAACCTCGGGGTTACTGACGTGCCGCTGGCTCCCGTGTTCCCACTGGGACGGGCAAGCCTTGAGGTCATTGAGGAACGGATCGCCGAACTGACCGCCGCGCTCGACGTGGCGGCGAGGCAACCCGGACTCCTGGCGCGACGCCGGGCTCTGCGGATCGCATCCGAGATTGCCGCGCTGGAAGAACGCGCGGCCTAAGACCCCCAGCAACTCCGCTGGGTGCACCCACAAGAAATGAGAAGGCGCGATGCCGGATCTGGAAACACCCATGACTGAACCCGACGCGACGTCGGAACCCGAACCTCTCGGCGACGCCGGAATCGCGGCGCTGCAGAAGGAACGCGACCAGCGTAAAGCGCTGGAGAAGCAGATACGTGAACTCAAGCCGCTGGCCGCGAAGGCGCGCGAGCTCGAGGAGGCCTCCAAGTCCGAACTGGACAAGGCCGCCGAACGTGCCACCGCAGCGGAAGCACGAGCCGCCGCCGCAGAAGCACAACTCGTCCGCAAGGACATCGCCGCCGCCAAAGGCCTCAAACCCGAGGCCGCCGAGTTCTTGACCGGCACGACGCCGGAGGAGATCGAGGCATCGGCGGACAAGTTGCTCGCACTGATGCCGGAGCAGCAGCGGCCTCCCGGTCGACCCGTGGAGCAGCTGCAGTCCGGCGCCGTACCGGCCGCGAATCAGTCCGGGTCCTCCCCCGACGACTGGATTCGCAACGCCGTAGCTGCTCGACAGAGCCGCTAATCCAAGCCCCGCATAGGCGGGCATCCACCCGCCCGCATGGGCTAACCGAAAGGAACCACAATGACCGTGTACAACGCGGCAATCGCCCGTACGGGCACCCTGGGAACCAACACCGATCCGCTCGTCCCGGAGCCGATGATCGCCTCCGTGATCCAGGAGGCAACAAAGTCGTCCGCGACCTTGTCGCTGGCACGTCGGGTCACGATGGCCGCCGGCACCAGCCGTCAGCCTGTCCTGTCCGTGCTGCCGACCGCCTACTGGGTGTCCGGTGACACCGGCCTCAAGCAGACGACCGCGGCCGAGTGGGACAACGTCGACCTCGTCGCCGAGGAGATCGCCACCATCGTGCCGGTCCCCGAGGCGTACATCGCCGACTCTGGCATTCCGATCTGGGCCGAGGTGCAGCCGCTGCTCGGCCAGGCCATCGGCACCTTGATCGATCAGGCGTGCCTGTTCGGTACCGGCGCTCCGACTACGTTCGGGGATTCAGTGTTCGAGACCGCCGACGGCGTTGGGAACACTGTGCAGGCTGGCACTGGTGACGATCTCGCCGCCGATGTCGCTGCGATCGGCCAGTTGCTCGCCGAGCAGGGTTACGGCGTGAACGGGTTCGCCTCCAAGCCGGGATTCCAGTGGCAGTTGGCCGGTCTGCGGTCCGCGGACGGCGTCCCGATCTACCAGGCGAACCTGCAGGGTGGTCAGGGTGGCGGCCTGTTCGGCTTCCCGCTCAACGAGGTCGCCAACGGCGCGTGGGACACGACCAGCGCGAGTCTCATCGCCGGTGACTGGCAGAAGGCCATTGTCGGGGTCCGGCAGGACATCTCCTTCAAGGTCTTCGACCAGGGTGTCGTGTCCGACGGGTCCGGCAACGTGGTGCTGAACCTGATGCAGCAGGACTCGGTCGCTCTCCGGGTGACGATGCGGCTCGGCTTCTCGGTTGCCAATCCGGTGACCGCTGTCGAGTCGTCCGCGCTCGAGCGTGCGCCGTTCGCGGTTCTGACGCCAGGCACCTGATCGACTCCGGTCCGCGGCGAACGTCATGGCTCGCCGCGGACCGGAGCACCACCCATCTGAGAGGAGGCTGCCGTGGCTAATACCAGTTATCGCGTGTGGTTCGGATGCCGGATCAACGGAACCGAATACGAACGCGGTCAAGTCGTCACTCTCGACAGCGCCGACCCTGGCGTTATTGCGGCGCTGAACTATCCGTCCGCACCACGTATCCGACCCGATACCGGCGGAGGCGGTGGCGGCACGCCGGATGACGGGTCCGTGACCAACGTCAAGGTCGCCGCCGATGCTGCGCTTGCCGTGTCGAAGTTGGCTGCCGGCACGGATGGTCAAGTCCTGACCACATCCGGCACTACACCGACATGGGGCACGGCCGCCGCCGGTGGCCTCACACAATCTGACATCTTCCTGCTGATGGGAGCGTAGACGTGACGTACAAGACCCTGGGCCAGGTCAACCCTGGCGCGACAACGGCAACAACCCTCTACACCGTGCCCGGTGGGAAATCCACGGTTACGTCGACGCTGACCGTGTGCAACCAGGCTGGTGCGGCAGGGTCCTACCGGATCGCTATCCGACCGGCGGGGGAAAGCCTCGCAGCGAAGCATTACATCGTCTACGACGTTGGCCTCGCCGCGAATGGGACCGACGAGCACACAATCGGACTGACGTTGGCCGCGACGGACGTGGTGAGCGTGTACGCGTCGTCTGCATCGTTCTCCTTCGGCTTGTGGGGGAATGAGGCGTGAGCGTCCGTCGCGCCGGGGTGGTGGGTGCGGGCGGGTGTAATCCGCCGCGGGTCATCAACACGCCGCTGCTGCCGGCACTGCAGTCCGCGCAGCTCACTGATGCTCCCCGTGGGTTGTGGCCGTTGCAGGAAACGTCAGGCGCTACCGCGTTTGACGCTTCCGGCAACGGACGTGACGGCACCTATTCCGGCGGAACGCAAGGTGCGGCAGCGATCGGCGGCAACGGGTCAGCCTCCTACACAGCGGGGCTGGTCACCATCCCGTACGCGTCGTGGCTGGACGCGACGTCATGGACGTGCGAAATCCTGGTCTATCCGACGACCGTCGGGTCCTATTCCCCGATGGGCCGCAACTCGTCCGGTCGGGGAATCCTGTGGCTGTGGAGCGGTACGGCAGGGGTCAACTACTTCTACAACACTGCCGGCGGCGGATCGTACAGCCCGAACGGCACTACCGGCCTGTCCAACACGTCGCCGCAGCTGTTGGCGGCTAGGTGGGACAAGGCTGGCGCGACATGTTCGATCTGGCGTAATGGTGTGCAGGCCGCGTCTGTCAGCAATAACGGCGACTCGGCCGACACGCCTGACACGGTTGGGCTCCTCCTCGGGGATTGCCGGGCCGGGTCGTATGGATGGCTGGGCCGGATCTCCTTCGCCGCCTACTACGGGTCAGCGCTGTCCGATGCTCGGCTACTCGCGCACGCACAAGCGGCGGGCCTGGCATGACCGACCTCGCATCCGTGGAGGACGTCGCCGATCTCCTTGGCCTGGACTCGGTGGGTCTCAACTCATCCCAGGCCGCGGCGATGCTCGCGCAGGCTAGCGCGAAGTTCCGCGCCGAGGCGCTGTGCGACTTCACCGCCGAAACGTCGACCGTGATCCTTCGGGTGGCCGGCGCGACCGTGAGCCTGCCGAAGCGGCCTGTCACCGAGGTGACGTCGGTCAAGGCTGTGAACCCGGACGGCACCGTCGGGGTGTCCCTGGTCGGCTGGCTGTTTGACGGGATATCGACGATCTCCGTCGACGATCAGCGGTACGTGCTGAACGGTCCGAACCTGTACCGCACCGACACGGTTGAGGTCACCTGGGACCACGGATTCACCGACGTCCCCGAGGATGTTCGCTGGGCTGTCGCGTCGATGGCCGCTCGCGCGATCTCCTCACCGGCTCCGGCTGGCGTGACCGGGGAAACGATCGGCGCCTACTCATACCGGACAGGCTTGGGGACGGCATCGTTCGCCGCGTCGATGACCCCGGATGAGGTCAAGATCGCTCACCGTTACCGTCCGCACATCTCGAGCATGACGTCGATCCTGTGACCTGGTCCTACACTGACCTGCTGATCCTCGTTCCGATGTTGGGCCGAGCGCACACCATCGGACCGCTCATCGAAGCAGTACAGAAGTCGACCCCGAACGCACACATGCTCTGGCTGTGCACCGATGGGGACGACGAGGTTCTGTCTGATCTGAAGGGTCGCAAGGCGGACCTGATGACGTTCCGGCCTCGACGGTCCGGGGACTACGCGCACAAGATCAACGCCGGCGTCAGAGCCACGTACGACCCGCTGATCCTCCTCGGAGCGTGCGACATCGCACCGAAGCCGGGATGGTTCGAGGCCGCGACCGCGAAACTGTCCGACACGGTCCAGGTCGTCGGGACCAACGACGGCGGGAATCCCCGCACCGCGAAGGGTCATTCGACGCACACGCTGATGACCCGAGCGTACGCGCAGCTGCCGACAATCAACGGCGAACCGGGACCGCTCTACGAGGGCTACGCGCACGAGTTCGTCGACGATGAGGCCGTCGGCACGGCACGTCAGCGCGGCGCCTACGTTCACTGCCCCGAGGCTGTCATCGAGCATCTGCATCCGATGTGGGGTAAGGCCGAATGGGATGACTCGTATCGCGCGCAGCAGGAACGGATGCGAGCATCGGCGGGTCGGTTTCGGGCGAGGCGCGTCCTGTGGACGTGACCATCTGTATCAGTACCTTCGGCGACCCGTCGTGGAAAAACCTCGCGATGACGCGGGCCCTCCCGTCCGCTCTCGGTCAATGCTCCGAAGTGATCCACACCCACGCGCAGACGTTGCACGAGTCCCGGAATCGGGGAGCTGCGAAGGCGACCGGCGACTGGCTCATTCATCTCGACGCCGACGACGAACTGACGCCGGGATACGTCGATGCCATCCTCGCCGCCTCCGGTGATCTGCGCGCACCCGCTGTCTCATGGGTGACCGACCATTCAGCTACCGCACCGCGGACCCTCGCCGACCGGAACATCGAGACGATGAACCCGTGTGTGATCGGAACCGCGATCCGTCGCGATCTGTTCATGGACCTCGGAGGATTCAAGGACTGGCCGGCGTGGGAGGACTACTGCCTCTTCCTGAGGGCGTCCCGTGCGGGTGCCGTGATCGAGCACGTACCTGACGCGGTCTACCGGGCCTGGGTGACGCCGCACTCGCGCAACCAGTCCGTGAAGAATCCGCGGCAACTGATGGCGCAGATCAAGGCCGCCGCATGATCTCGCTGGTCGTGATGACGGACGGCCGCCGCGACTGCCTGAGCCGCGCGATCGAGTCCATGACGAACCTGTCCGGACCGATCTCAGTGCGGCTCATCCACGACGACTCCGGCGATGTCGACTACACCGACTGGCTCTGGGACACGTTCGGGGACCGCTGGACGATTCACTCGACCGATCACCGCTCGGGGTTCGCAGGCGCCTACCGATCAATGTGGAAGTGGATTCGCGAGCACGACCGCAACCCGTACGTCGCCTCGACTGAAGATGACTTCGTGTTCACGCGTCCGGTCAACCTTGCCGACATGGCCGGGGTGATGCGGCGCCACCCGTACCTCGTGCAGATGGCGCTGAGACGTCAACCGTGGAACGCCGAAGAGCGCGCCGCCGGCGGGATCGTCGAGTCCCACCCGGACTGGTACGCCGACGCTGCTGACGCCGAGGCGCAGTGGCTGGAACATCGCGCCTTCTTCACTACGAATCCTCACCTGGTCCGGCATTCCTTCATCGCCTCCCATGGCTGGCCGAAGGGCCGCAACTCGGAAGGACGGTTCGGCGTGAACCTGTACCGCTCCGAGCCGAACGCGCGCGCCGCCTTCTGGGGATCGCGAGATTCGGGGGAATGGGTCGAACACATCGGCACGTCACGGGTCGGGGTCGGCTATTAGCGTCGTCGGGATTGCGATGGTCCGCGACGAGGTCGACATCGTCGGTCCGGTCGTGGCGCACATGATTGACCAGGTCGACCACGTCATCGTCGCCGACAATCTCTCCGTGGACGGCACCTACGACGTCCTCGAATCGTTCGGGTCGCAGATCACGCTCCTGGCCGACACCGACCCCGCGTACCGGCAGTCGGAGAAGATGACCCATCTCGCCGGCGTCGCGAGGTCGATGGGTGCCGAGTGGGTCGTCCCCTTCGACGCGGACGAGTGGATCTATTCGCCGCACCACGACACGATCGCGGACTGCCTCAACGAGATCGACCGCTACTCCATCGTCGAGTCCGAGCTCTACAACCATCTTCCGACCGCGCTCGACCCGGACGGGGACAACCCGATTACAACGATGGGGTGGCGCAACCGGCGACCTGTCCGGTTGCCGAAGATCGCTTGTCGGGTGAATGAGAACCTCACGATTCAGATGGGGAATCACGCCGCCGACTACGGAAGGTTCACAGGCCGCACTGCGAGGCGAGTGTTGGTGACACGTCACTTCCCTTACAGGTCACCGGAACAGTTCGTCCGGAAGGCCGTGCAAGGCGCCGAGGCGCTACGGCGCACGGATCTCCCCGAGTCGGCTGGCGCGCATTGGCGCCAATACGCCGACCTGCACGAGGCTGGCGGGGACGAAGCACTACACGAGGTGTTCCGCACGTGGTTCTGGTCCGGTGAGCCGGAGTCGAACCCTGACCTGATCTTCGACCCAGCGCCATGATCGACGTCGTCATCGGCCACGGACTCGACGACGACCCCATCCGGGTCCGGGCACGCGGCTACGTCGCTGGCCTGTACGAATCCCAAGGCTTCCGGGTGCATCTCGCCGAATGTCCGACCGATGAGTGGTCGAAAGGCGCCGCAGTCAATCCCGTGGCGAACCGGACCACGAGCGAGATCCTGATCCTCGCTGACGCCGATTCGTTCGTCGCACCGGAACATCTCGACCGTGCCATCGGTCAGGCCGGCATCCGTGGCTGGGCCATGCCTCACTCGGTTGTGAAACGTCTCGACCGGGAGTCATCTGACCGGCTGATCCGTGGGATGCCTGGCCGGCAACGGCTGGAACGCTCGGCCTACCCGGCTCTACCCGGCGGCGGGATTCTGGTCGTCACCCGCGAGGCGTGGGACATGGTCGGCGGGTTCGATCCGAGGTTCCGCGGATGGGGTGGCGAGGACCACTGCATCGGCCTCGCGCTTCGCTGCCTGACGGGTAATGAGATCAACCCAAGGCGTATCTGTCCGCTGATCCACCTGTGGCACCCGGAGGCACCGAACTGCCGGCGGCCATCGGATAACAACCGCTGGCTCGACAAGCGCTACCGCGATGCCAGACGTGACCCGGACCTGATGCGCGAACTAGTTGAGGAGGCGAGACGATGGGAATCCCAGCCGGCCTCCTACGCACACTGACGCTACAGACGCAGACGACCACGACCGACGCGTACGGCGCGACCGTGCCGAGCGTCTGGTCATCCTCAACGATCACCGGCAGGGTGGATCAGCAGTCCCGGACCGAGGACCAGTCACGCGGCCGGGATGCCTCGGTCTCCCAATGGCTGCTAATGACGAATAGCGCCACCGTGAGCGCCTCTAACCGCATCGTGGATGGTGGCACTACCTACGAGGTCGAAGGGCCTCCGTGGCCGGTCTATGCGGGTTCGGCTGTGCATCACTACGAGGCGACGCTCCGGGTCGTGACAGGGTGAAGGACTTCGAGCCGGACTACGGCGGGATTGCTGAGCTGCTGCTCCTGCCGGGGACGAAGGCCGTCATCCGCGCGACCACCGAATCGCTCGCACGCTCCGCCGCTGCCGGCGCAACTGGCAGCACCAAGTTCCCGTCGTGGAATGTCGCGCAACCCGGCGGCACCTGGGACTCGTCCACTACTCCGACTGCTGCGATGCGCGTCGAGTTCGACACCACCGACGGTAAGCCAGCCAAGTCCGGGAAGAACAAAGGCAAGCCGCGCCGACCCAAGCGGTTCCGCGGGGTCGTCATCGTGCAGCATCCGTTCGCCGCCGGACGTAAGGCCGGACGGGAAGCGCTGCGCCGAGCAGTCCCCGACCCCGCTCCCGCGGTTCGTGCTGCAGCGAAGGAAGAGCGCCGAGCGAAGGCCGCCGCGAAGCGCAAAGCGAGCGCACCGGCGAGACGCGCCGCCAGGATCGCCAAAGCCAATGAGAAGCGCCGCGCCGCATTCATGGCCGCAGCTGCAGGGGGTAACGCATGAGCTTCCGAACATCACGGGTCTGGCTCGACGCGACCCAGGTCGTCATCGACGGGATCTCCGCCGAATGGGCCGGGACCGTCGTCCCCGCCGTACCAACCGACCGACCTGACGAGTTCGTCGTGGTGCAACGCGTCGGCGGATCAAATGACGGGATCCTGGACTCGGCCGCGATCGACATCGAGTGCTGGTCCGGTGAACCCAACTCGTCCCAGGTTCCCGCGTGGACGTTGGCGAACACGATTCGCGAGATCGTGCGGATGCTCCCCGATACCGCTGCCGGGGTCTGCGACGTCGAGGAGGACACCGCGTCATTCCTTCCCGACGAACTGAGCGACACCCCGCGTGTCCTGCTCACCTTCACTGTCCTGCTGAAGCCTTCAGCCGGCACATCCTGACGGGGTATCGTCCCCAGATTGGAGTTACTCCCTCATGGGTGCAACCAACGTAAATGTGGCGACCAATGGTGTCTGCTACGTCGCTCCGTACGGCACGACCTTGCCTAGCAAATCCTCCGAGGTCGCGTCGCTGAATGTGGCGTTCGTCGACTGCGGAGAGATCAGCCAGGACGGTCTCGAGGTCGCGTTCAGCGTCTCGTCTGACGTGGTCCGGAACTGGCAGGGCCAGCCTGTTCGATCGTTCAACACCGAGAACTCGGTCACGTTCAAGTTGACGTTCCTCGAGGCCGACGCGAAGACGGTTCAGGAGATCTATTACGGCGGGACCGTCACGAGCCAACTGGGCAACCAGTCGAACCTGAAGATCGGTCAGCCGGATTCGTCCGCGCAGTCGTTCGTCATCACGTGTCTTGACAACGAAGACCAGAGCACTACGACGTACGTCATCCCACGCGGCGTGGTTACGGACAGGGGTGCGGTTGTCGAGCAGTCCGGTGACGCGTCGAAGTTCGAGGTCACCATCACCGCCTTGTACGACACGACCTTGTCGGCTGCTGTCAATAAGTTGTTCGATAACGATCTGACTAGCTGATGTCTGTAGAGGCTGTCCGGTCGGAGGCTCTGAAGGAGTCGCAGACCGTCACCTGGCGAGACAAGAAGTTCACCATCGCACCGCCTGAAACGTGGATGATGGACTTCCTGCACTACTGGGAGCGCGACCGTCCCACGCTCGCAGTTGAGCAGATGCTCGGACCGGAGCAGTACGAGGAGTTCCGCGCGGCGAAACCGAAGCCGGCGGACCTCGAGGCACTCGTCGAGACGATCCACTCGGCGTACGGGATGACATCGGGGGAATAGTTAGCCTCTGCCGGCTGCTGCGCGACTGCGCGGACGAGGTAGAGGCGGACCTTGCCCGGTTCTACCGGATCGACCTGCGGGACCTGTGGCGCGGCGACCTGACACTCCGACGGCTCGGGGTGCTGGTCGCTGCGCTACCGCCGGAGTCGGCAACGATGTCGAAACTGGCGCCGCAGATGGCGACCGAGTCACCGGCTAACGCGGTCCCGCGACAGTGGTCGCTCGATCAGCAACTCCTTGCGAACGTGTTTGACGCGGTCGTGGTCCTGACGTGGACGTTGCGCCAGGTCAACTCGAAGGAACGCCTCCAGCCGCCGGACCTGATGCCGAGACCCGGTGACGTCAAGCCGGTGAAGCGGCTGACTCCCGAGCAACGTGCGCTACTCAACTCGAAGGTGAGGGTCGCCTAATGGCCGTATCAGTGGGGACCGCCTACGTTTCGATCATCCCGAGCACCAAGGGATTCGCTAAGGCCATCGAGCGCGACGTCAAGCCTGCCGCCACCGGTCACGCGATGGGGAAGACGACTGGCAAGTCGTTCTCGTCGGGGTTCACGAAGTCGCTCGGCGGCCTCGCCGCCGCCGGTGGACTGATCGCTGCGGCTGTCGGGGTCAAGAAGTTCGCGACCGCGTCGGTGCAGGCGTTCCGCGATGTCGGCTCCGAGTCGATGGGTCTGCAAAGGGTCCTCGGCGGAACGATCGAGGAGATGTCGACCCTGCGGGGTGCGGCGCAACTCGGCGGCGTCTCGACTGACGCTATGGCGATGGGGATGCGGACACTGTCCCGTCAGGTCTACGCCGGCGGTAAAGCGTTCGAGGCGCTCGGGATCAAGACGAAGGACGCGAACGGCAAGATCCGGCCGACGAACGACATCCTGATGGACGTCGCCGACAAGTTCAAGGCGATGCCGAACGGCGCCGAGAAGTCCGCTCTGGCGCTGAAGTTGTTCGGCCGTTCCGGCACCGAGATGCTGCCGATGCTGAACCGCGGCAGCAAGGGGATCGCGGAACTGGAGAAGCAGACCGCGAAGTACGGCATGACCTTGTCGAAGGTCGACCAGGAGAATATCAAGAAGTTCGTCGCCGCTCAGCGGGAACTGAAGATGGCCTCCGAAGGTGCGAAGGTCGGACTCGGGAAGGCGCTGTTCCCCGCGCTGACGCAGATCCAGCAGGCGCTGGTCAAGATCATCCCGCCGCTGACACTGGCGATTACGCCAGCGCTGAAGGCGCTAGGGGACATAGCGGTTCGGATGGTCCAGCAGTTGTCGCAGAACATGCCGCAGGTCGTGGCGACGGTGCAGGGATTCGCGGTGACGATCAAGACCTTCGCCGACAAGATCCGGGAGAACTGGCCGACGATTAGAGACATCGTCAGTTCGGTGGCAAGCGCGTTCCAGCGCGTCTCCGCGTGGCTCGGGCTGGCGTGGCAATGGTTCAGCAAACTCCCGACCCCGGTGAAGGAGTTCACCGCTGCGCTCGTAGTCCTGACGAAGCTTGGCGTCATCGGCGCGCTCGCCGGAGCGATCCGAGGTCTGGCCGGCGCGTTCGGCGCGCTCAACCTGTCGCTACTCGCGAACCCGATCACGTGGATCGTCCTCGCCGTCGTCGTTGCTGTCGCCGCGCTCGGCGCTGCCGTGTGGTGGCTGTGGAATCACAATGAGAAGTTCCGGGAGCGCATGACTGCGATCTGGACCGACCTCAAGAAGACGCTAACCGACTTCAAAGCCTACTGGGACGCCGAGATCTGGCCGACGCTCAAGGACGTCGTGCCGATCCTCGCCGGCGTCATGGTGGCATCGTTCCAGCTGATCTCCGGCGCGATGAAGGTCGTCATCGGGGTTATCCAGTTCACCTGGGACAAGGTCAAGGCCTTCATCGAGTTCCTCAACGGCACACCGCTCGGAGGCCTGATAACGCTCCCCGGTGAGGCTAGTCCGACCGGCAACGGTGGAGGCGGCGGATTCGCCTCCGGTGGGATGATCCCCGGCACCGGCACACGCGACACCACACCCGTCCTGACGACCCCCGGCGAATGGGTCCTGACGCGCCGCCAGGTCGCGCAGGTCTCCCCGGCACGGTTGGAGGCGTGGCGCCAGGGCGGACCGCCACCCGGCGGCGGTAGCGGCGTGCAGGTCGGACAACTCATCATCAACAATCCGAAGCCCGAGTCGGCCTCTGACTCGCTGCCGAGGTCGATCCGCAAACTGCAGCATGTGAGCGCGCGATGACCGATACGAACACGACCTCCGAGTACTGGTCGATCAACGGGACCAGCCTGCAGACGTTGCGCTGGACCATCGAGGACTTCGGCCCGCTCGAAGCTCCCCCGCCGTACCGTGGCGACACGATCACCGTCCCGTACAAGAGCGGTCAGGTGTGGCGGGAGCGCGTCGTGGACTCCCGGACACTCACGTTCAACATGGTCGTGTTCAACTGCGACGACACCGGCGCGAACCCGTCCGAGACTCAACTCAAGAAGAACTGGGTTCAGCTGCGCGCGCTGTTCTGGGGTGCGGGGTCGAGTCAGTTGGCGATCACGAAGCGGTCCCGCGCCGGGATTATGTCCGTCGGCGCGCTGACCGCTGTCGGGTATGGAGTGTTCGCCGGCGGCCTCGAGCCGGTCAATCTCGGAATGCAAGGCCTACGGTTCT
>OFQY01000448.1_pt1 | contig 16604 bp, 13 predicted proteins | sample 1542991 | NCBI WGS metagenome assembly OFQY01 (sample SAMN07774224, study PRJEB24372) | wastewater metagenome | isolation source: Exp Tend VB 10WW | collected 2016-02 | reverse complement strand
TGGCATGGCTTCGCAAGTACGGCGTATTTCACACGTTCTGGAATCCGCTCCAAACACCCGAGGCGCTGATGATGCGCCCGTCTGGTGACCACCAGCCAGACCACAAACTCAAGTTTGGATGGCTCGCTAATCTGGAGCCGCCCGAGCGCAATCGGCTGACGGCCGTGTTTGAAGATCGCGCCCAAGTCGTAAGCATGTGGCGTAAGGCGGGAGTCCCCTGCTATCAGGTCGCGCCCGGCAACTTTTAAGGAGCATGACGACATGACAACCAAAGACACCCCGGCAATCGACATTGAGCAACTTGCGCGGGAGGCTGGAATTGACAGCGCAATGGGCGGTGATGCGTGGATAGGAGAACTGCGAAACTTCCGCGCCTTTGCCGAGTCCTATCACGCCGCCAAGCTGGAGGGCGTGGGGGTGGAGCCGATTGGACACTTGCACAGCAACATGGACTTTTGCCAGACGCAAACACCAATCCTTGCAGACTGGCCGCTTGACCTGTACTCAGCCGCCGCCGTCGCCGCCCTGCAATCCCGAATCGCAGAGCTGGAGGCGTTGCTAGCAGGCACTGGCGAGGCACAAGACGCCATCTTGCAAGTGAACAATGCGAACGTGGGGCGCATCAAGGCGTTGGAGGGGGCTGTGGCCGACGAACGCGAAGCCTGCGCCAAGCTATGTGACGCAGAGTTTTGGCATGCCACGAGGCGTGACGGCGAAGCTGCTGGTGTTGCGGCTGGCAACTGTGCCGCTGCCATCCGCGCTCGGGCTGTGCTGGAGGGGAAGCAATGAGCGAGAAGCACACACCTGGGCCGTGGTTTATGCACGCCGACCCAGTGAAGAACGACCCGTTCAACCGTATCCGCTATGAAGTAGTTGCAACTGGCAAGACCATCTGCCGCATCTATTACAGCAGCTTCGAGGGTGGCCCGACCAATGCTGAGCAGGACGCCAAGTTGATAAGCGCCGCGCCCGATCTGTTAGATGCTTTGTATCGGCTTTGCGGCAAAGTCGATCAAGCAACACATCACGAAATCATGAGCGACCCGAATCACTTTGTGAATGTCGCCATCCGCAAGGCTACGGGAGGGCATATCAATGACCAACGATGAACTGCGGCAGGCTTTTGAGGTGTTCATTCTGAGCGCACCAAGAATCGCACAGTCACAGATTGACCCGCTTCGACGTAACCCGGATGGCAGTTACCTATTCTGGTCAATCAACGGCGCATGGGAAGGCTTCCAAGCAGGTCACGCACTGGCACAGCAGCAGGCAATGAAAGGCGACAATGGCTGAGACCTACTCCGTCGAGCAAGCCGCCCAGATCCTGGACTGCGAGCGCGACACGGTGATCGAGCGCATCAACGCCGGCGACATTCCCGGCGTGAAGCTGCGGCCCGCAGCCACGGTATCAACGTCGAGGCAATGCGCACCCGCATCGAGGCCGAACTGCTCAAGCAGGACAACGACGCCGGCGACGCCGATGACGATCTCGAAGACTGAATCCACCCACCCACCAGGAGCAAACCTTGAACGCTGACAAACCCACCATCCTCATTCCCGCCATTTTTGGCGCGCCTTTTGAATCCGGCTTCTACGGCGGCACGATCCGCAGTGGCGAGAAGATCTTCGCCGTTGCCTGGGCACCCAAGGCACTGGGCGAGACACAGGCCGTCTGGCTGCCCAGCTACACCGACGTGCCCAACGCCACCAGCTGCTTTCACAGCATGGACAACACCGTCGCCATGGCCGAAGCCGGCAGCCCGCTGGCCAAGTGGGCACTGGGCCTGAACATCGACGGCAAGAGCGACTGGTGCATCCCGGCCCGCGACGTGCTCGAGCTGGCCTATCGCCACCTGAAGCCCGGCACCGCCGAGAACGTAGCCAGTTTCCGTGATGGCGATAACCCTAGCAGCATCCCCGCCGGGTACCCCTACACCGAGCAGAACCCGGCCCAGACCACCACCGAGGCTTTCCGCAAGGGCGGCGCCGAGGCCTTCGATCAGACCTGGTACTGGTCGAGCACGCAGTACCCGGGCTACTACGCCTGGACCCAGAGCTTCGACTACGGTCGCCAGTACTACGACTTCAAGAAGGCCAAGGGGCGCGCTCGCGCCGTCCGCTTGATTCAACTCAATCCTTGAGTCCTTCAACCCTTCAATTTCACAGGAGCAAACCGTGCACATCGAGACCGTCAATATCACCGTCGGGGTCAACCCGACGATCCTCACGCAGGCACTCATTGGTGCGCTGCTCAAGGGCGAGCTGGGCCAACCAATTGACGCGGCCGAACAGCCGACTACCGGCGTATCCACTTCCCAGGCGCCGAAGATCGGCGAGGCGTGGCCTGGCCAGGACGGCATCTATGCCGGCGTCTCGCGCGGACTGGACGGCGAGCCCGATGGCCACCTGGTGCTGCTCAACGCCCAGCCGGCCGAGGACATGACCTGGCCTGATGCCATCAAGTGGGCCGAAGGCCTTGGCGACGGCGCCAGGCTGCCCACGCGCTTTGAGTCGGCACTGCTCTACGCCAACGTGCAGGACAAGCTCGACACCGAGCGCTGGCACTGGACTGGCACGCAGTACCCGGGCGGCAACGCCTGGTACCAGAGCTTCCCTGACGGTTACCAGTACTACGGCTACACGGAGGCCGAGGGGCGCGCTCGCGCCGTCCGCAGATTCGCCCTTTGATCCTTCAATCCTTTGAGCCATGACGCTACACACTGAGCTTCCGATCTACCGCAAGGGCTGCGAGCTCGTCACGCTGGCCTTCAACGTCCAGCAGCAGATGCCGAGATCCTTCAAGCGCACCCTGGGCGAGAAAATTACGGTGCACTGCACTGACATGCTGGACTTGATGGCGCTGGCCAACGCCAGCCGAGGTGGCGAGCGAGCGGCGTACATCCGCACGCTCTTGCAGCGCACACATGCCACAACGGTGCTCTTGCGGGTCTGCCATGACATGCGATTCATCTCGCACAAGCTCTGGGCCGACTCCATGGTGCTGCTCGACAGCATCGGCAAGCAAGGTGGTGGCTGGCTCAAATCAAGCAACCCGGCGCCTGCAGCATGATGGAGAGCCGTTCCGTGGGCTTGGATGTATCTCCCACCAGGCCGGCCGGCACGATGCCCGCCTTCAGCAGCGCATCGACTTGCACGCCATAGGTGCGCGCACCGTCTTCGGTGGGGAATGTGAGGTAGATCCGCTTGGGCAGGAGCTTGTGCCTGATGCACAGTTCCCAATTGCCGCCGGGTGTCTTTCGGACGCTGGCCATGTCGGATGCTACTCGCCTGGACGACAAGTTCTACCGTCCGGTGGCGGTTTGACCGCCCAGGTTGAGCGGTTTTCAGCCGGGTTGAGGCACCAGCGAGCCGGTTTTGAGCGAAGCCGGGAAAGCCGGCCCGCGCAAGTGGTTGATTTACATGGGGATTTTTGGAGGCGCGGGGCGGAGTCGAACCGCCCTGGACGGATTTGCAATCCGCGCGCACCTGAAAAACTCCTTGCAAATCAGCAACTTACAAGGCACCTTGAAAAAACCGTCCGGCACACCGGCGCTTGTTGCGTTTCAAGGTAGGCCATCATACCAACCGCAGTCCGACCCACCCGGATTGCCCAGCCAGGCCGGCCACCGTAAACTGCGCCCATGTTCAAGATGATCGTTCACTGGCTGGTCTTCATCGCCGTGATTCTGCACTTGGTGTCGTGCATCTTCTTTGGGCAGAGCTTCATGCCCGAGGGACCACCGTTCACGCCCTAGCGCAGCTGCCGGGCCACCTGTTCCTTCTGGACTTGGATGGCGGTGATCAGTTCTCGCTTCTGGTCGGCGCTCATGTTGCTGCGCTCGATCATCTTGACCCGCTCGTTCAGCCGGCCTTCGGCCTTCTTGATGGCTTCCACGTTGCGGTACTTCGTGATGTCGCCCTTGTTCTCAGCGTAGAACTCCTTGGCTTCCGCAGTCTTGCCCTCTTTCAGCAGTTGCCGGTAGGTGCCGTAGGCTTGCTCGATTTCCTTGGCTTGCTCGTACATCTGGCTGACGTACCGGCTCTGCGCTCCCTTGAGGTCGGCAATCATCCCGCCGGTGGCCACCTTCCAGTAGTCCGGCGCCGCCTGCTTGGGCTGGTCGGTGGCCCACCGGGCAATCAGATCGCCTGAGCCCACCACGAAAGCGCCCAGCCAGCCGAAGTACCCGCGGATCAGGTGATCCACCTGGATGGGCGACAGGGCTTCCTTGCCCACCAGGCCAGTGACTGCGTTGGCCGCGGTGCTGATGCCGCGCGCGGTCATGGTCGTGCGGTCGTTGAACCGGTACTCGGACTTCAGCCGCTCCTGGCTCATGGATTCGATCGGTCGGCCGGTGAAGGAATCCTTGTTGGCGTAGACATCCATGATCGGCTTGATGGCCTGGGGCACCGGGTTCATGGACAGGTTGTCGCCCAGCAAGGTCAGGATCTGCTCGCGGAACCGCTTGCCGGTCATCTCCTTGTCAAAGATGCGTTCGGCGCTGCGCTCTGCCAGGGTGCCGATGGCGCCGACTTCAAACGGCTTGGGGATGCGATACGCTTTGCCGCCGAACTTGAACCACCAGTAGTTGTTGCGGTCCCACTCTTCCCGGCGCTTCCAATCCGGGTCGTCGTGGTACATGGCCAGCAGGGAAAGCGACATCAGCGCCACCGCGCCCACCACGATGGAGAACCGGGCCGGATCTTCCTTGGCCGCGCGCCCGAGCTTGTACAGCCCCTGGGCCCGGGCGTTGAAGAACGGCACCACCTGGGTCAGGAACCGGATGGTCGTGAAGCTGCCCTGCATGGAGAAGTCCATCAGGTCGCGCGCCTGCAGGCTGGCGTCTGCGTGGTTCAGCCCCTGCTTGCGCAGCTGGTCGTACAGGCTGGCCCGGTTGATCGCCTCGCCGCGGCTTCCGAGCTCGTTGTAGGCGGTGATGGCCGGCTCAATCGCGCGTCGGTAGAACCGCTTGACCTTGCCCATGTCGGTCAGCAGCGTGGCATCATCCACACCGGACTCGATCAAGGCTTGCTGGCGCTTGGCTTCCGATCCCTCGAGCATGGTGCCGAAGTGGATGGTGCCGCCGCCGGCCATGAGCCGGAAGTATTCTTCGCTCTGCGGCTTGGTCAGCGCCCAGCCCTTGGCCACGTTGCCGGCCACGTTGTAGCTCAGGTTGCCGGTGGCCACAGCCTGGACCGAATCGCGGATCAGGTTGCGAACCTTGAAGAACGGGCTGGCCGTCACGCCCACCGTGAGCATGTGCTTGAACGAGCTCAAGACATCCATGATGCCGTTGCGCATGCCGGCGTACTCGAGCGCGCTGATGGCGGTCAGCAGGTACGGATCATCCACCACCGCGTGCACTTTCTGGCCGTTGTCCATGTACCAGACGGAGTTCTTCTCGCCGGCCTGGGCGGGCGTGGCCGCACCCAACTGGACTGCCACCTCGATGGTTGCCTTGGCTGCACGATTCTTGGCCGCAGCGTCAATCAGGTGCGCCCAGTTCATCAGCGTGTTGTCCAGCAGATCAGAGTTCAGCACATCGGTGCCGCCCTTGAGCGCCTTGAATGCCTGCTGCCGGATCACACCGCCTTTGATGTTGACGCCTCGGAAACCCCCGTCCTTGTCATCGGCCACCCGGTAAAAGGGGACGTAGAACTCCTGCTCCCACAGCTTGCGCGAAGCCGGGTCAATCAGGCCGGACTGCTCTGCCATGTCCAGCGCGTTCTTGTGGAACTCGTTGAAGGTGGCCAGGGCGTCCTTGTAGATCACCGGCCGGCTGCGCGTCACCGTGCCGGCGTTGGGCCCGTGCTGCAGCGTGTAGTCAAAGTCAGTCGCGCCTTGACTCAGGGTCTTCAGGGCTGCAATGTCCTGGGGGGTGAACAAGTTTTCCTTGCCCTGCCCGGCCAGGCGTTCTGCCCGGTTGGCCGCGACCCAGCGCATGAAGTCCTGATGCTCGCCCTGCAGCGGGATCAGCAGCCGATCGGTGACGCCGCCGGCCTTGGTCGGGTCGAAGTCGTACACCTTGTCGGTCAGGCGCAGCTGGCCACCGTTCATGAAGACGTCGAATGCGCCGGACGCGCCCTTGGACAGGCGCATCAGGGTATAGGCATCCTTGCTCAAATCCTTGACGGGCGCGAACTGGTCGACGATGCCCTGGGTCATCTTCTTCCCGAAGTCTTTCCAGAACGCTTGCAGGCGCTCCTGCATGGTCGGCTCTTGGACTTCAAAGCCGACGTTGCGCATGGCCTGCAGCTGGTCGGGCGTGTGCTGCCGGGTGGTGCGGCTGACTATCTTGGAGCGGCTGTAGAGAATGCCATCCGTGCCGCCGAGAACCGCGTGTCGTACGCCCTCAAGGCCCGCCTGAGATACGCCCTCTCCTCTGAGGATGGTTCCCGAGAGAATTGCTCTCTTAATCGTTGCAGCCCCAGCCGGTACGCCAGCCTCTCTTGCTTGACGAGCAAGGTCTGCTGCGTCGAACTCAGGCCCGCCGTCAATTCCTTGAGACTTTGAAACAAACCTTTCTCTCGAAAAGTCATATTGATAGTCAGCGATGTCGGGGAACTTTCCAGCAATTCGTTCATAGCTTGCCCTCAAAAGAGATTCCTCAGTGTCGCCATCAACGCCATTGCGGCTGAACGCCGGCACAGCGCCGCCCTGCTCTGCCTCCCGACCCCGCGTCACAAAGTCCCGCGCCGGCAGAATGAAGTCGCGGATCAGTTCGGCATCAGTGATCTTCAGATCTTTGAAGTAAGGCACGTTCTCGCGCAGCCATGTGCGGATGTCGGCCAGCAGCCGCTTGATGATGGGCAAGTCCGGCTGAGTCTCAGCCAGGTTGGCCAGCACTTCTTCCGCAGCCGTGCGGCGGTCTTCGCGCTTGCTCATGTCCAGGCCGTACTCTTCAGCCTTGGCTGCGACCTCGGCACGGCGAATGAGCGTCACCTTGTCCAGCACGCCGTCAAGGCTCTTGCCGAACAGGCCGCGCAGACCATAGTGGCCCAGCGTTTCATGCGCGATGACTCGGGCAACGTCAGCTGCGCTGTGCACGCCGTCAGCCACGATGTAGACCTTGCCGTCGTAGAAGAAGCCCTCGGGTTCGCCGGTGGCGCCTTGGGACTTCTGAGACTCGTCTTCCTCGCGCACGCGCTGCGGCACTCGGGGGTCTTCCATGTCCGTCACGACGATGACCTTGGGGGCGTTCTTCCAGCCTTTGGTCACGCGCTCAACGTGGCGCTCGATGGCTTGCACCTTCATGGTGAGGGCGGGGTCGGTCTGGCCGCGCTTGAACAGGGGCAGACCTTCTGCGGCTTTAGCGCGCAGTTTAGGGGTGATGTCGAAGCCCGGCTGCAGAATCGAAGCCGGATTGCGCACATCAACAAGCTCTGCATTCTTTCCCTTGGCAAGAAGGTCGGAAAGGTCTTCCCTCGCAACTTGTTCGTCGCTGTATCCGTTCCACTCGCGACCGTTGACGTTGATGATCCACTGCACAACGCCTGCGGGCGTAGTGTTGCCGTTGCCCTGTGGCACCTGCAGGGCCACCTCCCCCACCTTCCCTCCACCCAGCTTCTTCAGCACCTCGTTGGCGACCTGGGGGACGATCTGGTCGTAGAAGGCTTTCATGCCTTCGCCGCCGACCTTGAGGTCAAGACCTTCAAGGTAGTGCCAGTCGCGGTAGCCGTCCTTGTCTTTGCGACCTTCACGCGCCTCGACCTTTTTGGCAATGTCCTTGCCAACAAGTTCCTCAATGCGATCAAGGGTCACTTCGTCTTCGTCAAGTACGTTCCTGCCGTTGATGTCCTCGGCACCGATTTCGTACTTGCCATCAGCGGTCGGCTCATAGCGGAAGGATTTGATCTGCTTGCTCAAATCGTAGCGGTCGGCGCTCTGCTCGCCGTTGACGAACGCGATCTTGTCGAAGCCGTTCTCGGCTGCGTAGGCGATCATTCGCTTGATGGCCAGCGCCGTCCAGGCCTTGGTGTCGGTGACGAAGGGGGCGCTCGGTACGCCCTTGCCGCCTTTTCGCCCCATGTCATCAATCTGGCGTTGAAGCCTTTCTTGTTCTGGGCTGTCGTCGGGTGCAGCATCGCGTTGTGCAAGCAGGGCTTCAAAGCGAGACTCGTTGTCGAACCCTTCTTTTTTGCCAGCCTGACCCCAGTCACTTTGAATCTCCTGAATCATCAGGACGCGGCGCCCTTCAGCATCGGTGCGTTCGTCAAAGCGGATGTGGGCGAGGATGTTCGGCTGGTCCCAGTGGCTTGAACGATATTCCGCCGCCACAGGCTGCCCGCCATCGCGCTCGATGACTTCTGCGCCGCGCGCCGCCGGCACTCCTTGGTGCTCGTCGATCCATTGCTGCGCTGCTTCCCGCGTTTCGGCCTTGTGCAGGTTCGTCTTCAGTTTGCGGTTGGTGACCACAAACAGAGGCTTGCGTTCTGCGGGCGGCAGCGTGATCAGCAACTCGCGGTAGTTCTCGCCACCTGGGAGGGTGTAGTTGCTGTACTTGGTGCCGCCATCTTTCTGCGATTCGCTGTTCTTGAATGCTTCGTAGGACCGGCGCAGCGTCCCGCCAAACTCAGCGATGGCACCAGGGCCATAGCCGTTATCTGCCACCCATTCCTCGAATGACTTGACCCGGCCTTCGCCCAGCATCGTTTCCTCAACCTTGACGCCGCCGGCCTTCAGGTAGTCGGCAATCTCCTGCTTGGACACCTTGTCCTTGCCGCGCAGGGCCAACCAGTCCTTGACGCCCGACCACTCAATCTCGTCTTTCTTGACGCCCATCTTGGCTGCATTGGCATCCAGCCACAGGCGCCACTGAGCGGCCGGCTGCGTGGCCAGGCGCTCGGGCACTGCGTCAATCGCGCGCGCTAGCTGGGAGTAGTACCAGGGTTGGTCTTTGGCGCGGGAGAACTGCGGCTTTCCGAGCCCTTGATTTTTGGCATCTGGCGCGCTGCCTGCAGTCTTCTGGATGAAGTCTTGAACCTGCTTACCGGTTAGAGTGGCTTTGGCTTTGAATCCCAACGCCTCATAGACTCCCGGCTCAAACCAGCGTCCAAAGGTCGGGTCGTAGATCCGTCCATCGCGCATGACAACGGCATGCCAGACAACATTGCCTTGGGGGTCATGGGCCACGCCAATAACCATGTCGCCAACGCCAGCGGCGGCAGCTTCAGCGGCACTTGGAAAGCACCAGCCTGCACGGTCAGGGATTTGCTGCAGTCCCTCGGCTTCATCAGCCGACGAGATGCTGTTGGCTTGAGCGTCTAGGGTTTGACGTACTGCTCGATCGCGTCCCACCGAGTCCAGTCGCCGGTTACCTGCTGATTGGATGGGCTCGGTCGGACTCTCAATCCACCAGCGAGAGTTATCCCCTCTGGCGCGGGTTGTGTGAAGTCGGGCGCTCTCATTTCGCTCGGCTGCTGCGGCTCTCGCTTCGGATTCGCTTGCGTAGTATCCATGGTGAGATTCTCCACCCGTCCCGGGCTTTGTGACAACAACCCACTTGTCGCCAAGTTGTCTGACTGTAGCATTCCCCGGCCCGGCTGACGAGCGGGAGAACATTGGCGTTGTGCCGCCATCATCGTTTGTCTTGACACTAGCCGCGCGTTGCCGCTCACGGTCTGCCAACACATCCTCTGCGCTGGGCCCGCCCATCAGGTCGCCAGTGGTGTCCTGGCGCTGCTCGGGCGCTGTCTGGCTGGTGAGGGTCTGGAGTTCGGCTTCGCGGTCAATCTGGGCGCGCTGGTCCAGTTCTTCGGCGTTGTCGGCCCGGTCTTGCTGCCGGGTGACGTCTTCTCGGGTCGGGGCGGTCAGCCCTGAGTTTTCGCCTTCTCGGCTGCTCGCTCGCGCATCGCCTTCTTCGCCAGAAATCTCGCCGCCATCTCGATTGCCTCGGGCGAGGGTTGTCTCAAGGGCTGCTTTGGCGGCGGCGTAGAACTCTGATTCGGTTTCATGTTGCTGTCCAATGTCCACCATTAGGGCGTCGGTGTCAATATCTTGGGCTTCGGCCATGGCAATGAGCGCCCGAACTTCAGCGCGCAGCCCTTCGGATGCCCGCTCGTAGCCTGTGCCAGGCAAGTCTTCGACGGTGGCAAATCCGTCGTCTTCGCTGAACGGGTCGTTGTCTTGCGGCTCGTCATGCTGCGCTGCAAGATGGTCTTCAAACTTGGTTTCGGCTTCAGCCTCGGCCAGGCGCTCGTAGCCGTCCGGCGTGTACTTCGGGTTGGTCAGGCTGGCCTTGATCAGCGCGCGCGCGGCGTTGTGATCGTCGTCGGCCAGATACCCCTCTTCCATCAGCCGCTCGGTGGCCTGCTCGATGGTCATGCCGCGGCCGGCGCCAGCGAACAGCCAGCGATTGCCGATCCGCACGTTGCCCTCAATTCCCATCTCGGAGCGTTCGGTTGGGCTCAAGCCACCTTCAGCCGCAATGTAGGCGTGCACCGGGATGGGTTCGCCGGGCGGGCTGGTCTTGGCCAAGCCCATGCGGCGCGCAGCCTTCTGGCGCGCGGCCAGCTGGCGCGGCGTGAGGTCGGCCAGCACAAAGCCCTTGCCGTCCGGTGCGCGGATCACGCGCATGCCGCCATGGTTCTGGAGCTCGGTCTTGGCTTCGTCTTTGGTGCGGAAAGGTTTTCCGCCTTCGTGCACTGGCTTCCCATTGCGGCCCAGGTGCACGGGGCCTTCGTAGGCCGGCGCGGCGGGCTGGGTCAGCGCAGCCACGACGGCCGGCGCCTTGCTCTTGCCATAAGTCACGCCATCCTTGGAGGCAACGCCACCCGGGAACACGGCTCTGATCGCAGCCGGGTCACCCATCACCTTGACGGTGCCATCGGCGTTGAGGGTGTGGGGGAATGTCTGGCCCTGCACTGCGGCCGGCTTGTCTTGCGCTTCAGCCGGGTGGAACCGCCCGTTGTAGCTGATGCGGCCGATCACCGTGCCGCCGTCCCTGACTTGGACGCCGTTGCCGATGTCGCGCGCGCCGCCGCCCTCTTTCGCAGCCTGCTCACGAAAATATTCCCATTTGGCCTGGGCGTCCTCAATGGACTTGACCGCATACCGCCGGCCGCCATATTCCACCGTCAGGTCGCCAGTCTTGGCAACGGCTGTCCCTGGGGCCGGCGTCACTGCATCGGTGCGCTCACCGCCATCTCGTACAGATACACCCGTTCCGCTGACGACTTCAGGTGCTTGGGCAGTACCCGCAGTTCCCCTTCCGGCGTCATCAGGAACTCGGACTGCAGGTTGCTGGCTTTTAGGCTGGTCAGCACTTGCTGGTCCACCAGTTCCTGCAGCCAGTCCTCCAGTGGCATCGGTGTTGCTGACATTTGCTGCCTCCGCAATGATGGGGTTGGATGGAGTGACAGGCGCTTGCGGGGCGCCGCCATCGGTCGGGCCAGACGGGCCAGCAGGCGGTGCGCCCGGGCCTTCGTCGGAGCCGTTCGGGTTCCAGGTGCGCTGGCGCGCGAGGTCTTCTGCCGGGGTCGTGATGCCCAGATCCTGCCAAGCCTGTCCGACTTGCGCCAGGCGCGCGTCCGTTGCCCGGCTGGCAGCTGCACCAGCCTCTTCCGAGGCGCGCTGGTTGCGCTCGGCAATGCTCTGCCATGCAGCACCGGCCTGGCCCACCGCGCGCTGGGTGTCCAGGTCATTGAGCGGGTCGGTGATGCCAAGGTTCTGCCAGGCTTGCCCGGCATTGATGACTGACGCCACCGCGGCGCTGATGGCCGAATCGATGTCTGGTGCCTTGTCGATGTCGGCAATGTCGGGAGTGGCTGGGCCCCAGTGGGTGGCGACGATGGGGGGTGCACCCCTGACGTTCCACGCCTCTTTCGCCACATTGATGGCGTGACCACCGGGCGCCATAGCCACGCCGGCCATGCCCTGGTTGAACAGGCTCTTGGCGTCTTCAGCCGTGAGCTCGCCGCTGCGCTCCTTGGCGATGATGGACGCAGCGATGTTGACCGCGCCCTGGCCAGACTCATTGATGAACTCTTCGCCCATCTGGCCCGGTAGCGCCTTGGCTCCGCTCTTGAGAACCTGGCCGACCGTCTTGTCGGCAATCTCTTTCTTGACGCCGCGCGCCATTGCGCCGACTGGGCCAAGGTAGTCCAGCGCAGCGTATGGAACCGCCAACCCTGCGGTTGCCGGGGCATTCTCGCCAAGGTATTCAGCGATGCGCCGCGGCTGGGCGGCCGTGGCCGCATCTCGCCGGTCAGGGTTCTTGAACTGCGCAGGGTCCGTGCGCTGCGAGATGTACCCTGCCCGCTCCTGCGTCATGTCGCCGGTAGCCATGGCACAGCCGCCGGCAAGCATGCCCGGCACACCACCCACCGCAGCCATTGCCATTGCAGCAGCCATCGTCGGCGCGGCTGACACGCCCGTGCGAACCAACCAGTTGGCAAACCCGGTGGGCGTTTCGATGTCGGTGAAGTCTGGGATCTTGCCGCTGAGTTTCTTCTGCTCGGCCTTGTAGGTGTCCATCAGCTTCACAGAGTCGGCAATGAAGTCCTGGTTGGACAGCATTTCGCGCACGATGGTCTCGCGGATGCGCGTGCGGTCTTCCGGCTTGGCGATGCGGTAGTCCTGCACCAGCGCGTTGGGCTGACCCGGCACCTTCTTGCCACGCATATCGACGGTGCCGTCAACTGTGGCATAGGGCTGCTTGCCGGCGTCCAGCGCGTCGAGGTCGGCCAGGGTCTTGGCGCTGGCGTTGTAGCTCAGTGCGCTGGCGAACGTAGCGGCGCCCACGCCTAGGCCCTTGGTCTGCTCGATGCCGCCCTTCAAATCCTTGAACAGCTGGCTTCCGGTGACCAGGCCACCGTAGTTGCTCTTCTCGTTTTCGGCGGCATCAGGGTCCATCGGCACGGGCTCTTGCCTGCGCTCGGCGCGCGAGTCGATCCGCTTCTGCACCGACTTTGCTGGGGCGTCCTGGGTGCGGTCATCGAACGCATTGAACTGCTTGGCGCGCGCTCCTGCGATCAGGCCGGCAACGCCGCGCTGGGCCTGCAGACTCTCGCGCTTTTGCAGGTCACCGCTGTCAAATTCTGCATTGATAGCGTCACGGACTTCAGGACGCACCGGCAGGTTACCGGTCTTGCCAGGCGGCAGCACAACGTCCTTCAAGACCGACTGATAAGGCTTCTTGCCAACGGACACGCCATCGGCAGACTGGTCGATCGGTGCGCCGCCGGTGGGGTTGCCCATGGCATCAAACGCGGTGTCTTCGACACGAGCGTTTTTGGGCGCATCAAGTTGGCCGGTGAACGGTACGAATGTGGGCGCGGATTTCTGCTCCACATCCCCGCCGTCAAGCTCCCCGTCAAATGCAACAAAGGTCGGCATCACTGCTCCAGTACTCGTTGACCGTTCGGGAGTTGATAGACGGCTTTGCCATTGCTGGTGCCGATCTGCTTTGCGCCGGCCGGCAGTGCGGTCAATGGCGCGGGCGCCGGTGTAGCTTTGGGAGCGACAGGTACCTCGCCTTCCTTGGCCATCCCGTACTTGACGCGCAAGGTCTGGTAGTCCTGCTCAATGGGCTTGCGGCGCTCTTCAATTTCGGCAACGGCGGCTTTGTACTCTATGGCCCTGGCGGCCTTTTCATCTGGCCCCATATCTTTGATTTCGGCCTGGTACACCTGACGGATCGACGCCAGTTCAGCAGCCAAGTCCTTGCGCCGGCTGTCCACGACTTCCATGGCGCGATCTTTCGGGTCTTTGGCGCCGGCCGCAGTGACGCGCGCCATCAGCAGAGCCATGCGGTTGTCGGACTGGCGCGCCGACTCAGCCAAGCGGTCATCCGCGCGGTTGTTTCGGCCCTCTTCCTTCTGCTGCTCAAACAGCGCCTTGTAGAGCAAAGCGTCATCCTTGCGGCCGGCTTCCTTGGCCTTGAGCAAGTCCACATCGCCCGTACCGGCGCCGGCCTGGATCTTGACGTTCAGCAGTTCCTCGGGCGTCAACTTGTTCGCGTCGAGCTCTTCCGGCAGCACATCGTCCTTGGTCAGCGTGCCGGGTGCATTGCCGTAGCCGCGGTTGAGCTTGTCCATCTGCGCTTGCAGGATCAGCGGGGCCGCGGCCTCGTTGATGCGAGACACTTGGCCGGTGCGCTGCTGGTCGGCCGTGGAGACCGCCAGGGCGTTCTTGAACCGCTCAAGGCTGATGGCCTTCTGTTCGGCCAGATCGGCGCTGGCCTTGGCCTCTTCCATCACATCCCATTTCTTTTGCTGCGCCTTGGCCATGTCAACGACTTGCTCGCCAGCGCCGCTCAATGCTCCAAGAATGATTGACATCACACTGCTCCTTGAGGTTGTGCCGCTGCTCCCGCGATGATGCCGCCAGGGGCGGGCGCTGCCGGCGGCTGCGCACCGGGCATCTTGTTGCCGGCCTTGTTCAGAATGCCCTGCAGTTTGTCGGGCGTCACGCCGAACAACTGCAGCACGCTGCTGCCCATCTCCTGCGTGCACTGCGCCAGGAATTCGGGCGTGATCTTGACCTTGCCGACTTCCTCCAGAATGCCCAAGCCCTCGCACATCAGCACGGTGGCTGCGGGGATGGCGGCTTCCATGGGCATCGTTCCCTTGGACTGGTTGAAGAGGATGCCCAGCAACTTGGCGGTGCCAGCGCCCACCAGTTCAGCCGGGTCGCCCGGGCCGTTCAGCTGGTTCAAGATCATTTCGTGCATCTTCGGCTCGTCCATCACGATGGTGCCGGCTTTGACGATGCGCTGGAAGGCGTTCATCTTGTCCGGTGGCACCTTGGCCACGATGGCCTGTTGCGTCTTCTGCAGCAGTGGGTTGGTGGTCTTGCCGATCATGCTTTGGCCCTCGCGTTGGAAATGATGCCGGGAGTGAATGTCGGTCCCCAGTTCGCCACCGAGTTGCCGAACCCGGCCTGCTGCTGCTTGAGCGCCAGCTGCTGCTGGCCCAGGGAATACTGGCGGTCAGCCTCGTAGGCTTTGCTCATGCCGGACAGGGCGCCGCCGCCCAGCTGCGCAGCAGCGGTCAAGAGCTTGTCGTTCTTCTTGGCGAAGTCCAGGAAGTTGGTGAAGAAATTGCCGCTGGTCTGCGGGGCGCCAGCCGTGCTTGCCGCGCCAGTAATCAGCTGCCTGTTCTGGCCGAGGGTGCCGTCGTAGGGGTTGGCAGCGGTCTGTGTGTCGGCTGGTGTGGTGACCTGGGTTGCATCGGCCGCCTGTGGCGCACCGACTTCCATGCGATCGCCAGGGCCCCACGCATCAGATGCCGTGGTCGTTGCCGGGGTTGCCTGCGTGCCAACTTGCATGATTGGAGACTGGCCGGCCGACTGCAGCTGGCCAAGGTCTTGCGCTTGAACTGCAGGCGTGCCAACAGGCATCGTGGTCGCCCCTTCGGCACCGTTGACCATGGTCGTGCTGGCGTCATTGGCCACCGTGCCAACGCTGGCTGCATCAGCCCCGTTGACCGGCACCGCGGCGCCCGTCACTTCCGCAGCAGTTGCCCCGGCCGCACCAGCAGCGCCGGACACCATGCTTCCCACGCCACCCACCAGACCCATCACTGCGCCGATCTTCGTCAGATCCTTGCTGCCGGTCACCGCGCCCACTACGGTCATCACCGTGCCGACTGATGCGATGGTGGTCATCACCATTGCCGCTGAAACCGCTTCGCCAGCGGCCAGGGCAACAATTGCTGGAAATGCCATGTCTGTTCTCCTAGATGAATTTGCCGAGCAGCACTTGCTCGGTCTGATAGCCCATGCACTCAAGAATGCGCTGCAGCTGGTTGCTGGTCTTGGCCGCGAAGGAAATGTGCTGCGCACCCATGATCTTGAGGCTGGTCTCGCAGTACCGGATCAAACGCACACCCACTGAGCCGCGCACCTCGGGCACCACGAACAGCACATCGTTGGTCGCCAGACGCACGTTCATGCTGTGCATGTGCGGCTGCAGGTAGAAGGCGCTGTAGCCCACCAACTTGCCATCCGCGCGCGCGGTGAAGATGGCCAGCATGTCGGCTTGCTCGAGCGCGGCGTACTGGTTCCACCACGGATCCAGCGGCGCCTTGTCCTTGTCCAAGGCCAGTTCGGCATGGTGCATCTCAAGCAGCGGCACAACCTCGTCAATGAGGTCGTACAGGGTTTCGCGCTGCAAGGTCAGCATGGCTTACGGCACGTTGGTGCGGTCGGGGGCCGTCGTGGGCGCGGGAGTCGGGCCTGGGGTGGTGGTCGGCGCCGGCGCGGCAGCGCCCTCGGCCTCGATGATGGCGACCACATTGCCCTGCGACAGAGTGTCGCCGACCTTGACCTTCAGTTCCTTGACCACGCCAGCCACCGACGACGGCACTTCCATGGTGGCCTTGTCGCTTTCCAGCGTGACCAGGCCCTGGTCCTTCTTGACCGTGTCGCCGACGGCGACCAGCACTTCGATGACCGGAATGCCGGAATAGTCGCCGATATCCGGCACCAGCGCTTCAACCGCACCACCGCTGGCAGCCGGAGCGGCCGGCGCAGCTGCGGCCGGGGCCGGCGCGCTCTGGGTGGCGGCAGCCGGAGCTGCGGCCTTGGCCGGTGCCGGCGCGGCAGCTGCCGGCTTGGCAGCCTCGCCTTCAGCCACTTCGATCAGCGCCACGACCTTGCCCTCGGA
>OFQY01000447.1_pt1 | contig 16611 bp, 13 predicted proteins | sample 1542991 | NCBI WGS metagenome assembly OFQY01 (sample SAMN07774224, study PRJEB24372) | wastewater metagenome | isolation source: Exp Tend VB 10WW | collected 2016-02 | reverse complement strand
ATCATTCTCAACAACAGTAACCACTGGTTCTATTACTTCTTTACCTAAAGTACAGCATAAATATGAAATGTAAATTACTTCATCATTTTGATTTTTGTCTTTTTTAGAGACATAAAAAACAAAAGTTGAATCTCCTCTCTCTCCAACCTTTAACAACTGAGCCCGGAAAGGAGCATCGGCTGCAAATAGATTTTTTACCACTTTATATTCTAGAGGTGGCTGGTTGATACCGATAGGATTACCAATAGGGCCACCGTAAGGTTTCCCCTGGCCCTTAACGAGGGTAACTGCAAGAAAAGAAAGCAGTACCAGTAATATCTTTTTCATAATAAAGAGTTTGGTTTCATCCACTGTATAACAACCACCAACAAAGTCAATAAAATAGGCCCCTGTAGAAACAGGGGCCGTTATAAGTACTATATGAAAACTAAAGTATAGTATAGTCCCTACTTGCTAAAATGCAATAAAACCCGGCACATCCGGGTTCTAGCGAGTATATCTCTGGTTTTTCTATTTTCTTATTTCAATGATTGTACTCCTGGAAGCGTGCCCTTAGCAAGGAAGTCGAGCGTTGCTCCTCCGCCGGTCGAGATAAAAACATGTTTACTGTCTCCTGCAACTTTTTCTACCACAACACCAGTATCTCCTCCTCCGATTACAGATGTAGCCTTTGATTCTTTTATTGCCTTCGCCAGGGCAATCGTTGCACCCGTAAAGCCTTTTTCATACCAACCTGTTGGGCCGTTCCAAACAATTACTTTAGCTTTTTGTATTTTTTCACTAATAAGGCGAACACTGTCTCTGCCGATGTCTACTATAGTATCGTTCTTCTCTATTTCGTCCGCCATCAGGGAGAGCTTTTTTGTTCCTCTAAGTACTACAACATCAGTCGGGAGTAATAGCTTTGGCGAAGAGAGTAGTTTCTTGATCTCTTTTTCGTAGCCATCTTCTACTATAGACTTACCCACTTCAAATCCGGCAGTCTTATAAAAAGAGTTCAATATTGCCCCAGCGATAACAACGTTGTCAGCAGTATCAATAAACCGTTTCAGAAGTGGTATTTTTGTACTAAACTTCGCTCCGCCAAGAATAAAAAGAAATGGATGTTTTTTATTATCTAATAACTTAGACAATGTTTTAATTTCTTTTTCTAGTTGAACACCTGCATAACTAGGCAAGTATTTGGCCACACCGACCACGCTCGCATGCTTCCTGTGAGAGACTGAAAAGGCATCGTTTACAAATATATCGGCGAGACCCGCCAGAGCTTTTGCGAATGACACATCATTTTTCTCTTCACCTTCATATCGACGAATGTTTTCAAACAATATAACTGTATCTCTCGGTAAACGCTCAACAAGGGCGCCTTTCTTGTCTTGATGTAAAATAGGTGTCGTTACAAACTGTACAGAAAAATACTTAGCTAAATACTTAGCGATAGGTTTCAAACTAGCTGAAGCATCTCCTAAATGGGCCACCAATAACACCTGCATCCTTTTTTTCTGTAATGCTCGAATGGTTGCAAATGAGGCATCTATACGACGAGTATCGAGTATCTTATCGCCATTGAGAGGAACATTGTAGTCAACTCGAACTAAAACCTTCTTTCCTTTACTGTTCTTTATGTCTTTCAGCGTTTTCATCCCGTTAGAGGTAGGAAATTCTAAAATTTCCGTTCATTATATTTCTTATAGTAACTTATTTCGACCATATATTTTCTATATCATTATTATACATTTAAACAAGTATTACCTCTAACGGGATTCATTTTTACGAAATAATATTAAGAGACTTAGCTAATGCTCCAAAACGCTTCGCCTCGAGACTCACTCTCCCTACAAGCAATCCTTGTGCCCCACCTTCGAGAATAAAAGTTGATGCATTTTGTTCGTTGACTGAACCGCCGTAGAGAATATTGATAGCTTTAGCAGTTTTTTCATCTGTCGCATCAGCGATAACCTTACGAATAAAAATAATCATTTCTCGGCATTCAACAACAGTTGCTTCTCGTGCTGCATCCTTTCCAATAGCCCAAATAGGTTCATAGGCAAAAACAATCTTCTTTAGCTGAGCCTTTGGTATTCCCGAAATAATAGTCTCAACCTGACTTTTGACAGCACTCAAATACCACCCATGACTATCTCGCTCTTTTTCTCCCACACAAACAATAGGGATGATATTTTTTTGTAATAAAAGAGTAGTACTAGCGAGAGACTGCTGGTCTGTTTCTCCACGAGCACGACTTTCTGAGTGCCCTACTAAACAATAGAGTGCTCCGTAGGACTTGAGCATGCTAGCACTAAGAAGTCCTGTTTGAGCCACCTCTTCACTTGAAGCAACTGATTGTCCCCCAATAGCAAGTGTTGTTTTTATATTCTTAGTTAGTAGTGGTATATGAATACTTGGTACACAGATACCAATAGTAAGTGTCTTTTTATAGAGACGAGCGGTTGCCAAAGCCGACTTTACAAGAGCCAGTGCTTCTACCGACTTTGATGGGGCCATTTTCCAGTTTCCGATAAGTAAAGTCATTGAGTAATTATACCACAATGAAATTAGCCTTAATTTTCAAGCTCTTCCCAAAGAATGATTTGGTATTTGTCCGATGCTAAAGGAAAGTTTGGTGGTGGAGCATAGAGAAGATTTGTATCGTAAGTAATAGTACGAGTGTCATAACCAGTACCATCAGTATAAGCGAAACCATATCGCTGATTTGTAGCCAACATACCGTACAAAGTAATACTATTTCTGGAAACATTTACTCCACAACGATTTGTTCCTCCTCCATTTGTTGGTGGATCATAATAGTGACGACCAATACGTCCATTTTGAGCCACGAGTGCTGCATCTATTTGAAAATTGTTTGGAGAAAATAGTCCCACGTTTATATTATTTTGTGCAATAAGGGCAATAACATCAGTTCCGTCGTAGTTGGTATATCGTAAATCATTATTAATAGTGATATTTTTACGCAAACTAGCGTTGTCAGGAAATCGCGCTGCACCAATAGTCACACGCGCTGTATTTATAGTTCCTTCTACCCAGACATGGTCTTCAACAAAGATAAGGCCGTTGGCAGGGATAGCATAGTTTGCGAGAAATGTTTTAGCACCAATACTCCATGTCCCCCAACCAGTTTCACTATTTACATCAGCACACCCGCTCGGCGCAGCAGTGAGATTTGTAACTCGATAAAGATCAAATGTATCATTTGTTTTTAAAATAATCTGATATCCCTGATATCCTGACGCAGCAAAATACCTACCACTAGCAGTTGCTTGAGTTTTTATAGTAGCCAAATCAGTGGTAATACCTGCAAAATCTACTGCAGGGATAGGGAATTCTCTTCCGGCTTTAAAAATATCACTTCTGATCGCGACAGTTGAAGGAGGAGCCTCGGCTGGGCGAAAAGAATTGTTGACTACCCCTGTTCCACTTGTGACATGCGTATGCACACCAAACTCATTGGCACCACTATGGTCTGGATCATCGTAGCTAGTTTTGGAGCTACTAATCTTGTTCCAGATTGTACCGTCAAAACGAATTCCGCCGTTTGAATGTATTGGCCCATACACTATTGTTCCTTCACCAAAACGCATATCTGCATTTGCGAGCACTGAATATTTAGCCAAGGATGGTATAGCAAGGTGCACATTGATACTACGAGTAGCAGTCGGGTCAGCCAGGGTTGCTCCGGTCGACTTTATTTTTACCAAGGTTGAACCAGAAGGAGGAGGTGTAATAGTTAAACTATAACTACCTATTTGGACACCGTCTTTATCTTCAAATGGATATACATATGGACTAGCCCCTAGATTACCAAGAGTATAGCCACTTTGATAATGAGCGAGATACCAACGAGCATACTCTATCCCCGCTTCAGCTATTTGCAGTGATATTTCTCGTGACTGCACCCGACGAGAAAGTCGACCACTAGCAGTCGACCAAGAGACAACAGCAGTAATGGTTACGATACTGATCGCTGCAAAAACAAGAACACCGATAAGGAGAAATCCTTTACTGCTTGTATTCTTTTTTTGAAAAAAAGTGCGCATGTTTTATTGTTGAATTTTTAGATTACGTATCGCCACTTGAGTACTGACCTCGAGAACTGTCGGGGACTGGTTTGTATCTGGATCAATACGTATTTTAACACCAATAAGTCGGACGTCCGAGAGAGATCCTGTAGTTGCAGATACCACTCCGCCTGAGCTACCTGTATAAGTAGAATCATAATAAGTAAAAACAGGAACACCATCAGAGACATTGCGAACTCCTGTCATAAACACTTTTGTTACTTTATTAGCAGTGTTGTAAACAAGTGGGGATCCTGTTGGCTTGATGGTTTCTTTATTAAGAGTACTACCAGAGAGCACATACTTTACCCAATCCTTCAGACCGTCGTTATCAATATCACTATAAAAAGAAAAACTATAGTCACCGATAGTATCTATAGGGTAGGCGCCATTGTTAGAAGGGCTGGCAGAACGTATTTCAGCGGTCATTGGGCGCAAGAGCTTTTGAGCACTGTCCCCCGCAGAAAGACTGTTACTAAAATAACGATTAAAAGAAAACACGTCTCGTTGAAATTTTGAAATAACAATACCTAGTACTGATACAAGCGCTATCACTATTAACATCTCCATTAGAGTGTATCCTTCTTGTTGTACTTGTGTACGTAAGCTCTTGTTATGGATTGAGTTGAATCGTTTCATATGTATCTCCTCCTATTGTAATTGTTTTTGCAGTTGTAGCATAGCCACTCTTTGATACTGTTATCGTATAAGAACCTGAAGAAAGACCTCCCACATCAATCTGCCCAGGAGGCAAACATCCTGAAGTATAAGTAACACCTATATCAGTAATACTCGGAGATTTACTTGTGTCCGAAGTTGAGAGTAAAAGTTTATATCTAAGATATTGATCTCCTGCGTGGATAGCTGCGATATCGCTAACAGGGTCTGTGTAGTAAGAGGTATCTGTTCCGTCGGGGCCCAGAAAGTTCCAGGTTGTATTATCAAGATTTGTAGCAATCTGAAATCGTACCGGGGTACTTCCTATTCCTCCAGGTTGCGTAGAAGGAAACCAGGTAAGCTGTTCAACTATAGCTGGTGCGCCTAAATCAATCGTTGAAGAAATTATTTCTCCATTTGAAACGTATGTGGCACCAACCGAAGCAAGCTTAATCTGCCCGACAGTTTCAGAATAATCTATTCCTCCGTCGGTACTTGAAAAACGTGACTGATCAACAAAGTCTGTTTGCCCGGCACCACCACTCCAATCTGTCTGTGTTACAGAACCAATACTTGTTTGGTTAGTAAATGTCCCAGATGGGCCATCCACCTCAACGGTGGCATCAGCAATAGGTAACCCCGATAGGTCTGTCACAGCAACAACAAGACGGCTTCCTGAAATAGCTGGTTGTACTGTAAGGGTTACTTGTTGACTTGAACCCGGAGAAATAGAGAGCGGGAAAACTGGATTGGTCCCGGCTATCTCATATGACGCCCCAGAGATACTTATGCCGTAAGTATCCCACTCTACATTATTGATGATATTTGAGGCCCCACTTGCAGTAAAAGGAATTGTTGTTTTTAGTACATTTGGAGTACCAATGAGTTTTGTTCCAGTAAGAGAACCCGAAACTCCTGTAATACTTGCACATTGAGCTGATTGAATTCTTAAGTCTATTGATCCAACAGTATCAATAGCAAAAGTGCCCTGGCTAACGGTATTGGCGGCTATCGTAATATGTGGCTTTACAGGGTCTGGATTGCCAACAGCACCAGGGAGATATGTTTGTTCGGAAGAATAGCCACTTTTTGAAACAGTAATATGATACTGCTCGGTTGATGGTGGTGCATCAACAATAGTAAGCACACCGTCGCTCCCAGTAACATCAGAGAAATTAATTGCCGGACTAACTGTGCTGTTTTGTATTAAGACCGTTGCGTCCGGAACAGGTAAACCGTTAGCATCAATAACTTTTATAACAAGAGCTCCGTTACCGTTTTCTGTCTCTAAGCTCTTTGGTGCCACAGCACTTGTATACTCGACTGACAAAGGCTTTGAACAGCTTGTACATACCACTTCAACAACAACCAGTTTATTGTCTGAAGGAGAAAGATCGTTTGGTGTTCCACCGAGTGTCCCATCTGCAGGGTGGTCAATATTACGAATTGTAGTATTAACTGAAAAAGTGACTGTACCTCGAGTCACACTTTTAGTTGCCGGAACAACTCCGGACGGAATACCTGAAACAATACCGACATCACTGTATTGGAGGTTGCGAATGAATTCGATCTGCTCACTAGCCACCTGGGTCGCAACTGTTTTAATACGAATCCGAGCAGAAAGTTCTATAACCTTGACATACAACTGATAAATAGCTAAAAACGCAGCTGCGATTAGCGTTTCTATTAAAGTAGTCCCACTTTCTCTACGCCCATACTTCATGCTAGTTGATAGAGTCCATTATCGAATACATCGGAGAAAGCATCGAGACTGCGAAAAATCCAACAGCGGCACCAATAAATATCATCAAGACTGGCTCAATAATAGTCGAAAGGTCTTTGGTCTTAGCATCAACCTCGCCTTCATAAAAAAGCGCTACATCAAGAAGCATGCTACCTAGCTTCCCGGTCTCTTCTCCTACTTCTATCATTTCCCCTACCATTATTGGGTACAGCTTCGTTTCAGCTTTAAAAACACTAGACATAGGAGCGCCCTTTTCAATAACCTTTTCAATGTCTTCCATTACTTTTTTATAATAAACATTTTGCAAAACTTCTTTAGTGATAGTGATAGCCCGTCCAATATTTACCCCCGATCCGAGAAGTGAAGCCATAGTACGAGTAGTACGGGCAGCATTCATTTCTTTTACAATAGTGCCAACCACCGGGAGCCGTACGACCAGCCAATCAATACCTCTTTTTGTTTTTGGTAATTTAAAAGCAAGAACACCCAAAAAAACTATTGCGATAATTCCAACAATAACCAAAATAAAATGGTTAGCGAGGAGGTCACTGAGTCCTATAACGAGTTTAGTCGAACCAGGAAGTTCTGTACCAAGCTCTTTAAATGTCTTGGTTAATACTGGAACCACATAGACAAACATTAAAATACCGATGAGGAAAATAGCGCACAAGATAATAGAGGGATACATCATGGCACTCTTCACCTTTTTGTTAAGCGCGTAACTCTTTTCAAGATTAATACCGATCTCAGTAAGAGCATTTGGCATACCGCCTGATTCTTCTCCGGCACGTACCATCGAAACGAATAAAGCTGAAAACACCTTAGGGTACTTGGCCAATCCGTCAGAAAATGTGCCCCCCTTATCAATAGTCTCCGAAAGAGTTTCAATAATCTTTTTTAGAAACTTATTATTGCTTTGACGAGAGAGCACCTGTAGGGCTCGAGAAAGCGAAAGCCCTGCTTTCAACATTCCCGATAAGTTTTTTGTAAAAAGAATCTTTTCACTAAGCTTTACTTTGCCATCACCAAACGACAAGTTGCCCATGCGAGAAAATATTCCTCCAAGCTTTTGTGTCACCAATATTGGCGTCACTCCCATCTCACGAATAGTGTTAATAGCTTCGACTCTGTCACGGGCCTCTACTTCTCCTGTAGAGACAGTGCCATTACTTGCTCGAGCCTTATAAGAAAATTTCATACTATTATTAGTGTATCAAATTTTTAGTACCTATGGTTGTTTTTATTGTTCTACTACTCAGAAACCACACGAAGGACTTCATCAATTGTTGTGTTTCCTTGGATTGCTTGGAAAATACCGTCTTCGATCATCGTCATCATCCCCTCTTTCTTGCCCTGAGCTTCTACCTCATCAGCTGATCCCCCACGGAGAATAATTTCTTTAATAGCAGGAGATATTTTCAATGCTTCATGAATACCGACTCGGCCTTTGTAACCATCTTCTGATTCTTCATTCTTTACTGGCTTATAGAAAGGAATCTTTTTCCAATCAGTCCCTTTTTTAATCAAATTCTCTTCTTCAATAAAAGTTCGAGTGTGTTCTAGATCTACCACATCTCCAAGAGCTTTCAGTTCGCCCTCAGAAAGAAAGTACTGCTCTTTAGCATTGGTTAGCCGACGCACCAAACGCTGAGCGACAATTACTTTGGCTGTCGAAACGATAAGAAATGGCTCAACTCCCATATCAATAAGACGCGGAATCGCTCCAGCGGCTGAGTTGGTGTGGATAGTCGAAAGCACCAAGTGACCAGTAAGAGCGGCATTCACGGCCAAGCTCGCAGTCTCTCCATCTCGAATCTCACCCACCATAATGATATTTGGATCTTGTCGAAGAAGTGCACGCAAACCGTTAGCAAATGTCATGCCTATTTCACTTTTTACCTGTGTTTGGTTGATACGTGGCATTTGATACTCGATAGGATCTTCGACGGTCGAAATATTCACTTCCGGAGTATTGAGAATATCGAGCATAGTATATAGTGTCGTGGTTTTACCAGACCCAGTCGGGCCAGAGGCCAACACAATACCTGAGTGTTGTTTCATACCTTCATGTATTCGCTCAAGAGATTCACCGTGAAAACCGAGGCCTTCAAGCGTGAAGCCATGAGAAGACTCCCGAAGGATACGGATAACAGTCTTTTCACCAAAATATGTTGGGAGAGTCGAGACACGAAATGATACAGGAGCATCGTCCAACACTATTTTAAATCGTCCATCCTGTGGCAAACGTTTCTCGTCGAGCTTCAAGTTTGAAAGCACTTTGATACGAGCGGTCACGGCTGGTGCTGCGTCCTTCGGCAAAGTCATAGCGTCATGCAAGATGCCGTCAATACGATAACGAATAAAGAGTGCGTCTTCTCCTGGCTCAATATGAATATCAGACGTGTTTTGCAAAATAGCATGAGAGATAAGGGAGTCGACAATTTTGATAACTGGCAAATCCTCTGCCATTTCTTTCAAATCCTTTTCGCTAGCATCATCAGCCTTTTCGTCTATTTTCTGAATACTCCCAACTTCTTTTTGAATAATAGAGTCAAATTCCGCCTGGAGACTCTTCTTGTACTGCACCAAAACACTTTTAATAGATTCGGTGTCGGTGAGGCGCGGTAAGATACGGAGCCCTGTTTTCTTCTTTACGAAATCAATCGCTGGAAGATTGTCTATATCGAGCATACAGATCTCCAGATCCGTTCCTCGCTTTTTGTAGGCCACTACATTGTACTTGCGTGCAATAGGCTCTGGAATCAACGAAAGAACGTCTCTGTCGATCTTTTCTTTTTCCAGATTAAGATACGGAATACCGATAACATAAGCCTGGAGTTTTTGTAGCTCTGATTCTTTGACCTTGCTATTTGAAAGTAAAAAGTCAGAAAGAGTAGTCCCCTTCTTTTTCTTCTTTTTCAAACGCAGTTATGTCGTCTACAGATACAATATTTGTATCAAGGAGTAGCTTTTCTAATTTTGCTTCATCAACAACCATACACAATAGTATAGCAGTAAGTAGAAAAACATATTAATAAGCGAGGGGGTGCAGTCTCGTTTGTGCACCGAGGACCTGTTTGAGCGAAGCGAGTTCCGCAGGAAACAAGTGAGATTGCACTACCGAGCAAACCCTATATTACACAAAACAAAAAAACACCTTGATGGTGTTTTTTTGTTTACATCTTTTTTATTTAGAATTCAATAAAAAGGAATTTTCTCCTAAGATTTACTGAAGCTTGATCAGAGGCTGAGTCGCCACCATTTGTACAAGTAAGTGTGTAAGTCGTGTTCACTATTGGACTAACACTGATTACACCTGAAGTAGCTCCTCCGGTAGCAAATCCTATCCCTGAACAACTTGTCGCATTTGCTGATGTCCAAGATAGAGACGATGACTCCCCTAAGGCAATTCTGTCAGGAGTCGCAGTGAGTTCTGCAAAGATACTAGAAGTTATTGGCACCACAGTTACAGTCTTACTAGAGAAAGCCGATCCACCTGGTCCAGTACATGTAAGAGTAAAGGTTGTTGTTGTAGAAAGGGCACCAGTCGACTCGTGAGGGAACGAGCTTGAAGTTGGCCGTGATCCGGTCCAAGATCCACTCACAGGGTTTGCACTAGCGGTACAGGTAGTGGTATTGGTTGATGTCCATGAAAGTGTAGATGCATTTCCTGAAAAAATACTTGCCGGAGCAACGTTCAGTGTAACTGCTGGTGTCCCTGGTGGAGTCGCCAAACAAGTTGAGCCATTCCACGAAGATCCGACATCACAGGAAGCAGTCATACCATCAGACGCAAGTTGCACAGCATTATGATATAAGAAAAATGTTGTTGCTCCATAAGGAACCGTGTTTGAAACATTTGTTCCAGAGGTTGCATATGACACATTGGTGTTCGGCGCAGGGGTATTTTTTGTTACTTCAGTTGGAGCAACGGTGAGATCGGCTGTTGTCCAATTCAATGAAGTTGTACAACTTGACCCACCAATAGCTATAGTACAGTCTCCAGCAGAAAGTGTTCCGGAAGGAGAACCTACAATGGGTAACACTTGTACCATCATTGTGTCCGAGGCGGTACCACCTTCATTATCAGTAGCACTAAAACTAAACCAATAATCCCCCGCAACCGTCATATTGGTGATATTGGAGGGGTGAGAAACAGAAGCAGAACTATGACCAAGATTTGTAGAACTAATACTTGGTGATGCTGGACCACTTATAAATAACCACTGAGTAGCAGAAATGGTTCCTGGTGATGAATCAGTTGCATTTCCATTAATAGATGCAGAACTTAAAGGAAGAGTTATTATCTGGTCTGGACCAGCATCGACTACAGGAGCAGTATTGGTGGAAACTGTATATAGAACGTCAGCCCCATTATATTCCCAAACCGCTAAAGCATGCGAAGTAATACTCAATACCAACAACAAAGAAAGAGCTCCTGTTAACAAATATTTTGTAGACTGCTTAATAAATTGTTTCATGTTATTTCTTTTAATTATTTTAATTCTTATTATTGGCATCCCCACTGAGGAGCTCCTGTACATTGTTGCCCTGGATTACAGTAATAGGTGCCTCCATATTCATCATTACAAGCAACAGGATACTCAAGAGTAACGTCAACGCTACCTGAACCACTACCTCCTGGCCCAGTACATGTAATAGTATAAGTAGTACTAGCGTTCGTAGGAGACACGTTTTGTGTTCCACTAGTAGCGCCGCCTGTATTAAAGTTTGTCCCTGTACAAGAAGTTGCATTGGCTACAGACCATGAAAGTGTTGATGTCCCTCCTTCAAGGACAGTTGTTGGTTCGGCTGAGAAGGTAATTGCTGGCGGTACAGGAGTAACAGTAACTGAATTAGATCCTGTTCCAGCAATATTTGAACACGAAACACTATAAGTAATAGGGCTACTTGTCACAGAAACAGACTGAGAACCTACAGGAGCGCCACCTGTATTAAGGTTTGTTCCTGTACATATACCAGAAGAAGCCCAACCAATAGTAACCATGTCCCCAGCATTTGCATAAAGAGTATCAGAATAAACATAAACTGTTGGTACTGCAATAACGAATCCGTAATCAACAGGTGGAGTAATCGGCCAAGTAAGATACGGTGGCCAAGCAACAGAAAGACTGAAGCCAGATGTATTAGGTAATGCTATTCCACCACACCCAAAAGTAAATGGTGGAAAAATATTTCCAAGAGTCTCGTCGAGACTAGGCCCTGGAGAAATAGTGTAAGAATTACCTGATACCACAGGAGTAAGACTATAAGTCTCAGGAAGTCCGTATGACTTACCCTCTACTAAAACCAACCTAAGCCCTAAACCTGTAACATCAAATGGTACAGTACCTTGAGGATCAGAGAAGAAATCAACTTTTATACTAGCGACACTTCTATGGCGTAGTATCACATCAGGACAAACCGATCCACTGCTTACTGTTTCCTGCCACTCCGAAACACCTTGTTCAGTAGTTTTAACAAAGACTGGCAAACTTATCCCTGTCTCAAATTTTATTTTATACGTACCAGTAGGAGAGGGAGCATCAAATCCGTTATCTGTAAGAGGTAGAGCCCCAGTACTTGCCCCAGGAGCAAGAGTGATTGGATTCATAAGTACAGCCGAAGGATTGTTGGAACCAGCACCAACATCATTTATTGCCCGAAAAGCTACTGGTACTGAAATCCAACAATTATTTTCAATCTTCCAAGACACTGTTATATCAGAAGGGTTAGCAAGGGTATACGGAGGGGTATAACTTCGGGGGCTAACATCAACGGTTGAAGTAACACACGCCGAACCATCTGGTCCTATCGATGTATACACATCAGCACTTGCAGAAGCAGTTGGTATGAGACTCAATATGCCAATAGCAATAATGATAGGGAGAAACGCGCTCATTGGAGTAGTCCCATTAACTGACACAGTTTTTTTATGCTTCTTTATATACGCACCAAGAATAATGAGAGCAGCAAGTACAACAACCACAACAAAAAGCATCTTGTCACCGCTTTCACTAGCTGCAACAGAGGTTGTTTTTATAGAGAGTTCCTTTTGGTCCAAAACTGCACCTTTATCTTCCTTGAGTGTTACAAATACATGCGGGTCGCGACATGTTGATTTGACAGGTATCAGCACTTCAATAGTAGAGGGTGATAGCTCTTGCTCAACAGTCTTTCCGCAATTCATACCAAGACTATTAGTTAGTTTTACTTCAGCAGTTACTTTTGTGTTTGAAAACCAGACTAGAGAAAGTGCTGCTACTTCTCCTCGTTTATAAAAATCACTATCAAGAGATATGTTTGAAATAGTTCCACTTACCCCACCAACAACATAGTTAACTGTTACGCTGTTTGAGCTATTTCCTCCAGCATCAAGATTAATAATTGCCGTATATGTTTGAGGTTTTTGAGCAAGAGGAATAGTGATGGAAATAGTTTTCTTTTCACTGGCCTTAAATGAAATAAGTGTGCTGTCTGCCTTAGCTGTTTCTACGATGTCTCCATATGAACCACGAAGCCTTGTTTCAATTTTAGGTGTTGCTGATACCGCAACGCTTGATGTATTGGTAACACTACAACTAACTTCAAGCGCTTGAGGAGGTGTCACAAAAAATGCCTGCCCTGTTTTTTTTACCTTATCAACACTGACAATACAAGATTCTGGTGCTATTTTAAGACCTTTTGCAGAAGATGTAAGTGTTACCTTCCCAAGGTTCGAGTATGCAAAGGGGAAATTAGCAGAATTTTTAACGGTTAACAATAATTGGTACGAACCACTCGCTGTGGCTGGAGCAGTATAGGAAAGTACTTTTTGGACAGAACTATTCTCTGCAAGCGTAAGACTCTCGTCAAAGACTTTTTCATCAACCACTACAGCTTTTGTTCCAGCGCCCGAGATAAGTTGTACCCCATAACGCACACCATTTTGTATTCCTTCACGGTTAGAAATCGTAAAAGCAACATTAATAGTATTATTTTGCTGGGAAGCAATAGAAGCGTTCTCAATATTCACAGTAGCAACCAAGGTACCTCCTGCAGGAGTAGCGAATGTTGCAGTTGAAAATACAATTGAAATAGAAAGAAGGGAGAAGAAAAATGCTGTCAAAAATGGTTTTTTTTGCATACGAAAAAATTATTATTAAATACTCCATAAGCATAACATTTTTTACCTTGCTATAGTATATCGATATCCCCAAAAAAAAGATCCCCAAAAAATTGGGAATCTGTCTGTTTAGAAAACAGTTAATCCATTTTATAGTACTCGGTATAGAGTTTACCGTTTTTCGTGTAACTCCATTCCATGACTGTAGGATCAGCAAATAACTTAACAGCTCTTAATGGTTGCACTCTATAGTCCTGAATTGCTATTTCACTTGTAGAAGCATTAAACTGAATGTCTTCTTCATATGAAGCAGTACCGCTTGGGTTATTTGCCCCAAAATCAACATACCATCTGCCGTATGGGTAGATCGTGTACCTGTTATCTTCCTCATAAGGCTGTAACAGTTCAAGTAAATTCCCATCGCTAAGGCGAACAGATGTTGATCTGACGATTTTCCATCTTTGTCCGGTTGCTCCACTCATTTTCTTAAATAGTGGATCAATGTTAACAATAACTCTCCGTGTGGATTCTGCTGGAGTAAGAGTTCCATTGGTTACTTTTAACGTGTAATCTCCAGTTACAAGCACCTTTGAAATACTCTGGCTACCAGTAGCTGACACACCCGAACCATTGAAAGTTGTTGAACCATTAACTGTTATCCAGCTAAAGTCCACACTTCCATTGTTTGGCATACCGGTGTAATTGATAGTGACAGTATCATTCGTCGGAGTGAAACTGTTGATCTTTGGCATAGCCGAAGGAGGGGGGTCAACTGGACCACCACCATTAATACCACCAGTCTTTGATCCGCAGGATACAAAAATCACAAGGACGAACAACAAGCTCATCCTTAAAGCTTTAAACTTTTTCATAAGTTAAAATTTAGAGAATGAGGCAATATTGCCATCGAAATTTGTTTTAAGGTACTCTCGTACGTTTGAACACAGTATAGGATAAACAAGTCAAAATGTCAATTTTTCCCGCCCAAAAAGTGTATAACCTGTGGATATTGTCTATACAATATATATATGCTATATTTGTCCTTGTACAAGCCCTGCTCCTCCCCGAGAAGGGCATTTGTTTTAAAAAAGTCACAAAAACGCCGTAAAACCATTACAAATCAATAACAATACAAATATATGTTAGATATCAAAGCCCTTAAAATTGCCATAGAACAACTAGAGACTGAACGTCGTATCGGTCGCGACAAGCTTATTGACGCCATAGAGCAATCCCTTGCAGCCGCCTATAAAAAGGAGTACGGCAAAAAGGGCCAGGTTGTTCGCGCCCACATCGATCTCGATGGAGGGTCTGTTGCCTTTGACCAAGTCAAGACTGTTGTAGACGACTCACTCGTCTACTTTGAAGATGAAACAGAAGACCGTCCTGAGACTGATGAACGTGAAGCGTATAACGAAGAAAAGCATATCTTGCTTGACGATGCTCGTATCATGAAAAGTGATGCGTCTATCGGAGACGAGATAGTCTTTAATCTTGAACCAAAGGACGACTTTGGGCGCATTGCTGCTCAAACTGCAAAGCAGGTTATTATCCAACGCATTCGTGAAGCGGAACGTGGTTCTATTATGGAAGAATTTGGCAGCAAAGAAGGCGATATCGTCTCAGGTCACATCCAAAAGGTTGATCGGGGTACTGTATTTATTGATTTCAATCGTGCAACTGGCGTAATCCCGGCTGCTGAACAAATCCCTGGCGAACGCTATGTGCGTGGTGCACGTGTGCGTGGATACCTCTATCATGTTGAAGAATCTCCTCGTGGGATCAATCTCCGCATCTCTCGAACCCATCCGAAATTTATGGAAAAGCTCTTTGCTCAAGAGTCTCCTGAAATTGCGAACGGTGTAGTTGAGATCAAATCTATTGCTCGTGAACCCGGCGCTCGAAGTAAAATAGCTGTCTACACTGAAGACGCGAACATTGATCCAGTCGGATCATGTGTCGGTCAGCGCGGTGTTCGTGTGAGTACTGTCATGAATGAACTCGGTGGGGAAAAGATTGATATTATCGAATGGTCTGCTGACCCAGCGGAGTTCGTGCGAAAAGCGCTCTCTCCAGCAAAGGTGCTCGATGTTGTACTCGACGAAGCAGAACACAAAGCGAGTATCGAAGTTACTCCAGACCAACTCTCTTTAGCTATTGGTAAGGGTGGGCAAAATGTTCGTCTCGCTGCCAAACTCACTGGCTGGAAAATAGATATCAAAGGCAGTGAAGTGCCAGTAGAGGAAAGCGTTGTAACTGAAGCAGTAGAGGGGGATGACTTTGTTCCACTCACTGCACTCGCCACTGATAGTACAAAAGAAGTAGAAGCGCCGACACAAACCCCTGATGAAGTCGCATCAGAAACAGAAGAAAAAACAGCTACAGAATAATATGAGCATGAATCTTTGGCACGATATTCCTTTGGGAGACAACCCTACAGAATCTTTTAACTGTATTGTTGAAATTTCAAAAGGCTCACACAATAAATACGAAATCGACAAAAAAACTGGTGTGATTGCACTCGACCGAGCCAATTACAACGCTGCCCCATATCCGTTTGACTATGCCTTTGCGCCACAAACACTTTGGGATGATGGTGACGCCCTCGATGTTGTCCTTCTTACTACTTATCCTATTAACATTGGGGTAATGGTAGAAGTCAGACCTATCGCTATCATGAATATGATTGATAGTGGGGAAAGTGATGCCAAAATTATTGCAGTCCCAACAAGCGATCGAAGATTTGATCACATTCACAACCTTGAAGATATCAACAAGCACATGCTTAAAGAATTCACTCATTTTTTTGAAACCTACAAAAATCTCAAAAGTGATGATGGCCACATAGCTCATCCTGTTGTTATCAACGGCATAGAAGGCAAAGACAAAGCGATCGAAGCCATCCAGAAATCCATCGAGCTTTATAAAGAAAAATTTAGTAAATAATATTTAGAAATGAACTACATACCAGCTAAAGCTGGTAGTTTGAGGAACGACTAAAGTCCAGAGTCTATAATCGTGAATTCATC
>OFQY01000444.1_pt1 | contig 16748 bp, 19 predicted proteins | sample 1542991 | NCBI WGS metagenome assembly OFQY01 (sample SAMN07774224, study PRJEB24372) | wastewater metagenome | isolation source: Exp Tend VB 10WW | collected 2016-02 | reverse complement strand
CCTTGCGTTGGTGGCCCAATATTTTACCCGTACCGAGGCCGGAGGGGATCAGTTGGCTCGGATCATGGCGCAACTTTCGGCGGCGTTTAACGTGGTTTTAGATAGGGCTACGCAATTAGGCGGGGCATTGGTTAAACTATTCACGGGAGACTTTACAGGAGCAGTCAATGATGCCAAGGGCGCGGTATCTGGATTCACGGATGAACTATCGCGGGAGGTAGGAGTGGCTGGGCAACTGGCAGACATTCTGGACCAATTAGAAGATAAAGAGATTAGCTATTCCGTAGCAGTTTCAGAAACAGCTAACCAGGTAAAGCGGTTAATCATTGAAGCCAAAAACCGGACTATTTCAGAGGAACAAAAGATTGCGCTACTTGAAAAGGCGGCAAAAATTGAGTTTGATAGCAACGAGGCCGGTAAAAAAATAGCACTTGAAAAGCTGGATGTTGCAACCCGCCAGATAGAACAGGACTTCAATCAGTTAGGGATCACCCGCCAGTTGGGAGAATCTACGCTTGACTATGCCAAACGGATTATAGCAACGGAAAGTATTAAGGCAGACAGACGCAAAGAGATTGCCGACCAGCTTATTAACCTGAACCAGATCGAGGGACAAAGCCTGAACCTTCAGGAGAAGATAGCCAACATCATCGACGTAAATAACGAAAAGCTAAAGGCTAAGGCTGAATCGTTACAGGCGGTTGCAGACGCTACGGAGCGGTTAAATTCTGCTGATCTTGATCATACCAAAACGGAAATAAAATTGGTCAGCGTTCAGGATGCAAATGCAAAACTTACCGAACGCATTGGAACTGAAACCGAACGGACAAAGGTAAAAGCATTGACCTATGCGCAGGCGCAGAAACTTTTAACCGAACAACAAAAAGATCAGGCACTCGCAAGTCAGGCTTTATCACAGTCCCTTGGAGTAGCGGCTTCGCTGTTCCAGAAAAATACTATAGCGTATAAACTGATCGCGTCTGCACAGGCAACGATAGACTCCTATCGCTCGTTTACTTTGGCATTGGCTACTTATCCACCGCCATTTGGTGAGATTGCAGGCGGTATATCACTGGCGGCTGGCCTTGCTTCCGTGGCAAAGATTAACGGCGTGGCGGGCTTTAGCGAAGGTGGATATACAGGAGCAGGAGGAAAATATCAACCCGCTGGAATTGTACACGCTGGCGAGGTTGTCTGGAATCAATCAGATGTAGCGGCGGTCGGCGGCCCGGCTATGGCTAACAGAATGCGCCCTACGTATTCAGACGGTGGAATAGTAGCGCAAGGAATGACAGCGCGCGCGGCGGCTCCCGCCGGTACGCAGTCCGTAGAAGTAGCCCTCGTCTATCGTGAGTTTCGTGAATTTATTACCGCAGTGAAATACAAAGAACAACTAACAACCGCTTAACCCTATGACCGTAGAGCAAAGCAATAAAGAGTTCAATATCCTGGAGTACTCTATCGACCAGATAGAAAATTTCATCAAAGGAAAGCTACTCAATCGCAAGTCTTTGATGCACTTCCACGTATGCAACGAACTACAGGAAAAGGAAAAACAGGAAGTGATTGCAGAAAAATTTCATATTTCACCGCGTCAGGTGCGAAAAATTAAGCGTTGCAAATGCCCAAATACTGGTATTTTACCCGGTTACCGTAAATAGGAACACAACAGAACCTTACTACTCATTGAGCGTGAACATAGTTTTACGTTCAATATGGAAGGACACATCTACGTAAGAGGTGACATTGGACAGGATTTTTCGCGTGACGTTGAAAAACAGTTGCAGTCCCCCGATGTTAAAAATGCCTCTGATCTTGTAGTTCACATTTCATCCCGTGGCGGTTCGGTGTACGAAGGTTATACCGTTTACCACCTTTTGAAGGCCACCGGAAAGCCCATCACATCCATCATCGAAGGACAGGCGCAAAGCATGGCGACCTTTATTGCCCTTGCGGGTAAGAAGGTAATTATGCTAAATCCGTCTGTTTTTATGATCCACAACCCCTCACAGGGTTTGGAGGGTGATGCGGATGCCCTACAGGGTGGAAGCGCGGAACTACGCAAGATTGAGGACGAAATGGCGGCGGCTTATGCGGCTAAGACCAAACTCCCGATTGAAAAAATTAAGGAGATGATGAAGGCCGAGACTTCCATGAACGCTACCGAGGCCAAAAACCTCGGCTTTGTCGATGAAATTAAATCACACTTAAAGGCCGTTGCATACGGTAAAACAAAAATGAAGAAAAGCGCAATTACACAGCTTGCAACCGCCCTAAGTAATCTTGTGGGCGGTGGCCCCGTCGCCCTGGATTTAACCCTTCAGGATGGCACTACCATTCTCACGTCCGACGCTCCAAGCGAAGACACGATTATGGGTTCAAACGTCACTATCGCCGGGGCAGTAGCTCCTGATGGTGATTATACCACTACCGACGGAATGGTAATTTCCGTAGTGGGCGGAAAGGTCACCAATTGTTGCCCCCTTTCTGAAACCGCCGAGCAAAAAGTAGCCCGCCTAACGGCTGAATTGGCCGCATTGAAGGCAACGGCAGCTCCCGCCACAACTGCAAAGGTTGAGACGGCAGAGGAAAAAATTGCCCGTTTGGAGGCTGAAATGACCACTATCAAGGCTGAAACCGAAAAGGTAACAGCCGACGCAAAAGCCTCATTGGAAGGCGCGGTGAAGATGCTGGCCGAACAAAAGAAAAAGCAAACAGTTGGAGACGCAAAGAAACCCGATGAAGGACTTATCCCTATGAGAACACCCGTATCCGTAAAACGTAGCGGCCCGAATGCACAGGCTTTGGATGCTACCAAAACATTCCTTGCTCAGGAAATGTCATGGATTAAACGCTACTACCCGATTGGGTATTTTGACAACTACGAAGTTGGTGGCCCTAACGCTATCTCTATCGTAGAACCGAACTTCACGTTTACCTATCCCGGTATTCTGACGACGGATATTTTCTACAAGCCTACGCTTTCCAGCCCGGCTTTGTCGGATCTGTTCACGATCGATCAGGGTATCAGTTCCCAAAAGCAGTACAACGTGGTTCCTGGTCTGTCTAAGATTTTGAAGCCTTACACCGGTTGCGGTGCTTCACTTTCCAACGGATCACGCGTTCAGATTGGTACGGCTACCCTGACCACGAAGGAATTCCGGATGCAAGAGAAATGGTGTAAAGATGACTTCACCCAGCAGTTGAACGGGGTGTATAACAACCTCGCGCAAGAGTGGCTGAAAACAGGTGAGAAATCTTTCGACCCTGCCGGCACTCCGATGGACACCGTTATCATGGATTTGCTCACCGACGCGCTCCGTCGTGACGTATTCGTACGTGCAACGATGGCCGCCGGTAACTCATCCAGCGCAGATTTCAACCAGATCGACGGTCTGTGGGATCGCCTCATTGACTCTTCCGGTCAGTCTAACTATTGCGTTGTTCGCGCGAACTCGTCCATCTTTGGCGGTTCTGCCCTCGGAACCGGAACGCTGGCGGCTGGCGTGGCCCTCACAAACCTCGAATTGTGCTACCAGAAGTCTAACGACCTCTTGAAAGAGCAATTCGACAAGGCTACTTTCTGGGTGACTGGATCCGTTTACGACAACTACGTGCAGTCCTTGGCGGGAACTGGCAACGTGTCACAGGCTCAATTCGAGAACGTGATGCAGGGCGTAGGAGGTAAAAAGACTTGGCAGGGCGGCGTGACCTATAAGGGCATCCCGGTTTATCCGGTACGTCTGTGGGATAGTTCACTGGCCGATTCTTCCAACCCGTTGAACGCCACAACCCGTCACTTGATCCTTTTGACTGTGAAGCAGAACCATATGCTCGGACTCGAAAACGGTGCTGACCTGAACAACATCTATTCCTGGTACGAGAATAGGGACAGCGCACGCTACTACAGAACTGACATGAAGATGGGCTACCAGTACTTGCATTGTGATCTGCAAACTATTGCTTATTGATTTGACCAATGGGATGCAAAGCACAATATGGGGTTAGTAACGTCTGCGGGGACATTCTATTTCCCGGCGGAGCGGATCAGGACTTTTACGTAGGTTATATTTCAGACCTATCTACAAGGTTTTCCCTGACCCAATCCGGTGTAATTACGTCGCTTGCTTTCACAGCCTACAACGGGTTAGTAAAGTTTAGCGGTCAGAAATTCGCGCACAAGTTCGATTGGGAGTGGCAAAAGGGGGCCGGTGGGAATGGATTTTTCCTGCAAAAGGCTACCGTTAAACTGATTGCCCTTTCAGTACAGGACGACGTAGAGGTACAGCGACTCCTTCAGGCTACCGATGCGTTTATCATCAACAAGAACAACAACGGCTCATTCCTGATCTACGGAGCCGGAAACGGGTTGCAGTCTATCGCTAACGCTACCGGGTCAACCGGTCAGAGCGTGACGGATGATGTTTCTGATACCGTAGTATTGGAGAGCGCAGAAAGAACGAAGCCTTTGCGCTTCCTGGTTACCGATGAGGCAACAACAATCGCGTACTTAAATGCTCGCGTGATCTGATTTGTCCTATCACAACCTGACACGAAGCCCCGGCCACAAACCGGGGTTTTGTTTTATATCGGAACTTTTATTTCCTTTGTGCCATGCAAAACGATTTATCAATCGTGTTCATCCCGCAAAAAGTTTGCTTTGCTCACTTCATTACTTTGAATTGCCCGGATGATATTACTGACGCTCAAATAGTTAACGATGAAAATATCCGAGATGGACAAACCGACGTTGCTAAATGAATTAAAGACAACGCGTGAACTTCACTACTTCAACAGTGAATCCAGATTATGGAAACGTGCCTTTGAATTGTATAAGGCAGAACGAGGGGAAACCCTCGACATGGGATGCGGTAAGTGCTTTGACAAGGTTAAAAAATACATGGAATCTTGACGCTCGACTTCTACCAAATCTATTTCAAAGACGAGCAACTGGATAAACTCTATCCTTTCGCAAAACCCTATAAAAACGAGCAATTAAGCCCATATTTTGAAAATCAGGTCATCGCCGATATTGTCCCTAACACGCAGGCGGATCTCGTTTCTGTTTGTTCGTGGAGGCTGGCGCAAAAGCGTGGCGAAGGGGCGGCAGAGGCTATCCTCAAACGTAATGGAACGTTTACGCTCACCGATGAAATTATCTTATCAGCCGATTTTGATATTGCAATCCTCACGCCTCGCAATCACAAAGACATCGTGGAGAAGCTTATTTTGTGGCATGGTGAATCGGCTCGCGCGGCTTTGGCTGAACTACGGAAATTTATTCGCATCCCTGATACAGTAGAACACGCTATCTATGAAAATCACTTTATTGCAAGGGGTGATATTTACCGCCAGTATGTTAGTGATTGCCTTATACCCGCGATTGAATTTATGGCTTCAAAGATGGACGTTTTCGGGGCGAATAGCGGGTATATTTCCAAAAAGCGCAACCCGCAAGAGATCGCGGAATACCAAGCGAAAACGGGGCGGCTTGACTGGCCGATAGCACCATTTATCTTAGAGCGGCTATTCAGCATTTGGGCAAATAAGAAGGGATTTAAATACATCAACCTTTGAACGAACAAAAGATTTACCCGCATTTTATAGGCCGTTTAGGGAACAACCTATTCCAGATTGCCGCCTGTATTGGTTACGCTAAACGTCATAACGTCGGCTGGGGAATCCGCAAAGGTTACGTTGAACAAGGCTTTCAGGCGTTCCAGGTTGACCAATTTTTACCTTGGCTACCATCCTGTCCGCACACATTCCGGGGCTATTCTGAGCCATATTTTCACTATAAGGAGATACCTTACCATGAGCAAGGGGTTAGATTGGTAGGCTTTTGGCAGTCAGAAAAGTACTTTGTAAACGCCATTGACGAGGTCAAAAAGTGGATTAAAGTCCCTCACGTTCCCGGATATTCCGGATTCGTTTCCGTCCATGTCCGGCGCGGTGACTACGTGCAACACGCCGCCAGCTTCCCGCCAGTGACCGTAGAATACATCGAACAGGCCTTGAATAAGATTCGCACCGGGCGCGCTCTGGTTTGCTCTGATGACATCCAATGGTGCAAGGATAATTTAGGCCACCTGAATACCTCACAACTTCAATTAGAGTTCTCCGAGGGCCGTAATGAGTTTGAGGACTTAGCGGCTATGGCTTCCTGCGATCACCACATCATCAGTAATTCTACCCTTGCATGGTGGGCGGCATGGCTCGGCCACAATCCAGATAAAATAGTAGTTTGCCCCCATCACTTAAATTGGTTCGGACCCGCTAACCCGCACCGTGAAAATACCTATGACCTATTCCCTCCCACATGGAACGAAATAAAATTTAGATGAATAACCTATCAATCTGTTTCACCAACTACAACCGCACAGGGCTTTTATACGAAGCCGTGGAGCCGTTTTTGAATGACACGCGGATAAAGGAAATCGTTATATCCGACGACAACAGCGACCACGATACTATCACGGCCATCTGGCATCATTACCAATTCGCATCTAAAGTTCGCGTTCACCGCAATGAGGTAAATCTGGACTGCTATCACAACAAGGCCAAAGCAATAGAACGGGCTACCGGGGAATGGGTTTGTATTCTGGATTCAGATAACATCTTTTCAAAGGAGTACATCGACCGGATGGAAAACCTTTTTGCCGCTGGCCTGAATCCTAAGCAGATTTGCCAACCTGAATTTGCCCGCCCGCACTTTGATTTCCGCCATGTTTCCGGCAAGTGTATCACCCGCCAGAACGTCGCGGAATTGATTGATAATTCAGGGACGCAAACTATGCTCAACGCCATGAATTACCTTGTCAATCGGCAGGAGTATTTGAGGGTATTTGACAACGACATTCGGCCAGTAACAAGTGATTCTATCTACCAGAATTACCGTTGGATTGAGGCCGGAAATATGATCTACGTTGTGCCTGACTTTCAATATGACCACCGAGTCCATGATGGTAGCCACTACCGGCAGAACGTCCGGCGCACACCATCGCATTTACATGATGATATTGTCAACCGTTTAAAGCAGATGAAATGAAAACCGCGTTAGTTTTAGGCGGGGGCGGGTTCATAGGTTCCCACCTCGTCAAACGTCTTAAATCAGAAGGCTATTGGGTTCGGGCTGTGGATTTGAAATACCCCGAATTCTCTAAATCCGAGGCGGACGAAATGCTAATCTATGACCTTCGCCACGAGGATAATGTAGCGGCGGTAATGCGGACGGCTATCAATTTCTCCTATCATTTGGCCCCATACGAAGTATTAAAACCATTTGATGAAGTCTATCAACTGGCCGCAGACATGGGCGGGGCTGGCTTTGTTTTCACGGGGGAGAATGACGCGGACATCATGCACAACAGCGCGGTAATCAATTTGCACGTTGCTAAATACGCGGTAAAATACGGGATCGGTAAATTGTTTTATTCCTCGTCTGCATGCATGTACCCGCAGGAAATCCAAAACGAATACCAGAACTCGGGACTACGCGAATATGACGCTTACCCCGCTAACCCAGATTCGGAGTATGGATGGGAAAAGCTATTCAGCGAACGCCTATTTTTAGCCTTTGCAAAGAACAAGGGATTGAACGTGAAGATTGCCCGGTTCCATAACATCTACGGACCAGAGGGAACTTATCAGGGAGGCCGCGAAAAGGCTCCGGCGGCTATGTGTAGGAAAGTGATTGAGCAATGTGGATTAGATGATTCTTATATTGATGATAGATCAGTAGATAGAATTATCGAAGTCTGGGGAACTGGACACCAAACACGCTCTTTCCTTTACATTGATGATTGTATTGATGCGGTTCGGTTGCTTATGGAGTCCGATTTTTCAGGGCCGGTTAATATCGGTTCCGAGGAAATGGTAACCATCAATCAGCTTGCTGAAATGGCGATTGAAATGAGCAGAAAGGATATTGCCATCAAAAACATTCCCGGACCTGTAGGGGTAATGGGACGCAATTCAAACAACGATCTGATACGCGAAAAGTTAGGATGGTCGCCTAAATGGTCGCTCTTTATGGGCCTTGCCCGTACCTACAAATGGATTGAAAGCCAATACAAATGATACCAGAAATCGAACGTAAAGCAGTCCGGGCGTTGATGCCCTATTTCTCCAAGAACCCCGTTGTTTTCGATATTGGGTCAAATAAGGGAGAATGGGCCGAAACTGTTATCCAGAACGTTGAAAGCATGTTTCTGTTTGAGCCTAACCAGAGGCTTTTGACTTACACGATGGTGAAGTTTGATTACCTGACAAACGTCACCTACATACCCCGCGCGGTTTTCTCCGAGGAAAGGACGATTGATTTTTTCTATTTTAACAATCAGAATAACGGGCTTTCGTCTGTATTCTATAACCAGTTTTGGGTCGATCAGGGGTTACCCATGCAATTGGGGACTACTGAAACCCTCACGATAGACAGCCTAAAAACACCTACAACGATTGATTTTATGAAGATCGACGTAGAGGGTGCTGACTTTGATGTACTCTTAGGGGCCAAGGAAACGCTTAAAAAGAGGCTTATACGGTTTGCTCAAATTGAATACTCCGAGCATTACAAACTATCCGGCCACACGTTCGACGAGGTTCAGCCGTTTATCCAGCAGTTTGGCTATGACCTTTTTCATTTTGATGGGGCAAACTTCACGCGCGTAGTCAATAACCCGGCATCCTATGGGGCCGAAAACTTTTACATCATGGATAGAGAATTTACCCAAAACTGGAACCGGGAGTTTATCGAAAACACCAAAGGCATGAAACTGGATTTTGTTTTGGAAATCGGGTGCTTTGAGGGATTGACAACGGCATACATTTGCGATAACCTCCTGAATCCTGGTGGGCGTATTATTTGCATTGATCCGCTTACCGATGAGTATTTACCCGGGCATCCTGACAACGCGCTATTTGTCGGTCAGTACGATAGATTCATCCGAAACACCAAAGGATTGCCCGTTGAGCTTATTCGGAACCAAAGCCGCCATGCCTTCCAAAAAGAAGGCTTTCAGCACTACCGATTTGACCTGATTTATATCGACGGTGACCATACGGAAGAGGCTGTTTTCAATGATGGACTAAGCGCGTTTATGGTTTGTCGTGTTGGCGGGTATATTCTCTTTGACGACTACGAATGGCGGGAGGAAACCAAGCGCGGAATTGATCGGTTTATTTCAGTCCATGCAGGCCAAATAAACATCATTAAAAAAGGTTATCAGGTTCTGGTTCAAAAAACATCAAACTGATAATGAATACAATTCAGATAACCGAAGAGTCAGCAATTATTCCACTTGCTAAACTCAATGAGTATAAAGAATTGCAAATGCTTATTAATGGCATTTTGTCTAATAAGGAAAAGTTTGTTGTTGTAACAAATATCTATGATAATGGATTACATAGGCAATATTTAGCATCACCAGAATGGGAAATTAAAAATGCTGTTCATGATAGCATAAGAATTCATAAAAATTATGTGGATCTTTTGAAGAAAAAAGTAAGTGACTTGGAGGATGAATTACGTAAAACACAAAAAGACAACGCAAGTCTTTACAAGCAAGCAAGGTCAAAATTGTGGAATTTCTTTAAATAAATGATATGCTAATAGATTTCAAACAACTATTCCCAAAGTATGGTATTAACCCTAAAGGGGTACTTCATGTAGGGGCCAGCGAAGGACAGGAGGCGCAAACCTATGCGGATTTAGGCATCCAAAAAGTCGTATGGGTAGAGGCTATCCCGAATATCTATGCAAAGCTATTGGACAACATCAGCCGGTTTCCGGGGAATATCGCTATTAATGAGTGCGTCGGGGATGAGGATGAAAAAGACGTAACCTTTCACGTAGCTAATAATGGCGGCCAATCTTCGTCAATCCTGGAATTTGGAACCCATTCGACCACTCACCCGGATGTGAAATTTGTCTATGATTTGAAGTTGAAAATGAGGCGGCTCGATACCCTGCTTTTGACCAACGAAATAGTCGATTTTGGCGATGGTCTGGACTTCCTGAATATGGATTTGCAGGGGGCTGAATTAATGGCTTTGCGCGGACTTGGTGACTTGTTGCACCAATTCAAGTGGGCCTATCTTGAGGTTAATTGGGATCACCTGTATAAGGGATGCCCGTTGATTGGAGAGGTAGATACTTATATGGCTTCCTTTGGATTCAGACGGGTTGAGGCTATGCAATGTGGCCATACTATGTGGGGCGACGCTTATTATTCAAAAGTATAGACTATGACTATAAACGACTTCTACGTCTCTTTCGTGAACATGGATCACCGCACTGATCGACTCAACCACATGAGCGAACAGCTAAAGCGAATCCAATTAAACGCCGTCCGTACCCGTGGGATGAAACCCCATGACGTTATTGAACGCAAGATTGCAACGCCAGATCAATGCGGCACGATGCTACGCCGGACACAGGGCGCGGTAGGGTGTCATTTCTCACAAGTACAGATTATGCGGGATGCTTTGGAACGCGACCGCCATGCCTTTGTGATGGAGGATGACCTTGTTTTCTGCGAAGATTTCAACGAGCGATTAGCCTACATTTTCAATTGGATGGATACCCATGAATGGGATGTTATTTGGCTTGGTGCTTCTTTCCACGTTCCCCCGTACTGGCATAACATTGGCGGGTCAATGGACAGGCGGAATAATTGTAGCGCAAATTTAGGTCGGGACTGTGAGACTACCGACGACGAGCGCATGATAAGGACTTGGGGCGCGTTTGCAACCTTCGCGTATCTGGTCAACAAAAACAGCGTCGATAAGATCATGGGAATGTTTGATGAGCATATCAGTACTTCCATCGGCATTGATTGGCTTTTCATCAAACTGCAACCACAATTAAAATGCTTTTCTTTTGTACCCGGCTGCGTCAAACAGATGGACAGCCAAAGCGATATAGGCGACGGCGTTACTCGGTGGAGCGGGTTTCTTCAACTCAATGGAACCCGTGAAAATTCCGCGTATGTGTATCAAGAGAAAATGACAGATTTCAACCCAAATACTTTCCAATGGAACAAGTAAACCAAGAAGTAAAGCAAGAAGAACCGAAACTTACCCGCCAGCAACGGCGGGTAATGGAGCGAATCAATCAGCGCGCGCAATTGACTTATGTCAAGTTCTGCGAACAGTATTCCGCTTTCTTTATGGAGCATGACCCAGACGGTGAGGAGGTAAAAGAAAAGGAAAAAGAGATCAACGCTAAATGGGTAATGTATTGCCGGTCTAACCAACTAACGGAGGAATCCGAGATTAAGGTGAAAGAGTTCTTTGGGCGTATGCATGACGAGTACAATAAAACGAGGGCCGAACAATGATAAAGCACAGAATCGAATTAAATCAACTGATCGACTTGAAATCACCCGTGGCTGAAATCGGAGTGGCAGAGGGCTATTTCAGCGCGGAAATATTGCGCTGGGGTGTTCCTTATTTGTACATGGTTGATAACTACGGTACAATTTCTAATCAGTTTGGAGACGGCGCAAATCCCCAGGAATGGCATGACAGGAACATGAACCAAGCCTTGGCCCGCGCCGCTCAATATTCGACCGCTACCGTTGAATTGCTCCGTGGTATTTCGTGGGATATGGCCGGAAAAGTTCGCAATGGTCATTTGGGCCTGTTGTATTTAGACGGTTGTCACACCTACGAATGCGTAAAAAAAGACCTTGAAGCATGGGTTCCAAAGGTGAAAGATGGCGGATATGTAGCCGGTCACGATTACCTGAATAAGTCTTATGGCGTATTTGACGCGGTGAATGACTTTTGCCGACTATATGGATATAAGATTAACACCATCCCGGAACACAAGGACGAGGATGCAGGTTTCTGGTTTTTGAAGGACAAATAATTTGCAGTTTTTTTGCTGCAAAAAATGCAAATGAAAATAGAGGCATTCATAATCGCATGGAATCGCGCGGGAACGATAGCCATGACGGTAAACCATTACAAGTCGTTTTGCTCGCGCGTTGTACTATTTGACAACTATTCTGATGATGGCACAAAGGAGATTGCAGAATGGTGCGGTGCTGAGGTTCAAAACTTTGGGACGGATGGTGTGCTAAACGATCAGGCGTATTTAGATGTAAAAAACAACTGTTGGAAAGGCTCGGACGCGGATTGGGTTATCGTTGTCGATGACGATGAGATTCTATGGCATCCAAACCTTGTTGAGGAACTTCAATTTGCGCGGGATAGCGGGGCTACTCTTATCCACCCGCAAGGCTGGGGCGTGTTCTCAAACGATATGCCGACAAAAGAATGGACCGAAATCATGGACGGGGTGGAGGATAACAACTACTCTAAGCTATGCGTATTCGATCCAAAAGCATTAACTGAAATTGGCTACATCTACGGATGCCATCAGGCCCGGCCAAAGGGCCGTATCAGATTGGTAAACAAATTATTCCTGCTCCATTACCGCGCTGTGGGCGGTGTAGAGCGATTAATCGAGCGTCACCATGCCTACCAACCAAGAAAAAAAAAGTCGGCCATAAACGAACGGTGGGGTCTCGGTTCCCACTACGATGAGGCAGACGAACAAAAGAGAATATGGTTCAAAGAGCAATTAGAAAAATCCGTTCCTTTATCAAAGGCTGGGTATCTCTTCTAAGTTTCCATACCCCGCCTTTCACCTTCAAACGTCTTATGATTTGCCGGACCTGTCCGCTAAACAAGTGGTGGATATGCACAAAATGCGGCTGCGCCCTTCACGCGAAAACCCGCTCACCTGACGAGGATTGCCCGGTGGGTAAATGGTGAAAAGTTCCTATTATTTGAATTAGGTGGGCATGGGCCTAATTTTGGAGCATGGAGTTCCAAAAGCCCGACGCTATCAAGAAGTTTTCGGAACCGTCGCCACGGGCATACGGTACGCGAATAAACCGCTACGAAGAAAATGACGACCCGCAAGCTGGCGGATTACGGCGTTCTGAATCCAGGATAAACCAGACCAGGGGAGACACTAAAACCCTCATTTGGGGCGAACAAGATGCCCTTCCCTTGCTGATTTTGGATGCGGTAAACAAAAGCCCAACGGCTTCCTCCTGTATTGGTAAGATCGAAAAGTTCATCAGGGGTTCCGGGTTTTCAGATCCCGGTTTGGAGTCAATGCAAGTTGATGAACAAGGCACAACCTTGCTTCAACTTCACCAGTACTTTTCTACTTACATGGCATTACTCCGAGGGTTTACCGTCAATTTCAAGTACAACGGCGAAGGTAAACCTCAGATAACAAATGCTTTCGGGGTTCCATTGGAGTGCTTTAGGTTCATGAAGCCCGAGGAAAATACCACTGTAATCAATAAACTTGTCTATAACCCGTATTTCGGTACGGGGGAATATACACAGGCCCAAAACAAGATTTTCAACACGTTTTGCATTGAGGATGTGATCGCCCAACAGGAGGCCCAAGGCGAGACATACGCCGGGCAGATTTACTACTACGGACAGATCAGACCTCCTTATAAGTTCTATCCCGTCCCTAAGTATTGGAGCGCGGAGAAGTGGATTTACGTAGATGCCAACATTCAGGAGTTCCATAAAGAAAACCTTTCCAATGGCTTCTTTATGTCGGCTCTTTTGAACGTGATCGGCGACCCGAACGAAATGAGCCAGGACCCGCGCTACATGAAAAAAGTAGTGGGGACCGACGGGATAGAGCGGAATGAGCCGACAAAAACAGTCGGTGAAGTATTCGATATTGAAATGGCCAAGACCTTTTCAGGTACTAAAAAGGCCGGGTCTGTTATGGTCATGTGGTCCGTCAATCAAGACCAATTCGTCAAAGTTTCCAATTTCCCGGTAAATACGAACTATGACGTAATGAGCGGGACCTTTACCGATGCCATCAGGGGTATTACGATTGGTACGGAAGTCCCCGCAATTCTGGCAAACCTTCCCCAGCAAGCCTCAAGCCTCGGGAGTGACGGCAACGCAATGAAGGCCGCTATTGAACTCATGCAGGCCAACGCCAGAGACCCACAAAGCGTATTAGAACAGTTTTATAACATGGTCCTGATTCCGAACCATGTCAACGGCTCGAGCCTGGCTAAGGTCAAAATATTACCTTATAGCCCTATCACAACGTCAGTAACCATTGATAAACAGTATTGGGATTTTCTTAACGACAAGGAAAAGGCCACCTTTATAAAGACCAATGTACCAAGCATTCAAATAGACCGCACACCAGATACACAGGCTAAACCGGAACAATCACCGGAAACGCTGTCGGCCCAAGCGGCTCTCCGTGGTTCTGTGGGAGGAGTTCAGGGTGTCTTGGCCGTACAAAATTCAGTCGTTCAAAAGGCCACATCTGTTGAATCTGCTTATTCAATTCTTACAATTATCTATGGGTTTACGCCTATTCAAGCAAGACAGCTTTTAGGACAACCAACCGACGTAACCGGAACGCCGATAACAAATCCCGCCATAAATCCAGCCACACAAGATCAATCAGTTAAACCTATTGAACCTGATGAAAATCTTAAAGGCTTGAAGGTCAGCGAGATAAACAAGATTACTTCAATCGTTAGAAAGTTTCAAAAGGGACAACTGACTTTAGATCAGGCTAAACAGCTTCTTTCAGGTTATGGATTAAGTGAAGAACAACAAACCGCTTGGCTATCATGACAAACTTAATCCCATTATCCTATTTGAATGAGGCTTGTTTCCTCTCATTAAACATCGACGCGAAGAAGTTCCAGATGGTGCTTAAACTTGCGCAGGAAGATTTGCAGGACGTTTTAGGCACTGAGTTCTATGACGAGATTGTTAGCCAATATCCAAGTTCCCTTTCAACCGACAACGCCACCCTTTACGAGGATTATTTAAAGGACTTCTTGGCGTGGCAGACCTATCTACATCATCTGAAATTTTCTCAGTCGGAATCAACCCCCACAGGGGAGCGGCAATTCAAGGACGACAATTCCGAACTACTGGCCGGGGTTAACCTGTGGAGCAAAGAAAAGAACATTCAGAACACCGCTAACCGGTACAAGAACAAGATTGTAAACTACCTCCGGGAGGAGCAATCCAAAGATTCTACCAAGTTTCCTAAGTGGACAAAGACCTACAAACCCCCGCTTGGATTTGCGATTTCAGCAATCACGCGCGGGAACATGGACGCGGTGATTTCTATCAACAAGACACAATACCGAAACGAATAATATTATGGCACTCCAAACAGTAAAAAACAGCCAGAACGTAACCGTAGGAACCACGGAGGATGAATTGATTTTAACCCCTCCATTTGGCCAATTAGGTCAGGTTACGCTAAAAAATGTTAGCGGAAGTTTTAAGGCTTCAGTTGGTGGTAATACCAATGACAGCAACCTACGCACCTATTCGTCAGCCGGTGATACGTGCGTACTGACCATTAACCCTACAAGTCAATGGGACACATCAAATAGAATCCATGTTGTCGGATCTGGGGTCTTTACTATAACCTATTGATGCCATGACCATTTTAGGAACCGGAGCGGCCCAGCTGGATATTCTATTCCAGATCAGTAGTGAGCGCACTATTATCTTTGATTTTGGAATAGATGTCAGTTCGTGGTTTTTTGAATTCTATATCAAGACAAACAAGGGGGCCAGAATTAAGTCCCTTTCCCTTACGTCAGGGTCTGGGATTAGTTTAGTAACATATTCTACTTCACAAGTTCAGGTATCGCTTTCGACAACAAATACCAATCTGAATGAGGCAGAATATTACTACGAACTTCGCCGGACCGACGTTGCGGTTCCAATCGTAAATGGTCGCGCGGTATTTTCTTATGATGCGCCCCAGGGAACCGATCAAACGCAATCACTTGCTTTTAGCTATTCGGCGGCATCTGTTTCACTTTCTGTTTATAGTGTCACAACACTAACAGATGCGGGGATATTATTTTCAGATATTACGACAAATAACTCCAGCACGTCAAAGCATGGGTTTTTGCCAAAACTTGATGGAAGCACTTCACATTTTCTAAATGGTAACGGTCAATGGGTAACACTTGCCGCAATTCAGCAAACGCTAACTGATGGGGCTACAATAAACTGGGACGTATCCGCTGGTGAATACGCAAAGGTCACCCTGGGCGGAAACCGGACTATTGCCAATCCTACCAATACTGTAAACGGTGGTTTTTATATTCTTGAAATCATCCAGGACGCTACGGGATCACGTACTCTGTCATGGGGTTCAAATTTTGTATGGTCAGGCGGCACGGCTCCGACTCTTACAACGACGATAAACAAGCGCGATTTTATCGGGTTCATCTGCTCCAATGGTAAACTGTACGGCAACTCTATTCTAAACTTCGCCTGATATGCTGAATAGAGCATTTTGGTTTATGGGTGGCGCTCCAAAGGAACTCCTTCTTGTTTTTACAGGAGAGTCAAACACAGGAGGGCGTGCATTAAACAGCCTTGCGACAACAGCGGAGAAGGCATCGACCTCATCAGTAAAAATTCTTAATAACACATCCCTTACCTCTTTCGATGATCTTGCAATAGGGGTAAATAACATCATTGACCATGCAGGACTAAACCCGGACACTACCGAACATTCTTGGGAACTTCAACTGATTCAAAGGGTAATTGGTGGTACTTTTAACACAAATCCAACGTATCTGGTAAAAGCCGGACAGGGCGGGACTAAAATTGCAGATTGGTATGTAGGGGCAACTACTTATTTAGGTGTCAATGTCTGGCAAAAATTACAGGATCGGGTTGATGCCGCA
>OFQY01000443.1_pt1 | contig 16769 bp, 20 predicted proteins | sample 1542991 | NCBI WGS metagenome assembly OFQY01 (sample SAMN07774224, study PRJEB24372) | wastewater metagenome | isolation source: Exp Tend VB 10WW | collected 2016-02 | reverse complement strand
AATGGCCTTGTTCAAGAAATTAGCAAGCGAGTAAACATTATATGGGATTTTTCCTAATCTTACTAGCACTGGCGCTCGCACTTGCGGGCGTCAGTTATTGGCTCGGTACCATTGATGGCGAAGCCAGATCACGAATGCGAAAAAATGAAAAGCATTTGCAGGAACTAATTGATTCCTACAATCGTGGATTTTCTGATGGTGAAATTGGATTGAAGAATGATCCAGTGAAAATGAAAGAATACATTACTGTGTTGAATGGTTCAGATGACAGAGAATCACACACCGCAGATTTGTATCTTGCACCACCATCCATGGATGATATCGACGCGATCAATAAAAGATTCGATGGTATTAAACCGGATTTTACTGGCGTTCAAAATAACGATGGTGTTCAGGTTGTTGCAACATTCGGTGAAGGATCAAAGGCGCAGGATAAGGCATTCGCAAATGAAATTGTCGAACGACTTGTTCCCAGATATCCAACACCACCGGGTACTGATCTTTCACCTATATTGAAGGATCGATTACTAAACAAACCTGTAGCTCCAGTAGGCTTCGGTACACCTATACCAAAGACTCGAAAGAAAGCTGCGGTAGTGAAGAAATCAAAGAAGAAAGGAAAGGCGCGATAAGCGCCTTTTTTTTATACCTTCTTCAAACCCTTGTTCCAAGGAATTTTTCCACGCATAGATTCTTTCCATTTCTCAGATTTAGACTTACCTGAGAAGTGTGCAGAAAGTTTTTGTTTTTGATCTAAGGACATTGGTATGCCTTTATTGGATGCAACTTTTCCTTTGTTTGCCTTTGATATTTTTAGCTTTGTTTCTTCCTTGCATGGCTCCCCTTTATTCCAAGGATCGCGGCCGGTCATAGAGTTATTGATTGATTGAGCTATTCGAATTTTCTCACGGGCTTCTGGTGTATGTTTGAATCTTAGCCCTCGATTTCCTTCACCTCCCAATGTCATATTATATCCATGTTCGAATGTTTTGTGTTCGGAAATAAAATGAGGTTCACGATCCTTTAAGGTATAATCGCGATCCTCATTCTGAAACAATACTTCCCACTCGAATGATTGTATACCATATTTCTTCAATGCTCTATGGAAATGAAGCTTCGGATCATCCTTTTGAGATAGCCTTTCATGAAATTTTCTTCTCTTAGGCCAATTGGAATCAAATCCAATATATGACTTCCCATTGATTTTATTTGTCGCTTTGTAAATCGTATACATTGAAATTCTCCTTATCTGCTATAGTATATAGCAAACTTGAGAACCTAAGTTTGTGTGATTGCCCCCATTGCAACTAGAACCTTGGCAACGAAATCATCTATTGAATCTCCAGATGTAGGAGGCATACCAATAGATGCTGTCGAGTTATTGACAATCGTATCACCTTGATTGACAATAGGTGTAGCAGCGGTTAGATCAGTTTCTTGACGTGATGCTGATACCTTTGCATTTGTTGCCATTAGTGCTGCCGTAGGTGTTGCTACGTCTAGCTTAGGTGATGCTGGTGCTTGCAATGCAGTGGATGGTGATCTACCAACTTCGGATGCTACTGCCTGAGCATATTTGATTCTTGCACCATCAGCAGGTACACCAGCGCGCTCAACGTATTTTCTGAATCCCACAGTCTTATCTGCAATAGATGATCCTTGCATTGCTTTTGTAAAATTGGATGATTCAGCACCCCGCAATTCATGTGCAGTGAAATCTAATTGGGTATTCAAATCAGTCCATGATTCTTCTGAACCATTACGACGTTTTGCAAATTCTAACAATGCTCTACGTCGTGGGCCGGTCCATTGCATGAGTCCAATACCACCTTTACCTGGGGCAGTACCATATTCTTTGATGCCTGTCTGGAACCCAGCAGATTCATGTCCCATGTTACCTGCGATTGCAATAGCTTCGTCCTGAGAGAATCCTCGATCAGTTAATCCTTTGACGATTGATGCCCCAGTTGTTTTTTCTGACTGACCTACAAGTTCTCCACCAGCACCACCTACTGTGAATTGTCCTATTGTTGGTGCAGTACCGACAGCACCGGTGCCTCGCATAGGCGCAGACGATGGTGTGATTTTACCTAATGGAGAAATTACTCTCCCACCGATATCCTGTGTTGAGCTACTTTTCGTTTCGATGAATCCAGTTTGTCCTTTTGGATTATGTCGTCCGTGTGCAGATGAACCTTTATACATTGCAATTTGGCGCTGTTCTCTTACACTGCGTTCGTCGTCAGTTTTCAATCCTAGTTTTTTAAGAGCCCAATTAACGGAATCTTGTACAAACCAGATTGCTCCTGTGATAGATTTGACAAGAGCATCTACCGGCGCCGCGAATATTTTGATCAATTCGTCGGCAGAGAACATACCACCCAAGGCCCACGATATATCTTCAAACGTCTTATGGATACCTATGAATAGGTCTCCGCTTTGGAACGCAGTGATGACACCATCACCAATGGCAGCAAATAATGAGACTGCTAGACCTATAAGCCCCGCTTTTCCTACTCCCTTAACAAATGCCATAGCCGTACCTGCTATTAGACCTGCGATAGTCGATCCTAGAATAAACTCTGCAATGCGTTCTAGTCCCATTCCTTTGAACACATCCATAAATCCAGTACCTTTAACATCGCTCTTATTACCAGCAGGAGCAACAGATAGTTTTGCGATCTTGTCTCCGATAGACGCAAACAATCTATTCTGTTCGGATGCATTCTCCTCATCGAAGGCGTCTTTGTAATCTGCTCGCATTGCTTCTTTGTCTTGCCCATCTACCATTTTATATAGGATGGATGTAGTCTCGCGCGTGTTTTCTTCAATACGTTCCAACTGAGTACCCACAACCTTATCAGGCACTGACGGATTACCCGTCGGTGTCTTTTTTGTTGTGGAATTGCCTTTTGATTTGTTCTTTGATCTAATAGAGGATTTAGCCTGATTCTTGACACCACCAGGTTCATAGTCGGGTTCGCCTATCTTGCGACGTGCTAGTGTATGGATGAATGATCCGAATCCGAACGTTTTACCGATCATATTAGTGGGGTGTAATGCTGCACCGATATGGGCTTTGGCAGCACCACCAACGGAACCTAGCATAGAACGGCCTTCGTTCTCCGCATAAAGTGATTTTGCCGTGCTGATTATTCCCATTATCGTCCTCGTGATTTTGCCTTGATCTGACTATTTAGGCGAGCCTGAATCTGTTTGTTACGTTCCATGTCCTCACGGGCTCGCTCATTCTCCTGCTTCAAATGATCAATCAACAACGCTTTGTACACATCCCGCTCGTATGGCATCATTTGATCGAGTTCTTCAAACGATCCCCATTTATGCACATGGACTATCGCGAAGTTAGTCCTATAATAGTTCATCAAATTATCATCACAAAAAAGGGTTAGAAAAAACTTGCGATATCCTTGTAATCTATCTTGTGTTCAAAATTACACTTGGAACACTTCACATCGAATGTATAGTTGATCCTAGGTGAGTTCTCAAAGAAGTTTTGAACCTTCGTAAACTGCTCCTTTGTCAATGATCCTAAGAAATCATCCAATTCTCCACTGTATGGGATGGCCTCGTATACTTGATCACCATCGTATACGGATTCGATTGATCTAATGATCAAAGCATAGGTTCGAGCTACCGGAGATAATTCTTCCTTTGTTGTAATAGTTTCGGTGTCCTTATAGGTAGGCAATCTCATGATCACACCGATCTTATCAGTCAACGGAATAGTAGTCGTGAAGTCTTTTGGTATCTCTACCTGTAGGTTATCTATTCTGGTAGACAAGGTCATGAGATTATTGCATACTGTGGATTCTTCTGGATTATCAACAGAAGGTACCTCATTCTTACAATTGAAGTTTGCCTCTATTGTCTCACCTTTAGACTTTGCTCTGAGATTTAGGAACAAATAGTCTAGGTCTACCATCGGGATGCTGTCCACATCGAATTTCTCAGGTTGTACAATACAGTTGGTAACAACCTGTCTAATGGCTGCAATGATCGATTTGGAGTCTTTAGCCTCCAATGCCATTAACAACAGCTTTTCTTCTTTTGTGAGATATGGACGGAAGGTAATGTTTTTCTTGGAGATGGGTAGTGTTAGTTGATAGGATGGTGTATCCAATTTTGGTAATGCCATTGTGTATGTCCTCATTTTATAAGTTTTTATAAGTTGACTGCCGCGCGGCTTATATTTTTATAAGAAATTAAAAAAGCCCGCTTAGAAATCCACTAAATCCACTGAATGCTCCATTAATGGAACCGCTCAAAAGACTAGAGATGGAAGAGATAGATCCCGTAAGGGATCCTAGATCAGGTAATGGTACCGGAGCATTGAGTTGTCCGATTGGTCGGTAATAGGTATATGCGAAGGTTATCCCCAATCTGTGTACCGAGTCTTCACCCCAGGCTAGAGATAGCTGATTTATTGCTATTGGGTAGGCATCTATTAGCTGGACTCCATATGTGACCGCAGGCCACTTGGATACATCACCGCCCTCGTCATACTGAAATATACCAATAGTCGTGGCATATTCGTCGCGATAGTTGAATGTGAAATTGTCGATGTTGTTGATATAGTTCAGCCAATCATCGAATATTCTCTTTTCGTACATGTCATTGGTACAGATGAATGTGAACGTGATATCCTGATAGGCGCTACCATATGGTAGTTTGAATGTTGGCCCTGCAATTTGTACATCAGATGTGGACAGGGAGCGTCCAGGAAGCTCGGTGGCCTCACATTGAAATGTTAGATCACGCAGTCTATTCATATCCTGAGGATTGTTTAGATAGCCGCGTTGTGGGAATGATGGTGGATTGATTTGAATCAAGAATCTTGAGGGTTTGGAAGGACCACCACCACGTGACGTAATACGATTCCAAAAGCTGCCTACATCTTCTGGTCTAGGCGCATTTGATGAACTTCTATTTGTCATTATGGACTTGTCCTACTGTCTTGGTATATCCAGGGTGAATGAATTGTTCTCTGGATTCCTTATACACGTTATATTTATTCTCACCTATGAAACGTTCAACCGGTAGCATTGCAGCAACATCCCATTCGGTAGGATGAATCAACAATATCTTAGACCTGAATTGAGAGAATAGATATTTGTGTAATGTAGGCTTGACAAGATGCAGCTTTGCGAAATTGTTAACCAAATTGTATGAGATTCGAATTCGTGTGGTAGTATCGAATTTGTTGTTGTTTTTGAATGGCTTAAGCCTGTCGAGTAATACCATCCTAAGCTTAGGGTGTAAGTAATGGAAGTTGATTCCTAAGAATCCATCACGATATCTCTCAACTGGGAAGACCAATGGCAGTATATCATAATAGGAGAGAGTCGCTTTACCTATTGGATCATACCGGAACATGTACATCTTACCAGGTAGTATCTTGTTAACGTCAGTAATGGTACGTTCAGGATCACGGAATAGATCGCCTGTGTTGATTTGATGAATCTCTCGCGCTCTATCATACATCCACTTTCTGGCTTCCTGAGAATTAGGAGGAAGGTTTGCTGCCAATAGCTGATGGGCAAACTCGTCTAATGGAGTCTCCTTGCGCTTTGATGTTATCTTCTTGAATACCATTATTCTTTGCCCAATCTAGGTAGATGCTTCTCTGTAATTATATGAAATGTCCAACCCCGCTGCTCACAGTACAATTTGGCAGCTTCCCATTTACGTGCATTGATTCCGTATTTGATGACCTCAAGATAGTATTTGCGTCTGGATGATTTGGACTCCATTAGTACCTGATCGCGCGTCTTAGGTACAGGTTGTATGGCTTCCTTATGTGGCTTGATTTCCCAGATCATTTCACGCACCGTACCATCAGATGCTTTGATCTTTAACCACATATCAGGGAAGTATCGGTGCTTCCGACCATCCTTAGGTGATATGTACGGAATAACGATTTCTTCGGAGCTCCACTCTAGTACCTGAGGATCAGTATCAGCCCACACGAACGCTCGGCGTTCCCATAATGAGCGATAAATGATCTTTTGAAAGTTACCTTTGTATTTGTGTGGATTCTGGCAACGATACGGTCCTTTGTATGACACGTGTAGTATCCCCATGATTTGACAATAAATAAACGACAATCTATTTAGCAGAGGATACGTATGGCAGACTTCATTAATGACAATCCGGCATTAGAGGTAATATCTATCTCTGGCTACCCAGGATCAGGATTGCCTACGTCTAAAGCTGGAGGACCACTAGCCTCGCTGTACAACAACACACGCAAGATATCCAAAATGCAGTATCCTATCGATCTTTCGTCTGGTCCATATGTGCATTGGATACAGTTCAACATTCTCGAATCGGTCGGTATGAGTACGGACGGTCTGGGTGGTGTAGCGAATCAGAATGGACGAGCGGGCCTACCATCAGTATCATCATTTGTTAATACAAATCTAGCCTCAGCCACCAATTTTGTGTCCTCTCAACTAGGACAAACTGGATCAGACTCGCTCAATAAATTCTTAGGTTTCAATAGTTCTAATCCACTATCCCTTCAAAGACGTGTCCGTGCAACCAACAAGATGATTGCACTATACATGCCCAATCAAGTTGTATTCAATCAAAACAATCAATATTCGGATATGTCACTGACTCAACAGTTGGGATTAGCATTGCAAGGAATACAGGCAGGTCAAGACGCATCCGGTACAGGTGGTGTTGGAGCTAATCTAGCCGAAGTTGGAGGTAAACTTGCAACTGGGGATACTAATTTGGGTATTTTCATGGCAACAGGATTAGTTCTCAATCCACAATTTGAAGTTATATTTCAACAGACAGGCCTACGTACATTTCAATTCGAATTCGTATTGTCTGCACGATCTAAGTCCGAATCGGATGCTATTGCTGAAATCATTAAGACATTCCGTATGGCTGCTGCTCCATCTGTCGCAGGTACATCAGGACGATATTTGATTCCACCAGATGAATTCGATATCTCATTCTATTTCAACGGTGGACAATCAAATATCATCCCAAGAATCTCAACCTGTGTTCTAACCGATATCATCACAGATTTGGCACCATCAGGACAATGGTCTACGTTTGCGGATGGTAGACCATTAGCAACTAGAATGACGCTACAATTCAAGGAAGTCGAAATGATCACCAAAGATTTGGTAGACAAAGGATTCTAATAATGGGTAAGTTTTTCGATCAATTCCCTAAGGTCCTATATGATACGGAAGGTACACGATCCGGATCATATGATGTTCTCACAAATATATTTGTCCGAATAGGTATCTTTGCTGATATCAAGAATAACAACGGTGTGTATTATCCATATCTCGTACAGGAAGGTGATACACCAGAAATGATTGCTGACAAATACTATGGGGACTCACAATTCCATTGGGTTGTTTTGATGATGAATGATATTGTCGATCCATTCTATGATTGGCCTTTAGATTCAGGACCATTCAACAAATACATCACAACCAAATATGGTAGTACCGACACCGCACAATCCCAAATACATCATTATGAAAAACAGATCGTTAGATTGGATTCGGCATCACAAGTATCCACAACATCTAAAATGGTAATAGATGCCAACACATATACAGAATTGGCGTCTTCCACATTCAATACCTATGATCTATCCAATGGTACCACAGTACAAGAGACTGTAACAAAGAATGCGGTTACATGCTGGACATGGGAACTAGAGCAAAATGAAAACAAGCGATCCATTAAGCTCCTAAAGAAAGAATATATCGAACAGGTTAAACAACAATTCGAATCTATCATGCAAGCAACCGGACGTGTGACGCCATCCGTGATCACACCAAACATTGATTCGTAGGTATAATGACATTACAGGCAACACATAGAACCTCAGCATTTGATATTGAAGTACAATCCATAAACATCATATCATCCGCAGGTAATCAAGTAAACATATGGCCACTCATTGAGAAGTTCCGTCTCAATGAAACCCTTCTATTACCTATCACATACGGGGAATGTTGGGTATTGGATGGTATAAACCTAATAGACAAAATTGGTATGACTGGATTCGATCATATTCAATTTGCATTTGGTAACCCAGGACAACCTAAGCTGATCACCAAATCATTTAGAATATACAATGTGGTAGATAGACAACGAGTGTCTAATGGTGCGCAAACCTATCGCCTATTATTCTGTTCCGAAGAACTATATTTGGCATCACAGTATTCCATATCCAAATCATTCAAAGGTAAGAAGATATCGGATATGGTCAAAGATATCGCAATCAATACACTCAAGATACCTAAGGATAGATTGGCTATTGAAGAAACTGTAGGCAACTATAATATGATCTTGCCATATATGCGTCCGTTCGAGGCAATCAACTATATCTCACGCAAAGCATTGACTAAATCTGATCACCCGTCCTTTGTATTCTATGAGACATTAGCAGAAGGATTCAAGTTCTCGTCTATTGAAACTCTATTCAAGAACCCAGAGGTTGCGACATATCAGTATAAGCAGACCAGATTGGACTCACTTGCAATCGATCCGTATGGTATCATTCAATACAATATCCGTAAGAATTTCGATACTCTATCGGATACACAATCAGGCAAGTATTCATCCAATATGATGACATTCGATCTAGTGCGTCAGGTATCGGATATAGTCAAATTCGATTTGGAGAAGTTCTTCAAGTCTACCACACACATTGAGCCTAAAGGTTCCAAATCAAAAATGTCACCATTACAGAACCGTAAAGGTGATGCACCTAATCAAGCATTTGAATCACATTCACGATTTGTCACCACCACACTCAATCAACCTAATAGCGAATATGTGAAGTCTCACCAACCTAACATCAAACCACAACAGATAGAGAAGACAGACCTACAACGTAATTCATTTCTACAGAATTTCAATGATCACCGTATCAATATTACCGTACCAGGTAATTCGACAATACAGTCAGGTCAGGTGGTAATACTGAATATTCTATCTCCTGAGGTACAAGGACAGACTCCAATCAATGAGGGATTGTCCGGTAGATATATCATCACCACCGCATCACATGCCATGACCGAATCACGCAAATATTACACCGAACTATCATTGGTCAAGGATGATACATTGTCTAAAACACAACCATCCGATAGTATTGGGTTTGGAGATATATTCTAATGGATGGTGTTAGCAAAACATTACAGACAACGGTATCATCTATCCATATGGGTCTAGATGGATTCGTATGGTGGATAGGTGTTGTTGAAGATCGTATGGATCCACTCATGCTAGGACGCGTGCGTGTAAGAATACATGCATGGCACACCGAAGATAAAACAATGATTCCTACGGATGATCTACCATGGGCACATGTTGAGCATCCAATCAATGGTACACACGGAAAGGTAGTACCACCTAAAGAAGGAACAGTCGTGCGTGGATACTTCCTTGATGGTAAGGAAGGCCAGAGCCCTATTGTTTGCGCTATTATACATGGTATTCCAGAAGCTACACCAGCAGCCGATAAAGGATTTGCAGACCCAGGTAAAGACGTTGATTCACGTCCTGCACCATTAGGACAGAAACCTACTCGTTATCCTAATATCATAAACGAACCTCATACACCGCGACTAGCGAGGAACGAAAATGTCTCAGGAGCAAATACCTATATCGACTCAAGAAATGCCAACTGCGTTTCTATCACAACCGCAGCCGGTACCAAGTGGACGGAACCCAAGAGCCCTTATGCTGCGAAATACCCATATAATATCGTGGATACAACGGAATCGGGACACGTTAAAGAGTATGATGACACACCTGGGAGCGAGCGTATTAACACCCACCATCGTACTGGCACTTACGAGGAATTACAGCCCGATGGCTCTCGTGCAATTCATGTATATGGTTCCAATTACCATGTCACCATTAAGGACGACAATGTGTACATCAAAGGGACATGTAATATCAATGTTGACGGTGACGCGAATATCCTTGTCGGCGGAGATAATGTCTGCCATGTTAAAGGAGATGCTAAATGGACCATCGACGGTGATTGGACCATTAAGGTAAAAGGTGATATGTCGATCAAGAATGATAAGACATTCACACACGATTCTGGTGGTAATATGAAATGGTCAGGACCTAAGTACACATTCGAATAGGATAATAGAATGCCTGCAATTGTTAGAGATGGAGATATATGTTCGGGACATGGGTGCTGGCCACCACGTCCTAATGCCACATGCTCGCACAAATTCTATGTTGAAGGTAAAGGTGCGGTGCGTGTTGCTGATATGTGGCAGGTACATTGTTGTGAATCGTGCCATCCAGGCAATCAGGCATCAGGCTCACATAAAATGTTCATTCAAGGTAAAGCCGCGGCACGTATAGGTGATACTATAGATTGTGGATCGTCTAACATGACTGGATCCTCTAAGATGTTTGTGGAGTCATAATAATGGAAAATAGATTTACACTTGATGAATGGGCATTTTTACATAACGTATTCAGTAATTACACCGGTGATTTATTCAGCAAAGAATTATACAAAGACCTAGCGGGTATATGTGGTGTCGATCCAGTTGAAGAATTGTTGAGAGCGGGCTCCGAATATATGAAAGAAAGGCATTTAGAATAATGGTTGACAAAATAGGTGTGCTAGGTTTAGCGGATGATGTATTTCGTGTGTTCGTCACATCGAAAGCAAATACCATTACGCTCACCGATTCAACACTCACACTATCCAATACCTATTCAGGCACAATCATATACTGTAAGAATACGGTCACCAATACATTGATCACACTTGATCCATCTGCTCAAACCGGTGTGTCTATTACTCTAGTTCAAGGATCAAATACAAAGAATGTGCGTGTGTCAACAACAGGTTCAGGAACTATACTGAATAAAAATGGATATCGTAATACAGCAGGATATGGTGCGGCTGTGTCTGTATCTGTATTAGAGAATATCACCGGTGCAAATGCAACATGGTTATTTGTTGGGGACGCTATCTAATATGTGGAATGTGAATCCTGGTGTGATGGCTATTGTGTCTGCAACCGCTGCTATATTGAGCATGACGTTAAATGCTATGAATTGGTCAAATACTCCAGTTGCGGTAGCCAATACACCCAATAATGCAATAGCCAATACAATAACATTATCCGCAACAGGAATCACGGTCCCCGTTGATATGATTGCGCGTGTCACAGGCGCCAACATATTATCAGCTAATAGAACAATGAATGTTATTGTCAATTCGGCTGTAGCAAATTCAATGTCTGTTGGTAACAACGTAACCTTTACGATCAACAACGGTGATAGTATAGCATTTGAATTTATCAATTCTAATAATACCGCATACAACACATGGTCAGGATCAACCCAGGTACTCAATATAACAGACGCAAATACTGTCATTGATACATTCACATTTGAATCTAATGTGGAAGGTAATGATCGATCTGTTACACCTGCTCCTGCATGGGCTAACATCACCGATACACAAGAATCACCAACAAATGCAACAGCTACGACCAATACCGATACTATAGATGGAATCACAGGATCGGTATCATTACTGATAACATTAACACAGGCTATGTCTTCAACGCGTACTCTTGCAATAATAGTTGATGGTGCTACTGTTACAACAGAGAATACAGGAACCACAGTAGAATTCATTGTTGCACCTGGTGCTACCGTTTCATTCAAATTCACAAACACTGATAATTCTGATCAAATATGGTCAGGCACTGCAACAGTAACAAATCTATCAGATGGTGGTGCTACATTAGACACATTCACATATTCATTGCACGTCAACGTTACAGTTGGTGTCGGTGTTGTTACGCTCTAAAGGATATTCAATATGGCATCTGGAATACTAGACCCACACACATATCCAGCATGGGCTGAGGATACAATCAAGATCATGTCCGCACGTGTACCAATAGACGTATGTGATAGAATTAAATTTGAAGGACAGATATTACCTAAACTCGAAGGCACAGGTCCATTACACAATAATCAAACCGGTGATCGTTATTTTGATCCTACCATTCGTGCAGTATCAGTGAGATTTTTTGAATTTGGATGGACTCATGATTTGATGAAAGCACTATTGCGCGAGACTAATGATTCGGATGAGAAATGGAAATATATTGTTACCGATCTTGATCCGGTACAGTATTGCATATATGATAAGAATGATTTCTTTGAATGGCATTCGGATTTGCGTCTAGTACGATCACCTATTCGTAAGGTATCACTTGTTATTCAATTGAGTGAACCTACCGATCATACTGGTGGTGCATTCGAATTCAATGTAGGTGGACAAATATGGCAACCGGAAGCATTTAAACCCAAAGGATCGGTGATAGTCTTCACCTCAACTATGTTACATAGAGTGAACCCAATTAAATCGGGAACTAGACATTCTCTTACCGCATGGTTCAAAGGACCTCCATTACGCTAATGACCCATATCACGCTCACATCAAATACTCAGGTAACAATACCTAATTCAGCACTCTTTCCGGGTGAGGGTGTATATTACCCATTGTTGATATCGAACACGGCACAAGAGTTATTCAGGACCCTTACAGATTCAGGTCGTGAAGGTATATTCGTCAATCCACAACAGGCTAATATTGCTAATACTGCTAATGTTGCTAATGTCCTGATATCCAGAATTGCTATGTCCAACAATCATCTATCCAATGATGATAAATCAAACCTACTCTCAATCATCAATTCTACCAATGCAATGGTAATGTTCATAGGCACACCACCGGCTAATACATCGGTAATAGAAGCACGATATACGACGCGCGGTAATGTTGCAATACTAGATTCATTTGTAGCCAATGGATCACAATCGGTATTCTCGCTTTCGGCCGAACCTCAATTAGATCAGATTCCTATGGTACACGTCAATTATGTGTATCAATCCAATTCCGCATTCAATTTCATTGCCGGTGAATATGGTGTACTAGGTGGGCTTATAAGACTAAAAGCCCATACCGATAGATTATCAGGAATTACCACAACCGAATTCACAGACGAGACTGATTTGAATAGAATCGCCTCCATTGGAATCGCACTAAATACACTCGCAAATGGAATAGATGGTGATGCGGTTTATAGTTCAAATAATGTGATGTACTGTGTGTCCGCTTTATTTTGTGAGGATGTGCTACAGGCCTATAGGGATACGATCAACAACGATATTCTTGTATCCTTATCCGGTAACACAACCAATGTGGCACGCGTGACTACACAGCTATGGACTATGGCTAATGGTATATCCAATATCATAGATTCGGATATCGGATACTATCGACAAGTTGAGGCCTATGTGAAATACTCAACACTATCAGCATTTGTGCAGACAATTTACGGAGAGCCTTCAGGTAACTATCTATTGAAATACCTGATAGGTACAGACGAACTGAAAACAATACTGGAATAAACACCTATGCCTATTGTCCAAGAACAGATCAAGACGCCTATTAGGCAGTATTCGGATATAGACATATCCTTTAGGCCACATCCAGCCCGTAAGGACCTAGCAAAAAAGGTAGGCGATCAAGCAGTCATTCAGGCACTCAAGAATTTGGTAATGTTGAATTTCTATGAGAAACCATTCCAACCTCATATTGCATGTAATGCTCGTGGTCTATTATTCGAGAACCTATCTCCTATTACTGCAAATCTCCTAAAGGACTTGATTGTTGAAGTAATCCGAAATTATGAACCACGCGTCACATTGTCCAATACAATAGTGGTAGCCGATTATGATAGCAATTCCTATAGAGTAACCATTGAATTCTATATCAACAACAGAACAGAGCCTACCACAACCTCATTCATACTTGAGAGAATCCGATAATGCCTACAGCCAATACCAACCTGCGCGTGTCCGAACTAGACTTCGACACAATCAAGGCAAACATGAAAACCTACCTACGATCACAGTCCGAATTCAATGACTATGATTTTGAAGGTTCGGCAATGAATATCCTTTTGGATGTGTTAGCCTATAATGCCCATTACATGGGAATGTATGCAAACATGATTGCGAATGAAATGTTCTTGGATACTGCACAATTGAGAAATTCCGTCATTTCACATGCAAGACTGCTAGGCTATACACCAAGATCAACAACAGGATCAACAGCTTATGTTGACATAGTAGTGAGTCCACCATCAGGTAATGCTCAAGGCACACTTACACTACCGTCCTCTACCCCATTCATATCCGAAGCAATCGATGGAATCAATTATAACTTTGTGACGCTTGAATCCTATACGGCTAACAAGTCTTCCAATACATTCACATTTTCCAATGTTGCAATCAAGGAAGGCGAACCTATTACATTTTTGTTCACACAGGATCAGAACAATCCAAAACAGAAATTCCCAATACCATCAGGTACCATTGATACCGACACGCTTTCTGTAGTCGTGCAGGTATCATCGTCTAACACATCCCAGCAAGTATATACCCTAGCCGATGACTTGACAGAATTAGGAGCCAATTCATATGTTTATTTCCTTGACGAGACCGAAAACGGATCATACACAATATACTTTGGAGATGGTACAATTGGTAGAGCGATATCTAATGGCTCTATTGTCCGCGTCGGATATCTTGACACCAACGGTGATCAAGCGAATCGAGCGAACGTATTTACATCCGCTAATCCAATTGGCGGCTTTTCGAATGTATCAGTAGCAACAGTAACCAAGTCAGCCGGTGGTGCACCAAAAGAGTCCATTGAGGATATCAAATTCCGAGCACCTATATTCTATACGACTCAGAACCGTGCCGTAACCAAGAATGATTACTCGTTACTCCTTAAGCGTGATTATCCAAATATTGACTCAATTTCTATTTGGGGTGGGGAAGAATACACACCACCAAAATATGGGAAAGTATTCATTTCAATGAAACCTAAGGATGGGTATGTGTTCACGACACAAGAAAAACAATCAATCATAGACGATATCATTGCTACCAGATCAGTCCTAACCGTCACACCAGAGATTATCGATCCAGACTATCTCTATCTCAAATTCGCGATCAAGGTGTATTATGATCCAAAGAAGACTACCAGAACAGCAGAGGAACTCAAATCAGCCATTAGAACCGCTATTTTGAACTATCGAGACACAACCCTGGATTCCTTCAATTCCGTTTTCCGTGCTTCCAAGCTCCACTATCTACTTGATAAGGTTGATAAATCCATCACGTCAAATGACTTCAGTTTGTTTTTGCAGAAACGAGCAACAATCGTCAATGGCCTCACACAAAACTATACCGTAAACTTCTATTCCCCACTCCATCGTGGTGGACTACAGGAACACTTGGTATCATATCCAACGGTGACAGTACGAGACAATGATGATATTGAACGAGCAATATATTTTGAAGAGGTCCAAGGAGCTTATACCGGAGTGGATAGTATATCCATGGTATCCCCAGGTACGTCCTATTCGGACAATCCAACATGTATTATTTCCGGTGATGGTATAGGTGCGACCGCAACAGCGACAGTAGTCAACGGTCAGGTAAATTCGATTCAGGTAACCGAACGTGGTTCGGATTATACTGTAGCCTCCATATCTATCTCAGACTCTTCCGGTACCGGAGCAACAGCAAAAGTGAACCTACTTGGTAGATTTGGATCAATCAGGACCTATTATTTACAGGACAACGGGCAGAAAGTTATAGTAGACGAATCCGCAGGTACCATAGACTATGAATCCGGTGAGGTAGTCCTAACGTCTCTTACTGCTTATGAAGTAGCCACCACACCATATTTCGGACTAGATCAGAACGTGTTTACCCTTAACATCAAACCAAAAGACGAAACCTTATTTCCAGTGAGAAACCGGATCATTACAATTGACGAGAATGACTTGACCTCTATTGATATCACCATAGTAGAGGATAACTCAACCGACAATGACTAATAGTCCAGCCACCGTCAATACTACCATTTCAGGTATAGTGTCATCGAAGTCTCTTCCAGCTTTTGTGAGAGATGATAATCCTATATTTGTGTCATTCATGGAAGCATACTTTGAGTATTTGGAAAAGACTTCTCCAGCCTCGGACACCGGATCAACCGGTACCGGTTCTATACTTGAACGACTCAAGAATCTCAGAATGTATCAAACCGATCTGGATAATACGCTATCCGATTTCTCGAATTTGCTGTATTCTCAATTTACACAATTCATTCCTCAACAAAATACGTCAAGAATAGATTTTACCAAGGTTCTGCCTCATATCAAGGATTTCTATAGAGCGCGTGGTACGGAGAAGTCGTATAAGTTCCTCTTAAGGCTGCTTACAAATGGTCAGGAAAGCTCGGTTTATTATCCTAAGGATAACATTCTAAGAGCATCCGATGGGAAATGGTTTGTTCAAAAGAGCCTGAGAGTCGATTCGACACAATTAGACGGTAATTTGGATTCCAGTCTACAAACCTTTGGATTGTTCGTGAACCGTGTGGTAACCGGGAGTTCATCCAATACCACCGCGACGGTTGAGCGAGTCGAGCAATTCTACGAACTGGGTACGCTGGTCAATGAGATATTCCTCAGCGGTATTTCAAATACCTTTGTATCCGGCGAAACCGTCACAACGAACTACACGGATTCATCAAATACCGCACATACCCTAAGGTCCAATATCTTCTCTGGGTTAGTCACGACTATCACTGTGGGAACACCCGGCGAAGGTTATTTGGTAGG
>OFQY01000442.1_pt1 | contig 16770 bp, 23 predicted proteins | sample 1542991 | NCBI WGS metagenome assembly OFQY01 (sample SAMN07774224, study PRJEB24372) | wastewater metagenome | isolation source: Exp Tend VB 10WW | collected 2016-02 | reverse complement strand
GACCGACTCGCCCACGAACTGCCCGCCGATCTGCAGGCTGCCGCGAGCGACCATGCGGTTGATCGTGCGGATACTGAAGTCGCGCCGGCCGCGGCGCGTCATCCGCGAGGGGCGATCCTCCGGCCGCACCTTCACCAGGTGGGGCCGCGTGCCGTACTCCACCCAGATCGGCAGGTTTCCCGGCGGCGCGCCGCTTTGCCCGAAGCCGGTCCCGGCGCGCAGCTTCGCGGTGACCACGCCCGCGCGCGCGTTCACGCTCACCGCCTGGCGCGCGTCCAGGCTCGCCGCGAGCAGGCCCGAGACCGAGTTGATGTTCTGTTTCGCCGCCTCGCGAATCGGCTGTAGGCCCGCGCGCAGCGCCCCGCGCATGATGTTCTTCTCGATCTTCGCGGGGAGGGTGTCGAGGAGGCGCTGCAGCTCGGAAAGGCCCTTGACGTTTACGAGGTCGTTCACGTAGCCGCCCCGCTGGTCGAGTAGCGCTCGACCACCATCTCGAGCATGCGCTTCCTGCCGCCGATCTCGGCCGGGCCGCCCACGATCTGATAGACCACGTCGGCGTCGCCGTGGAGGATCACGCGCATGGTCGAATCGATGTCGCCGCGCCAGCGCATGCGGATCCGGCTCTGGTTTCGCGCCTGCTGCAGCCCGGTGCGCACCGCCTCGGACCTGCTGGGGATCGTGTCCTGGAACTCGGCCTGGCACGTGGTGAGGCGGTCCCAGCGCGTGGTGCGCGAGCCGTAGCCCGCATCGGTCTCGTAAACCGGATACTCGATCGAGATCGAGCGATTGAACTTGCCGGCGTTCATCGCCTAGCGCTCCTGGATCTTCAGGTAGACGGTGCGCTGCTCGGTGCGCGCCGGCGTGCTGTTCGTGGTGACCGCGCAGGTCACGCTCCCCACGGTGCCGGCCGTGCCGCCGGAGATCCACGCGGTCACGACCGCCCCGGCGCGCGCGTCGCTGTTCTTCGTGACGCCGTCCACCGTCACGGCGTAGGACACGATCGCCTCGTCGGCGGCCAGCCACGCCGTCCAGTCGAACGAATAGTCGAGGACCGCCGAGGGGTCCTTCGGGATGGAGGGCTTCGGGTTGCCGACTTCGGAAAAGGTCTCGGTGCTCATGTGATCCCCCAGGTGCGGTTCTCCCGGCGCACGGCGTAGCTGCGCGCCTCGCCCGGGATGAGGTAGGTTCGGACTCCACTGCGGACAACGTAGACGCGGCTCTCGCCGCCGACCAGGTAGGTGCGGTCCTCGGCCTTGACCGGGTAGGTGCGCAGCGCCGAGATCGGCGTGGGCGTCCCGGAGAAGGTGAGCGTGACCTGCTGGCCGGCGAGCTCGTAGAGGCCCAGCTCAAGCGCGAGCCGGCGCGTCGCGGTGAGCGCCACCGCCTGGCCGGCGAGCGCGAACGCGCCCTGCGCGAGCGCGATCCGGTGCAGCGTCGCGAGGCCCACCACATGGCCGGTGAGGGTGAAGCCGCCCGACGACATCGAGATCCGGCGCGCGGCCTTCGTTACCACCGCCTGGCCGTTCAGCGAGTAGCTGCCCTGCTGGGCGGTGACCGCGCGCGCGATGCGCAGCGCCGCGGCCTGCCCGGTCAGCGTGAAACTGCCTTGCGCGGCCGCGATCTTCCGGCCGGCGCGAAGCCCCGCAGCTTGCCCGGTGAGCGAGTAGGAACCCTGGGCGGCCACGATCCTCCGCGCGACGCGCAGCCCGACCGCCTGCCCCGAGATGGTATAGGCGCCCTGGTCTGCGGCGATCACTTTCGGCCCGCCGCCGCTGTACATGAGCGTGACGTTCTGGCCCGTGAGCGAGTAGGAGCCCTGCCCGGCCGCCACCAGGCGCGAGGCGGCGATGCGCACCGTCTGCCCGGACAGGGTGAAAGTGCCTTGCGCGGCAGCCAGCGTGCGCGTCGCGCGCAGCGCGGCCGCCTGGCCGGTCAATGCGAACGCCCCTTGCGCCGCGGCCAGCTTGCGCACGAAGGCGAGCGCCGCCGACTGCCCGGAAAGGGCGAACGTGCCCTGCGCCGCGGTCATCTTCCGGGCTGCGCGCAGGCCCGCGGTCTGCCCGGTTAGCGAGTAGGCCCCCTGCTGGGCGACCATCGGGAACCCGCGGCGAATGCCGGCGGCCTGGCCCGACAGGGTGAAAGCGCCCTGCGCGGCGGTGATTCGGCGCGCCGCCCGGAGGGCTGCCGCCTGGCCCGATAGGGTGAACGACCCCTGCTCGGCCGTCAGCGAGTAGGCGCCTGCGGTTCCAGGCTCTAGCCCGCCCAGCAGGCGCGGCACCTGCGTGCGCGCGTTGCGCTGGCCCTGTGGAAGCGGATAAAGGGGGGCGTGGCTCACGCCGCCATCCTCAAGGGCGGGAGCATCGGCGAAGCGAGCGTTTCTGGCGGGTTCTGGGCTGGTAGCGCGAGCACCTCGACCATCTGCGAAACCCAGCCGCTCGCGGTGCCGCCGATGTTTCGCGACTGCGAGCTCCACGAGGAGACGCCGGCGTTCGTATCCTGCTGGCAAGTCTCGGCGGTCGCGTCCGCGGCGTTCTGGCGGTTCGTCATCCCGGTCCACGCCGTGCCCAGGTCGGTGTCGACGCTGCGGTGTCCAATCGATCCGACTATCCACGACGTGCCATTGGATCGCGTCATCGAGACAGTCGTCATCGTCACCGCCGTGTTCGTCGTGCCGGCGGTCGCGGCCTTGAGGACGAACGGCGCGATGAAGGGCTCGCATCCGCGATAAATGACCACGCTCACGCGCGAGGCATTCGTCCAGGTGCCGGTCGTCGTGTCACTGTTCACCAGGCGCCGCCAGCCCACACTGATCGAGCACGTCGTGCCATCTTGCGTGTTCGTCAGGTTCGTCCATCCCGCCGGCACTGTCGGGTTCGTCGTCGATCCATCTCGAAAAGCGAACACGAGAGCGCAGTCGCCGCTCTGGAACGCCGGCAGGGTGGCGCTGTTGGTGCCCATCGCGCCGCCGACGTAGGAAATCGCCATTAGAAGCGAAGCCCCGACGAGAGGATCCGAAGCGGCGTTACCTCGGGCGGCGGCGGCCCGCCGGTGTAGTCGATCCAGGCGTTCCAGCGCTGGTCAGTGTAGGAGGCGATCGGCGTGGCGGCCGTGAGGTCGCCAGGCGTTGCATAGGAGTCGGCGTAGAGCTCGGAGTCCTGGCCCGCGAGGCCGCTGTCCGCGCTGAGCTGTGTGTCCGGCGCGGTGTTATTGTCGTACACCACGCCCAGGTAGTACTCGCCGGCGACGAAGGTCCCCGAGAGCGCGAAGTCCACCTGCCCGCCAGCGCCTGGCACCGCGACCCCCGCGCTCGCGTACTTGAGCGTGGTCGCCTTCGATCCGTCGGAGTTGTACATCAGGAACTTCGCATTGATGCCACCGGTGCCGGCGCCGAAGAACGCGCTCGCCCCGTTTATGGTGCCGTCCTCGGTGGCCGTGACTCGCGTCAGGGCTATGCGATCAGCGGATGCGTTGGTTCCGCCCGCTCCCTGTGTGTTGTCGCCGAGGATGGCCATGCGATGCCCTCACGGGAAGCCCGCCTACTCGTCCCAGTCGATCCAATAGTCGAGGACCTGCCCGGAGCCGGTCGGAACGGTCACGCCGATGCCGTTCGCGGTGCCGACCGGGACCAGTAGGCCAGAGTCGCCGAAGGTCCAGACGACGCCAGCGCCGATGGCGGCCCCGATGGAGGCCTGGCGGATCACCTGCCCGATCGCGCCATCGGCGGTGTGCCCCGCGAAGCCGGTGCAAATGGCCGGGTTCGCAGGGTCGTAGTCGGCCTCGGTGAGGCCGGCGCCCACGCCGGTCGCGTTCGTGAAGCGCACAAGCGCAACAACCAGGGCCGTCGAAGTTGTGTTCGTGATGCCGACCTCCCGAACCTTCGCGCCGACGGTCGCTGTTGCGAAAAGCGAGACGGCGGCGCGAACGCTCGACCAGGTCACCGAGGTGCCGCGCCCCGCAATGGAATGTCGCATTGCGCGCCCCTACTCGGCCGCCGCTCGCGGCGGGATGCGGCCCAGCCCGCGGGCGAGGAAGGCGATCTCGGATTTCAGCTTGAGCCACTTATCGCGGCCGCGCGCCTCGTCGATATTGTTGGCGAGCTCGAGCGCCTTCGACTGCAGCGCGTTGATCTGGTCGTTCACCTTCGTGAGCTCGGCCTCGATCGGCTCGTTCGCCTTGTTCACGGCGTCGCGCTGGTCGCAGAGCGCGTAGTACCGCGCGAGGTTCGGGTCGACCGGCTGCGCGGCGGGCTTTTCGGCGGTGTCGTTCATGCGCGTGCACTCCTGTGGATGGCCGGCAGGTTCGCGAGGTCCTTCAGCTGCGCGGCGACGATGCGCGCGCCCGATTGCACGACGACCGGCCGGCCCTTCAGGGGCTTCCCGTTCTCGTCGACCCACGCGATCATCACCTCGTCGCCCTCGTGCGTGCGGATGTTCAGGACCGTGCCGTTCGCCAGGACCTGGGCGACGCGTTTCCCCGCCAGCCTGTTGTTGATGTTCATCTCGCCCTTTCTCGCTGGGGCCCTACACGAGCTGCCAAAGGCCGTTCGTGGGATCGAAGTCGATGGTGAAGGTCTCGGTGTCCGCCAGCGTGATGCTGGAGGCGTAGTCGAACCAGCACACCAGCGCATCCGCCGGGCTCGTGGCCGAATCGTTGTAAATGGTCACGTATCGGAACGGGCCCACGCTCGCGCCGGTCGCGGTGAATACCTCGTCGGCGATGGTGACCTTCGCGGTGCCCGAGGCCTCGGAAAGCGTCACGGTGTCCAGGGTAAGGCCGCCGCCGGCGCCGCCGGTGTAGCCGCCGCCGTTCGAGATCTGCGTGATGTCCGCGAGGACGGTGTTCGTCGCGAGGGTGGCGCCGTTCGACAGCACCGCCTTGAAGGTGTGCGAGGCCCAGTTGTGCACAGCCTTGTTCAGCTGCTCGGCGTAGTCCTGGATCTTGTTGAAGGCAGCCATTGGGGGCCCTTTCCGTTCGTTGCAGGGATGGTAGGAGTCGAGGGGGGGGCTTTTTAAGCACCCCGGCGAAAGGCGAAAGCGCCGATCGCATCGCGCCCGGCCAGCACCTCGTGGGGGCTCGACTCCAGGAGCAGGAACCCCTGGGCCTGCATCCAGCTGGTGAAGCCCTGGGCGGTCCAGTAGTAGAGGTGCTCGCCTGGCCGGTAGTGCTTCGAGGCGCGGACCCGGAGCAGGTCCTCGAAGATCGGCAGCGAGATGAAGACCTTCGAGAAAAGCGGCACCTGCGCGAGCAGCTCGGCCGGGTCCTCGAGGTGCTCGATCACGTCCCAGAGGGTCAGCGCATCGTGTAACACGGGGTCGCAGGAATAGCCGCCGGTGGCGCGCAGCCAGCGCTCGGTCTCCTCGATCACGTCGAAGCCGTGCACCTCGAACCCCGCGGCGCGCGCGGCGCGCATGAAAGCGCCGGATCCTGCGCCCCAGTCGAGCACCCTGGCCCCGGGCGCCAGGTGCCGCGCGAGCAGCGCGCACCGCCCCGCGTTCACAGCCGTGGCGATCTCGCTTCCCTCGTACGCGCACACCTTCGCGAAGTAGTCCTCGCCGTAGGCCACCCGCCCGGCGCGCATGTTCGCCTGGTAGGCGACGCCGTCCTCGAGGCATAGCTGCAGGTCGCCCCAGGGATTCGCCTGGTATCCCGCGACGATGGAATCCATCAGTGGAACCTCACGATGACCTGTTGGGCGACGCGGCTGAATACCTCCCAGGCGCGCGATTGCCGGCACTCCACGAGCTCGCGCCAGAAGAGCTGCGCCCCGGGCGCGCCGCTGAACAGCACGTCGTCGAGCGCCACGAGCCCGCCCGGCGCCATCCGCTGGGAGAAGAACTCGAAGGCCGCGCGCATTGACGCGTACGTGTCCACGTCGATGTGCACGAGCGAGAAGCGGGCCTCGCGCATCTCGGCCGGGGCGCTCGCCGGGAAAACCCCGCGCACCGTGCAGGCGTTCAGGCCCGCGAGCAGGCGGCGCACGCGCGCCTGGGCTTGCGCCGGCGTCGTTCTCGGGCGCGCGAACATGCCATTCTTCAGGCCCACGTCGACCGGGCCCACGTCCACCAGCCCGGCGAAGGTGTCGCAGGCCCAGTGCCGCCTGCCTCGGTTCGCGAGCGCCATCAGGCGGGAGGTGCCGCCCGCGGCCGCGCCGATCTCGGCGGTGTCGCCAGGGACCGCGGTCGCCGCGCGCAGCGCGTGCCCGAGCCCGATCAGGCGATCGACGCACAGCAGGGAAAGCGGGACCGCCTCGTGCAGGTCGCGCTCGGACACCATCCGAAAGGCTTCGCGCAGCGGCGGCCCGATCTCCTCCTCGAGCGGCCGGCGCTTCGTCACGCCGCGGCCTCGCTGCGCTCCCAATACGCCAGGATGTCGTAGTGCGCGCGCGTAACCTCGTGCGCCGGGAGGGAGTTGACGAGTTCCCACACCGGGGGCTGAAGGGGCCAGTACTCGTGAAAGAGCACGCGCCCGCAGCGCTTCACCAGCGCGAAGTCGGCCTCGGTGTCGCTGGTGTGATCGCCGTCCGAATAGGCGAAGTCGAACGTCAGCCCGCGGATGATCTCGGCCTTCTCGGCGTTGTCTTTCGCATCATGGAAAACGATGTTCTTCGCGCCCACGAACTCGGCGAGCTCGCGCTTAAGCAGGCGCCCCGGGTCCTCGTCGTCCACGCTCACGGAGATCATGGTGTCGAAGCGCTCAGCGAGCAGCAGCGCCGTGATCCCGTGATAGGTCCCGATCTCGAGGCCCACCTTCCCGCGCAGGTTGATGCGTTCCAGGAAGTCGACGAACTCCATGCACGCCGAGGATCGAGCGAAGGCGCGCCGGCCGTAGGTGCGCAGGATTTTCGCCATCAGCGGGTGCGTGAAAGCCCCGTGCGGCAGCTCGACGTTGATCGGATCGTGCTTTTCGCCCATTACTTGAACCCCACGAGGGCGAAGGACCAGGCCAGGTCACGCTCGCCGTGAATGACATCGACGAACCCGAGGTCGCGGAGCATGCGCGCCGTGTCCTCGGGATGGAAAAGGTGTAGGTGCTTGCGGCAGTTCTGCGGGCGCCAGTAGCCCATATCCGGGTGCGGCAGGTAGAGGAACAGGCACCCGCCCGGCCGAAGGCGATCGCGCCAGTGCTCGAGCGCGCGCACCGGGTTGTCCAGGTGCTCTAGGCAGTGCGAGGAGAAGATGAAATCCCACGGGTACGAGTTGAAGCGCAGCGGCAGAGCCATCGCGTCGCCGCCGGCCGAGACGTCGATCGGCACCGCGCCGGGCAGCGGCCAGCGGCCGGCGCCCACGTCCAGGCCCTCGCCCTTGCAGAACTCGAGCGCGGTGGGCGCGATGAACCGGCAGGCGTTCCCGCGGCGCAGGTAGTCCGGGTACGTGCCGCCCTGCCACTCGAAGAGCGCGTCGTTCACGCGAGGACTCCCGTCAGGTAGCGATCCAGGTAGACCGGGTGCTTCGGCAGGTTCTCGCGCAGCCAGGCCTGCTCGAGCTCGGGCCGGTGGCCGATCGGGTCCGAGGGGTCGCCGGGCTTCCAGCGCTCGTCCACGTTGTGCTGGCGAGATGCGAAAAAGTCGAAGCCGGTCACGAAGAGCGCGGCGGGCTTCGCCTCGAGGATGTCGAGGATCGCCGAGAAGCCGGTGGTGGGCACGTGCCCGCCCAGGAGGGCCACGCCGCGCATGAAGTGGGCGGTGTCCGGGATGAACGTGTCGCAGAACCACCACGGGCCGCGCTCGCGGTAGATGTAGCGGAAGTCGATCCCGTTTTGGCGGCCGCGCTCCTCGTGCCAGCGCGACTCGAGGGGCTTTCCGTCCGGGCATTTCGCCCAGCACAGCCGCACGCCGTCGCGCTGCAGCTCCGCGGGCGTCTTTCGGATCGAGCTGCCGAAGAACGAGTAATAGACGTCGCAGCGCGTGCCCTGCTCGTTGCCGGTGCGGTAGTTATTCACCCTGACCACCACCTCGTGCCCGTCCACGAAGCCCGGCCGGTTGTCGAGCGCCGTCGGCCCGCCGCCCACCACCGCCACCCGCTTGCCGCGAATCGTCTCGCGCGCCTGCTCGAGCGTGACGAAGTTCAAGCGGCCGCCCTTTCGTGCACGGCGAGCAGCTGGCGAGCGCCGCGCGCGATCGCATCAGGCGCCCAGTCGTCCATCGCCCAGGTCGAGGTCGGCTTCGAGAGCACCTTCGCTGGCGTGATCTGGCGCACGTAGAGCTCGGCAGCGGTGAGTCCGGCGGCGGCCCAGACCACCAGCAGCGGCCGGTCGAAGATCTCGGCCATCGGGATCGCGAAACCGCACTGCGCCACCACCGCGTCGCATGCCTGGAAAAGGTCCAGCAGGTCGGCCACGGTGGTGCGTCCGGTCAGGTCCTCGTCGACCGGCAGCCCGTAGAGGGGCTCGGCCTTGCCCACCGCGACCAGGTAGCACTCGCCGCGCAGCTCCTCGAGCGCGGCCTCGACCGCCTCCCGGCGCGGCAGCAGCTCGGCGCCGAATCGATCCTTCCGCGCCATCGGCGTTCGGCCGGCCTGCACCAGCACCACCGGGCGCCCCGCGGCGCGCCTGCGCAGCGCCTGGCCGGAAGCGCCCGCCGGCCAGTTGAACCGGAACGGGATGTCGTGCATCACGCCCGCGGCGCGGCACACGTCCTGCCATTGGTTCGTGACCGGGTTCGCCTTGCCCATCACGTAGTGGGCGGCGATGTCCACGGCGGTGCGCCGAAATGGTTCCACGTGGCACGGTGAGCCGGCGAAAATCTCCGGGTAGTCCGAGAGGGCGGTCACCTCGCGCCCGGCGTGCGCCAGGTGGTCCGCGATCGCCCGCAGGTAGACCGAATCGCCCAGGCCCGAGGCGACGCGGATGGTCAGCACCGAAGCGCCCCCAGGGTCTCGGCCAGGTCCGCCTTCGTGAAGGACTCGATCGCGCTGCCGGGAGAGCAGTTCACCACGCGCACGCCCACCGCCTCGAGGTCGCGCTCGACCGCCGAGAAGGACCGGCGGATGTGCTCGTAGATGCCGGCCGAGGGCTTCGGGTGTCCGCCGTGCCAGTGGGTCGCGCCGTTCGCCGCCGGCTGGCCGTCGTAGCCCAGCAGGATCACCTGCCGCGCGCCGGCGTGCACCGCGAGGTTGAGCGACTGGAAGCCGCTGTTTCGGCCGGTGACCAGGTAGCCCGGGTCGCTCGCCAGGCCCGTGCCGTGCACGTCATCGTGGAGGTTTCGCAGGATGTGCACGCGCTCGTCGGCGAGCATGTCGTTCCCCCACGCGATCGCGCAGCGCTCGCCGCCGTAGGCTGCCCACCGAACCCGCACGTCCTCGGCGGTGAGGCCCAGCGCCGGCTTCGCGACGCCCTGGGCGTGCCAGCCGTACCACTTGGCGTCCGCGGCGTAGTTCACCTCTGACCACGGGGCGATCAGGTAGGCGTCGTTCACCGTGATCACCCGGACCTTGTCGGCCTCGCGCGCGGTGCGCACAAGCTGGACCTGCTCGCGCGTGAGGCTCGGGCCACCGGCGATGAGCACGACCGCGTAATCCACCCAGAGGGGGAGCACCCGCGAGAACCGGCTTCCCTTCACGCGCTCGAGGATCACGCCAGGTCGATCTCCACGCGCTCGGAACGGATGAGGCTCGCCGCCGTGTCGAGGAGGACCTGCATCATGTCCTTTTCGCGGTCGTAGTTCGCCTCGATCCACAACTTCATCGCCTGCTTGAAGCGGTTCGGGACCGCCTCGGCGCCTTCCTGCGGACTCACGTCGCGGTCGGCATAGCCGGCGCGGAACACGATCCGGTAGATGCCCGGGCGCCAGGCGGCGCCGTTCTTCGCCACCACGCGCGGCCACTTCCCGCCGGCCTCGCGCAGCTCGTAGTTCGCGGCGTCGACGTCGGTCTCCGCGCCGTCGGCGTCCACCGACTTGAACGAGATCACCGAGAGCACGGGCGACTTCCGCAGAAGGATCTCGGTCCCGCGCGCCTCGCTCGGGCCGCACGCGCAGGTGGGCACCGCCACCGATTCGACCGCCGAAACCTCGCCGAAGCTGATCCGCCAGGTCTGGTCGATGAGCGCTCGGGCGGTGTAGTCCTCGACCCACTCGCGCGCGGCCTGGATGAGCCCGCTCACGTCGTCGTCGCGGGTGGTCACGTCGTCGAACTCGCCCAGGTGGCGCTTCGCCTCTGCGAGGGTGATCGGCTCGATGTCCGGGCCGGAGACGCGTTCCAGGGCGTAGCGCATCAGCGCAGCCTCACCGGCCCGGCCGGCACGGGCGGCGGCGCGCCGTCCTTTCCGTCGCGGCCGGACTTGACCATCAGGCGCCAGGCGCTCGAGGTGCCGGGCTTGTCCGTGGTCTTCTCCTGGCAGTGCCAGGCGCACCCGGCCCAGGTCGTCACGTCGCCCTTCTCGTACTCGCCCTCGCGCCACACCTCCCGGTAGATCATCAGCGGGATGCGCAGGACGGTGGCCGACTTCTGGCCGCCCGAAAGCGTCACCGCGATGCCGAGCACGCGCGGATCGGCCCCGTCCGGATCGAGGGAAACGCCCGCCACACCTTCGACGATGCACTCCCAGCCCTTCATGCCTGCCGTGGTCTCGAACGAGCGCCACAGGCCCCCGGCGTGCCGCGCGTACGTGCCCCGCGGGTAGGCCTTGCCCTCGTCGATGATGGGCAGGATCTCCAGGTCCAGCGCATCGCGGCCGGGCGCGCCGTCCTTACCGTTGATCCCCGCCTCGCCCTTCTCCCCGCGCGCGCCGGCGGGGCCGGGGGCCCCGGCGGGCCCCTGCTCGCCTTGCGGGCCGGCGGCGCCGTCAATGCCGGGGGCGCCTGGCTTGCCGTCCATGCCGTCCTGTCCAGGAAGCCCGTCGGCGCCCTTTTCGCCCGCGGGGCCGGCCGGACCGGGCTCCCCGCGCTCGCCCTGCGGGCCAGCGGGTCCTGCAGGGATGGCCGCGACCTTCGCCTCGATCGCCTGCATCTGCTCGCGGAACCCGGCGATCGCCTTTTCCAGGAAGTCCTTCGTGATCGCGGCGAGCTGCTCGCCGATCGCTTTCCCGTCAAGCATGGGCGAGCCCCTTCGTGAATGCGGCGATGAGCTCGCGCGCCTGCTCCGCGGCCTGCGCCTGGGCGTCGTTCGCCGCGTCCATCGGTGGCGTGGACGCAGTGGGCGCCGGGGTGGTGTTCGTCTTGAACGGGTCGGCCAGGGCGTCGCGCTTCGCGAGCGCCTCGAGCGAGTAGTTCTGCTGCTGAAGGTACGGGTACTTTCCGCCCGGCACCGGCCGCAGGTTGAAGCACCGGCGCGCCTCGTCCGGCGACTTGATCCCGCCTTTCACGAGACGCTCCTCGACCTCGGCCGCGGCGGTCTGGTCCATGCGCAGCAGGCCCGACAAGTCGAACTCGACCTCGTAGCCCGTGGGCATCGCCAGGCCTTCGGTGAAGCACGCCTCGGCGCTCTCGATGATGGTCTGCAGGCAGTCCGAGTAATACTGCTGGTTGAGGGCGCCCACCGACGCGCCCGAGGGCACCTGGCCGCCGAGCTTGTGCATCGGGTAGTGGTAGCAGCGCGCGACGTCCTCGACGGTCCATTTCAGCTGCTCGATGAGCTGCGCGGCCTCGGCCGACATCCCGATCGCCTTGTACTCGAGGCTGTTCCCGCCGACGGCGACATTCCCGATGTTCTCGCCGGAATACTTCTCCTTCCATTCGCGCTTCAGCCGGTTCGCGAGCTCCTCGCCGATCTCTCCGGGTGCGGTCAGCATGCCGCTGGGCCTGCTCATGTTCGAGAAGAACGTCGCGCTGTTCGCCTGGATCTTGTTCCCCATCGTCGCGGTCATCCCGCACGCGTAGATGGGCGAGACGCCCACGAGCGGGTGCCAGAGCGTGCACATGCGGTCGTGAATGATCTCGGACGCCGGGACGGTGATCGTCTCGCGCTGGCGCGAAAGGTGGTCGACCGACAGCTGGTAGTAGATGTCGCCGGACTCGGCCACGAGCGGCGTCACGCGCTGCGAGTCGAGGATGAAGATCTCGCGCACCATGCCGCGCGCGTCGCGCTGCTTCAGCCCGTAGGCGTTGCCCCACAGCAGCTTGGTCACCACCCACAGCGTCCAGAAGTCGACGGTGTTCTGGTAGTGGTTCGGCTTGCGCAGGACCATCGCGAAGGGCGAGTTGGCCGGCACCTCGGTGTAGGTGTCGTCGTCGTTCTCGACCACCACTCTCGGGTGCAACTTCCCGATGTCGGCGGCGATGCCCGTGGTGCACGCGAACACCGCCGAGAAGGCGAGGATGTTCTTCGGGGCGTCGACCGCCACGTTGCCCTGCCAGGCGCCGGCCCAGGGCTCCAGGATCTTGAACCACCCGCGGCCGGAATTGAGGCTGGTCATCGGCTCGACCGCCGCCTTCGCGCGGGTGATTTCCAGGCCGAAGATCTTCATGCGCGCGTGTTCCCGACGATGCTCTGGCGATGGCGCTTCTGCTTCTGGGCGGGCTCGTCCGCTTTCACGTTCGGCGCTGAGGCGATGGCGGTGGTGCGGTAGGGTGTGCCGGAGGAGTCGGCCGCGGGAGGGTGGATCCGGCCGATGTGCACCAGGAGAGCCACAAAGCGGTCCTCGACGTGGAGGCGATCGCCCGGCGCGTAGGTGCGCCGCTCGTACTCGAAAACCTGCCTGGCGATGACTTCCGGCATAACGCTGCCCCTCTTGCTGGAAAGCCGGGCGCCCAATCGCGGGCCGCCCGGCTTCGGTTGCGGTGCTGCGGCGCCGATTAGGTCGGCGTGTAGGCGCCGTCCTTGATGTACTGCACGACGTTCGAGCGGCGCTTCGCCCAGTTGATGTGGCGCACGAGCTTCAGGGCCACGGAGTCGGTCTGGAACATCGAGACCATCGTGGTCGCCGTCGGCGTGGTGACGTCGTTCGTCGGGTTGTCCAGCATCTGGATCGACGCCTCGGTGGAGGCCTCGACGTCCACGCCGCCGTCGTCGGCGAGCAGGATTTCCGAGACGTTCACCAGCACGAGCAGCTGGCCCTCGCCGGTGACCGGGGATCCCGCCTGCAGCGCGGATTCCGAGGCGACCGCCGGGAGGCCGTAGAACGTGCCGCCGGTGAGCGTCATGTTCGGGAACTCGTTCTGGCCCACCGCGTTCTGCATCAGCGTGAAGGCGAGCGCGAGGTTCGGGTGCATCACCCAGGCGAGGCCCGAGACCGGGACGCCGTTCGTGATGAACGCCTTGATCAGCGTGTTCACGTCCTGCTTGACGTTCGTCAGGGCCGTGCCGCTCGCGGCCGTCGGGATCACGCCGTTCGTGATCGACGCGGGAGACACGTTCGCGCTCGCGGCGTAGTCCGGCTGGATGAACTGCTCGTCGATGAACTTCACGTTCGTCTTGATCAGGTCATCCCGAACGAGCATCTCGGCGGACGGCTCCGCCGACATCATCAGCTCCTTCGTCAGCACCACCAGGCCCGCGGCCTTCGCCATGCCGAGGGTCACTTCCGAGGTGCCCAGGCGCGAGACCGGAACCGGCTTGCCCTCGCCGACCCAGTAGGCGGTCGAGCCCGAGGACTGCGAGCCCACGCGGATGTTGAACGGGACGCGGCGGAAGCCCTGCAGGCGGCCGAGGATGGTCAGCGGGCGCACCAGCTCGATGAACTCGCCGGCGAGGTTCGCGTTGTAGACCAGGTTCGAGCCACCGCCCGAGGATCCGGCCGAGTTCGCGGTGACGTTCGCCTTCTGGCGGATCGCCTCGAGCACCTGGGGCGTCTGCTCGCGCCAGGTCTTGTTGTTCTCGGCCTCCATCGCCGCGAGGTGCGGGTTGAAGTTCGCGCGCACCATCGCCTTCACGTAGCGGGTGAACGCGATGCCCTTCGCGACGTTCGGCTGCACCGTCACGTAGCCGGCAGGATGGCCGCCGCGCGCGGCCGAGGCATCGGCCGGGTCCATGGTGACCGCCTTCGTGACCGGGGTCGCGGTCTTCACCTGCAGCGATTCCATCGCCTTCAGGCGGGTCAGGTGCTCGTCGATCGACTTCACCTCGGCGGCCAGGGCGTCGTGCTCCTGAGCCTCGGCTTCGTCCAGCGTGCGCCCTTCGGCGCCGGCCTTCTGCATGATGTCGGCCATCTTGGAAGCGGACGCGGCGCGCTTCGCCTCGAAGGCGGCGATCTGCTCGGCGATGCTCATGGTGTTGCCGATGAAGATCGGCGCGCCGGCCAGCGCGGCGATGCCCGCCAGCGCGTCGTGCGAGACGTACTCGAGCGGGTTCACGCCCGCGGCGTAGGCGCCGACCGAGAAGCAGGCGAAGATCACCAGGGCCACGAGGCCCAGGCGGGAGCGGAACGATTTCATGGGATCACGTCCTTTCGGGATTGGAGAGGTAGACCACGCCGTGGCGGCGCGCGGAGGGTCCCGAATCGCCGGGGGTGTGCTTCGCGAGGAAAACGACCGGCCGCCGGCCGGCGCCGGACGCGGCGCGCAGGGCCTGGTCGATCGACTTCACGGTGGTGATCGACGCCTCGGCGTTCGCCGGGATCGTCACGCAGGAGAGCTCGAGCCAATCCCACTTCAGGAAATGCTCGCTCCAGGTGTCCTTGATCCGCGCCGATTCCAGCGCGGTGAACCCGATGGACAGGCCGCGCACGAGGCCGTGCTTGAGCGACTGCCAGGCCTCGTCGAGCCGGTCCTTCAGCTTTCCGGGCTCGTCGATCTTCGCCAGCTGGGCCTTGATCGAGATCCCATCCGCGGAGATCTTCGCGTCGAGCACGTGGCCGACGGGCTGCCCGGCGTTATGCTGCCAGAGCAGCGGCAGCGGCAGCTTGAACTGAGCGCCCATCGGCTCGACGATATCGCCCATGCGGTCGGCGGTCGGCGTCGATGCGATGCCCTCGATGATCCGGGCGTCATCGTCCAGGGCCTTCGTCGTGAACAGGGAATAGGCGTGGCGCTTCATGGCGGGATTTATAGGCCCCGCACCCCGCCATTTTTAAGCGCTTGAGCTACACGAAGAACAGGCTGGGTTCGCGGGATTTCGGCGGCGACGGGTTGAGCGACATCAAAGACACCGCGTTGAAGAGCGCCATCAGCGGGTCGATCTTCGCGGTGCCGCTCGCCTGCTTCGTGATCAGGATCGAGTTCCCCTTTGGCTCGACCCGGGCGTTCCCGACGCACCACTGACCCAGCGCCGACTCGTCAGGGACCAGCCCGCGAGGCTCGGCCAACTTGCGTTCGGCCGTCTTGATAGCCGCCCCCAACTTCCACCCCTGGGATATCCCCACAACCTGCTGTGGCTTGTCGCGCTCGCCGGCCGCGGGCTCCGCGTTCAGGCCCTCGGCCTCAAGCGCAGTCAGGATCGCCCCCACCCCGAACGGGTCGAGGCCCACCTTGTCCAGGAGCCGCGCCTCGTGGATGCGCTTCACGATCTTGACCACGCCCTCGACGTCCTGCCCCGGGTGTTCGACGAAGGTCAAATCCCCATCGTCGGCGAACCCGTGCAGCTCGGCCGCGATCGACTTCCGGCGCTCGAGCACGATCCGGTGCGCCCAGGCGTGCATCCACGCGAGCCACTCGCCGGTCGCGCGGCGCCGGCCCACCACCGCCAGGCCCAACAGGTCATCGAGGCCGCCGCCGTCCACGCCCACGTCGACAACCTCGCACTCGGCCAGGATGCGATCGAGCGTGACCAGCTGCATCGCGCCCTCCCAGAAGTCCGCACCGACCCAGCGGTCGGACCGGAGCGCGAGGCCGATCTCTAGGTTCAGGTGCTGCGAGGCCCACCCGCGCAGCTCGTCCTCGCCGGCGGCGACCGCGGTGTGGAACTCCTCCCGCAGGCGGTCGATGGTGATCGACCGGCCCGCGTTCGGGGTCACGCTCGCCCAGAGCTTCGGGTCTCGCCAGGCCTCGCGATCCTTTTGGACGCGCTCGGGCAGCTCGTAGAGCACTGGCAGCATCGAGCCCGACTGCCTTCCGTCGCGGATGGCGCGAGCCTTCGCGAGCTCGGCCTTGAACGCCCCGGTCGGCGGGTCCTCCGACTGCGTGGTGATGAAGGCGAGGAACGCCTCCGGGAACGGGAGCATCCCGCCGCGCAGCTGGCGGATCGCGCTCGAGGCCTTCGGCAGCTTCGCCGAAACGTGCAGCTCGTCGATCAGCACGCCGGCGCACTTCTGGCCGGTGAGCACCGAGGGGTCAAAGGTCATGATCTGCAGCTCGGCCTTCGTCTCGCGGTGGACGATGGTCTTTAGGTGCTGCCGGATGTGCAGTTTTTTTGATAAAACCGCGTCCAGCGAGATCGCGCCGGCCGCGGCGTCGAAGGCAATCTCGGCCACGTCCTGCACCGGCGCGGTCATGATGAACGGAGCGTTCGGCCGCTGGTTCAGCAGCAGCGCGGTGACCATGAGCAGCGCGCCGTTCGTGGTCTTGGAGTTCTTCTTCGGCACCAGGATGAACAACTCGCGAATCGCGCGCTCGCGCGTGATGGGGTCCATCGACCCGAACAGAACTCGCACCACCGCCTTGAACCAGTCGCCTCCGGCCTCCGCCATCGCGGGCGTGTCCGGCACGTCCGCCAGGCGCAGCTTATTGAACACCGCCACCGCGCGGTCGCCTCCCGAGGCGTCGATCAAGATGGGCCGCGGGCCGCTGCAATTTCTCGGCGTCTTCGACACCATGCCCTGGTTGGAGCCGTATCGCGATGCTGAGCATGATGCGATGCTGCCGACCGAATCACCGGGGGGAGTGGTGCTGCGGTGGCTCGCACCGAGGCGCGCGGCGATTCAAGAAGATGCACAATTCGGCCGCATCGCGCCGGCCTTCGTGTA
>OFQY01000440.1_pt1 | contig 16812 bp, 28 predicted proteins | sample 1542991 | NCBI WGS metagenome assembly OFQY01 (sample SAMN07774224, study PRJEB24372) | wastewater metagenome | isolation source: Exp Tend VB 10WW | collected 2016-02 | reverse complement strand
GGTGACTGGAGTTCAGACGTGTGCTCTACCGATCTAAGCGGTTGATAATTATTCTAAACTTTCAATTGACCCAAATAGAGTTTATGCCAATCAAACTACAGGGGATAAGATAACTGCAGCAATTGCAATTGCATTAGGAAGTTTTGGAAGGAATGGTAATACCGCTTTAAATGTAATGGATAAGGCAATCAAGGATGATATTGAGCTTCAAAAAGCTCAAATAGATTTAGAAGGTTCAAAGTTAAAAGAGAATCAGAATTTAATTTCTTCTATAATTAATACTGGCCATGATGCAAGGGAAGCTGAGAGCATGGCTCAGGCTGCAATGTATAAACGCATGCAGCTTAAGGTAAATGAAATTTCTTCTAATATGAGTAGTGCCACTGCTCAGGCAAATGCTAAACAATTGATTGGTCAGCTTCAACAAAAAGAGCAAGCTGCAATGGGTGATGCTCTAAATTTGGCAGGGATTTCAATTACTGGTGAAGGCTCTCAAGATAATATTGACCCTTCAAGATTACCTAAGCAGTTTCAGAAAAATATCGTACCAGGATTAGGGGTAGCAACAAGTCCTAAAGCTGCTAATGATATGCTTGAAGGACGCAAGGCATACTTAAATGGCCTTGAGATTCTTGGTAGAATAAAAGAGTTGAGACAAAAAGTTGGTGTTGAAACCTTTGATAGTAAAGAGCGTGTTGAAGCCGCAAGCAATCAAGCACAGCTAGCTGCAGTTATTAAGCAAATGGAGGTTTTAGGGGCTTTAGATAAAGGGGTTGATGTTTTTGTAAATAGAATTTTACAACAAGACCCACTTGGTCCAAGTGGTTCATTTACTGGTGGACTTTATGACCGCGCTATGAATGTTGTCAGGGGTGACCCTGTTGTTACTCAGGTTGAAGAAGCTGAAGAATATTTTAGGCGAAAATACGGGAGTGCTTTACGCTCTAACATGATTTATATTTCACCAAATGTTAAAAAAGAACTTTTATCAAAGCCAGGTGAAGAAAGAGACAACGCTTTAGCAGGCCTTGGAAAAGATGTGAGCGAGGCTTATAAGTAATGGTTGATTTATTCGACCCTGAAACAGGGCTTTTAGTTGATAATTCAGAAACACCAGAGGATGATTTTTTATCCGGTAAGCTTTCTGTTTCTAAAAATGACCCAATAAATCTTTACGACCCAATTTCTAAAAAAACTATTCAAGCTGACCCTGATAAGATTGTTGACGCTTTGCAACTTGGGTTAAAATTTGAGACTCCACAAGATGAAGAATTAAGAAAGTTTAAAAACAATCCTGAGAATCAAGGTTTTATTCCAGCTGCAAAAACCTTCGCTACTCAATTGGCTGATGAATTTGCTTTAGGTATTCCAGAAACGGGTTTTGATATTGCCCAAGGTGAAGAATCAACTGAATATAAAAAGCGCCAAATAATAAAAGAACAAAATCCAATTGCCAACTTTCTTGGTGGTGTATCTGGTTTTGGTTTATCTTTGGCTTATGGTGGTCCTGTATGGAAAGGAGTAACTAAGGTTGGCGAGGTTGCTGCTGCTCCAATTGCAAAACTAGCCGCAGCTGGTGTTGGTAAAAAAGGATTGGCTAAATTTGGAACGCAAATTGCTGAAAGTGCAGTTAAATATGGGGCTGAAGGAGCATTGCTTTCAACTCCTAAAGCTATAGAGGAAGCTATACTTGGTGACCATGATTCAGTATCAGAAGCTTTGATTGCAGGCGGTGAGGATTTGGTGGTAGGTGGTTTAGGCGGTGCATTATTGGGCGTTGCTGGCACTACGCTTGCAAAGACTTTAAAGGGTAGTAAGGAAATATTTAGTGATATTGCAAGCTCGAAAAAACTACAAGAATATGCAGATATTAAAAAACTTAAAGCTGTAGGTCTTAAGCAGGCTGAGATTGAAAAAATAATTTCAGGTAAGGTGCCAAATAACATCGAAGAAACTGCAAACTTTTTAGCTGATAATGATTTGGTGGGACTTAAAGCAATGCGCGAAGGAAGTGAGGCGCGGCTTGAAAAGCTCCAGGGTATTGTTAAGCAAAACGGCAAAGATTTGCAAAAAGTTTATAACCATCTTGACGGCTCAGGTATTAAAGTTTTTGACCCTTCGCTTGTATCTCAAAAGCTTGCTGTAATAGCTGATGGGTTAACTGATGTTGTTGATAAGAAGTTTGCAAAACAAGTTGGTGATATTTTAGAAACTGTTCAGTCTCGTGGTGATAAGCCAATTACGTTTGATGAAGCTCAAAAGTTGGTAACCAAAGTAGGTAAGTATGCTTTTCCAAAAGGATTGGTTGCAGAGGATATGTCTGCAGCACAGCAAGCTTATGGAGTTTTAAAAACTGAGTTGTCTGATGCAGTGGAGTTGGCATCGAGCGCCGTGAAGGAGCCAGGATTTGCACAACTCTATGGTCAAACAAAGAAAAATATCTCAATTGCCAAACAGCTTGAAGCTCCATTTGAAAAAGCATTTGCAAGGCAGATGGGTAACAACTCTATTAGCTTAACAGATTATATTGCAGCTGCCGGTGCCGCAGGGGCAACTGGCTCAATCCCAGCGACGATTGCAGGCATGACTCTAAACAACCTTAAGCGCCATTATGGTGATTTTGTTACTTACAAACTTTTAGAACATGCTGCTACTGGTGTCGATGCCATGGAATCACGTTTAAATAAGGCTTTAGACGGAGCTTTAGGCCTTTCTAAAATTATTGAGAACACAAAACCGGCCTCGGTTAATTTTCTAAAAGATTACTTGGGCGAAGCGTATGATAAAAATAACAAATTAGAAAACCTAAAACGCTTCCAGGGTGACATTAACACATTTATGAACGATACAAATGCTTCCATTGGAAGTTTAAAAGTATTGACTAATAGGTATGGTGAGGCTGCACCGAACTTAAGTGGAGCAATGCAGGCCAAGGCTACCTCAGCTATTAATTATCTTGCTGAGCAGATGCCAAAGGCCAAGAATCCATACTCTGGTGTCGATACTAGAACTTATAGACCAACGGATTTTGAGATTGCAGCATTTGAAAGGAAGGCTCAAGCGGTGTTTGACCCAATGAGCGTTATAGAGGAATTAAAAACTGGTGCTGTAACGACTGACCAGATTGGTGCAATTAAGGCTGTATACCCTCAGTTATTTAAGGCGATACAGGCGAAGGTTTTAGAGAGAATTAATGTTGCACCAAACCAAATGTCTTATGCTGTTAAAAATAAGATGTTGAAACTTTTAGACTTGAAGCCAGATGGGTTTGATAGACGCACCAATACGGTACAGCTTCAAAGGAATTTTAGAACTAATTTTAAACCGACACCAAGGGCTAACAGTAAAATTACTTTAGGCAAAAATGTTGGAACTGAAATTGATAGGATAGCAAATCAATAAAAATATTTTAGAAGCTGTTAGAGTAGTACATAATTTATATTAAATAGGATTACATATGTTTAAGAAAAGCCTAGTTCGCATTTCATCTTTCGTGACTGTTCTTGTTTGTTTGTTGGTGACGGTAAATCTTTGCTTTGGGCAAAGAAACTTACTCAGCTTTGAATCAATTTTTGGAACTGGCCCTGCCGGTCAAACGATTAGTTCAAATTCCTCAGGCAACCCTGTTCCGGTTCCTGTAGGTGGGCAGTTAAGTCCTCTTGTTGTAGGTGAGACGCTTGCTGGCGCTGGTTCGGCTCAGGGTGATGCAGCTGCTTTGTCTGCGACAAAGTGGGTCCATCGAATTACCGGTGCCAATGGCGCTCTTGGTTGGATTCTCCCAGCTACAACAATCACGACCAGCTCAGTCTGTCATATCTTATTGAACACAACTGCTGGTGTTGCATTGGTGTATCCAGCAACTGGTGGAACAATCAATGCTGGTTCGGCAAATGCTGTATTTACTGCGCTTACCGGTATCAAACCGATAATTTGTTGTGCGAACGCAACTGACACTTGGATATGTGCTTAGTTTATTATGCCCTGAAGTGAGTTAAGCTTCAGGGCATTTTTAGGGCAATACATGAAAAAAATATTTGCACTTTTATTTTGGCTTTTTCTTTTGCCGGTTATTGCCTTAGCTGATGGTTCGGTCACCATCATTGGGCAAACTACAACTATTACCCTACACCCAACTGTTGATACAAACATATACGCATCGGGTGATTTGATTGGTGGTAAGAATACCCTTTCTTTAGCAGTCCGCAGGAATTATGGCTCAGGAATAATTAATCGAATTGAGGTAATTGACCAAAGTAAAAATAGTGCAAACTTGGATGTAGTATTTTTCACCACTAATCCAACTAATACTACATTTACTGATAATGCAGCTTTTGACCCACACGATACGGACTCACCCTTTATTATTTGTGCAGCAAATGTGACAACGCATTTGGCTTATGCTGACAATAGTTCAAGCTATAGTAACCAATCTTGTGCATTTAAATTGACTGAACAAAGTCAAAAGCTTTATATGGCAATAGTTGCTCGCTCAACTCCTACTTTCACAGCTGCAACTGATTTATGGGTAAGGGTTTCTATATTACAAGACTAAAAATGAGATTTTTTTTTTGGCTCAGTTTATTTATATTTTTTTTAACGAGCCGTGCAGAAGCAGAGGTTTATAACCCTTTCATTACTTATTATCCTGTTCCGACTCCTACACCAAAGCCTTATTCTGCTATCATAAAACACACACCAAGGCGTTTTAGTGTAGACTCAGTACCTACTCCTACTAGTACCCCAACAAGTACTCCTACAAGAACACCCACTAGGACCCCAACGCCTACGCATACGCAAAATAATCCAGACTGATGAAACATATATTTAAACTCATATTATTTCTTATCCTGCTTTTACAAGCGAGTATTACCTTTGCTGATTGGTCAGATGGCGCAGCTTGTGGAACAAATAGCAGCACTTCGAGTGCTAGCACATTAGCTAAAACACCATCTGGTTGTACTGTAAATGTAGGGGACGTTTTAATAGTTGTTTTCTCTGGCAACAATATTGATACCTCAGATGGAAACACTAGTCTTTGTTTTTCTGTAACTGATGCTCAAAGTAATACTTATGTAAAATTGAGAGAATTTACTAACGCTCAAGGTAGTGCCGCAGCAGGTGCTACAACTTGTGTATTTGCTTCTCTTATAACAACTCAAATATCAGGTGCCGTAACTGTTAATCTTGGTTCTGCTATTACTGCAAAATCTTTAATACTGAGAAAATTTAATCCAGGGGCCGGAGCTAGTTCCATTACGGCAGATGGTGCTGCAGATTTAGCAAATGATGGAGCCGATCCAGGAGCCTTAACCGCCACTGGTTCAGATTCCGGTCAGCATTTATGGATAAGGTCCGTTGCTTGTGAGACTAATGACGGTACGGCTATGACTCAAACCTCTGGCTGGACTGTTTCAACTCAAGGCGTTCAAGCTGATACTGGTTCGGCTGGTACAAGTATGGCTACTCGATTTGAATGGAAAGTAGCAACTGGTACTGGCTCTGGTTCTTCTGACCCTACATATGTAGCTGCTGATTGTGCTTCTGTAAATGTTGGGCTTTTGCAAAGTGGTGGAGCTGGCGCTCCTACGGCAACGCCGACTGAGACCCCAACTGTTACAAATACCCCAACCATTACAAATACGCCGACTCAAACGCCTACAGTGACGAACACGCCAACGATTACGAATACCCCTACGCAAACACCAACCATTACCAATACACCCACAGTGACCAATACGCCGACTGAGACGCCAACTGTTACGCCGACACCGGCGGTCACTAATACGCCAACTGCTACAGTGGCAAATGTTTCCTGTCAGGCAGAATGTAAGCGTTCAACTACTTGTTTGAGGCCTTGTAATTGAGTGATAACATATGAATACGGCGGTGGTAGGAATGACACATACAATAGAAGATTTTAAACAGGCAATTAAAGATGAGTTTCGAAGCTTGGGCGACTCCTTGGGCGGCAAGTTAGATTCTGGTTTCAAAGATGTTTCTAGCGAGCTAAAAGGTATGCGTGAGCAAGGTCACATTCCCGTTAATGTGATGCAAACAATTATCGACTCGAACAACTCTACCTATAAATCGATTATCCATATCCTTTGTTGGACTTTTGGAATGATTATAGCGAGTCTTATCACTTTAAAAATTGTGTTCCCAAATCTCTTTACTTAACTTATGAGACGCAGAGCAAAGAACCAAATCTTGAGAGAGGGGCACTTTAAAGGAGGTGGTCCTAAAAGGTGTCGTTTCCTAGCCCCTCTCTCATTATGTTTTTTAGGTTACTGAAAGGATTTCACTTTGCTCTACTCTCGCCCTTATGTTAACATCCGACCATGAAAAACAAATGTGAAATATCCTTCCTCGAAAGATTGGGGATTATCACAAACAAAACTTTGTACAAATTAATGAGGAAAATTATGAGTACCGTAAATGAAGTGAAAGCAGAACTCGAAGATGTAAATGCTCTGGTGTTAAATGTTTCAAGCGATGTTGATTCTTTGTTAGCACAGGTAGCAGCTTTGAAAGAGCAGGTTGCCAATGGTGGCGTTGCAAGTCAAGCTGATGTTGATGCAATATTTGCTAAAGTTGCTGGCATTAAGGAGTCTCTTTCTGGGGTTGATGCAAAAGAGCCGCCTGTAGTTCCTGTTTAATCTGAAAGGGGCGATTTTTCGCCCCACTTTCAAGCCATTCTTTAATCATTTTAAGAATTAATTTTGAGTTTAGAATAATAACCTTACAGGTTTCAATATCGCTTTCACCGATATGTACTCTTTCAACACCCATAGTAAGAGCTAACATCCTGTAAGCTTCTTTTCTTCTGACTCCATGCTTTCTAGTTTGCCAAATTAAATCAAATTCAGCATGAGCCTTGATACGCCACTCCCTGGTTTCTTTATTAGCTGGCACACCCAAAGGCCTACCGTTAGGATGAGCGCCGTGAGTGCCGGTGCATTTTGGATACTGTGAACAGCCCCAAAAAGGAGCAGGGTAGCGCTTTGATTTACGCAATACCATTGGCTCACCACACTCACCGCAGAGAACGTTATACATAGTGCCTACAAACTTAATTTTAGTCATTTCTTAAGCCTTAATCTCAAGGAGCAATTACCTTTTTCATCTTGCTCAAAGACATACTGTGACTGCGCAACTTGCTCAATAAAAGTTTCTCCAGGAATAGTTACGGTAACTGAGTCGCTTATAGGCGGAAAGAATCTTTCTTTTAAGTTTAAACCTAAAGCTATAGAAGCGGTAATTAAATAAAAACCTAGCATCCAGTGACCAGCAACTCTCAATCCATTGATAATTTTCATATGCCACCTAATTAATAATAAAAATGTTTAACATCTCTAAAACCTCTAATGCCTGAACATCGTTGATGTGATACCACCTTTGCAGGAATCTTATCATCCTCTCATGTGAATAGCCGCGCTCTTTCAGCATATCAATAGCACCAGAGCAGGCAGTGAAATCATTACTGCAGTACTCAGCGCCAAGTCTTGTTATTAAATTAAGCATATATTTCCTTTAAAAAAGAGTACCCATTCGGTGGGCAGCTACGCTCCTTAGAGTGTAATCTTGACGGACTGTTTCCCGAATGGGTACTCAGAACTTTATTTATTTTCCTGTTTACCTTGAGTAAGATAGTTATTCACAGCCTTACTCTCAATTTTATTCACATCAATGCTAGTGGGCGAGTAAAAGGGATTGTCAAACTTAACCGTGCAACCTGACAACCCTTGTGCGCACATACACATTACTAATACCCAAAACGTAATTGTAGCAATGTCTACAACTTCTTGTTTCTTTATCATAACAACCTTCTCCTAAAAATGCTGAACTATTTCAGCGTTAAAAATTTACACCTCTTACCGCAGAGCCTTTTAGCCCTAAGGAACTTCTTCTCAGCCTTTTGTTTTTCTGTACGGAAATCAAAGCAGGCAAGTAAAAGTTGGCTTGCTACTTCACCATAATATAGCTCGCTATCGTTGCTTGGGAGCTTGGACCAGGTGGTTGTAAGACCTTGGGATTGCCAGCATGGGTCGGTGCGTACAGATTCAGCAACATAACACCCAGGTGGTACGTCCTCGGCCAAGCATACATTCACTAACAACAAAAGAGCCGCTAGTAATAGCACTATAATAGCTGGTGTTTCTCTTAAGATAAATTGCCTTAGTTTTGATGGCTGCTTGTACATACCTGCTTTCATATTAACCTTTTAGTTTAAACTAAAATATTAGAGACAAATATACATCGTACCGATTCGAGAATTACTTAACTTTTTTATTCAATTCTTTCATTTCTTTTATAACTTTTATGGTCCCAGCTATAAAATAGAAGCCAGATTGTAGAATTATCCAGATAAGTAATATTTCCATTAAAACAACTCCTTTAAAAGTACATAAGAATACTGGTCAATGGCATCATCAATCCTTCGCTTTGCTTCACGACACATCTGTACCAAGCGGTCACGAGTTAAGTCCTCAGGTTGGAAGTGTAGCTCGGCGTGGAATACGCTTTGTAAACCAAAGTCAGAGTTGCAGTCGCGCACAAGGCTTAACCCCATAGGCCTTAACTTTTGGTTTAAACTATCAATTTTATCGTTGTCTATTTTTGCTGTCTTGGTGTTGTACATTACTTTGGTCTCCTATGATTAAAAGCATATTAATTAAAACTTGAGCCATTTCCCTGAGAAGCTGTTTCATCTCATATTCGCTAAGGTTTCGTTGTGTTTTTGTTTGTATTTCAAACAATTGTCTATAAAGATTTTGTTTATCCATTACTCCATTTCCTCAAAGTTATTGCCGCATAAATTACAAGTTGCATCAAAATCTGCCACTGCTACACGTACATTAGTACAGCCGCAGAACCACTTCTTTAGTTTACTACCAGGTTTTTTCTCCTTACCCTTACCGTATGCACCGCGACACATAGCAAAGAGTTTACTATCAGCCTTTGCACCCTTGATTATTTTGGTCACCATAGGCGTTAGCTTGGTGGTGTTATATCCGTGATTTGTTTTCTCTACTTCAAAACCAACAGCCTCAGCACCAGCTTTAAAATGTTTGTTATGATAACCTGTCTCGCCGCAATCCTCGACATCATTAAACCAATTACAGAGATGCACCATCTCATGTATTAGTGTACCTAACAGCTCATCGAGTGGACGAGTCAAGCTTTCAGCGCCGATATTTATTTCAGGAATAGTGCGCTCAGATTTATCTGTCCAAGCATTTTTACTAAACCAACCCCAAGCTTTTTGTTTACGCGCAGATTGTACCGTGATGACAACCTTAGGTAGAGTATTTTTATAAAGAACTTTATTGAAGTGCGTGAAGCATCTCTCTAGTTCGCCTACTACTTTTGACATTGGTATTTTGTTTTCCATATTATTTCTTTATAAGTTTTTCTAACATTTCTTCAAGCTGTTCAAGCCTTGCCCGTGTATCAAAGTTTAAATAGTACCACTCCACTTTGCTTTCGCAGGCTTTGAATTCTTGAATTACTTCTAGCGCCACCATCAGCTTACCTTTTGATGTTTTTGTTTGTAAAAATGTTTCTAGTCCTAGACCTTTCATACTTTTCCTTTACAAAATGTGACAGTAACCTAAAAGTAGCGCCACATCAATCCCTTTTTTTGCTATACAGGCATCTTTTTTAAAGACCTTTTTCTGGAACGCGACCTCAAATATATCGGCTCTTAATTCTGGTTTAAGCTTAATCCTCTGTATTGATACCAATATTTTTTGGCGGTGGTAAAATATGTAGACCGTTCGGATAGGCATACCAGAAATATCTCACCGGCCATTTCACTTCTGGCCCAAAACTCCCAGGTTTTGAAATGGTTTTCCCTAATTTTTTCAAGTTGCTTTTTCGTCTTTTTTTCATAAATATTCCTCTGCTTTATCAGCTAGTTAGCTGGGTAAGGTTGTATGCCAACCTGTTCGGTTTAATGCGCATCGTGTCGCATTGCGTACAACCGCCCTATAGACTCCAATGGAATCGATTAGGGCTATGCGCTTCAATCATCGTGCATTGATATAAGCGCACTATTTCAAAGAGCAAAGAAACCTAAAAGCTAAAAGCATTTATTGAATAATTCCATGCCTAGCACTTGCCTTGCATGGTCAATAGCAGCTTGTTTACTGTCGTGTTGTGACATACTCGATGCACCTGTTTTATAGTCCAAACTTTTTTCTGTTCTGCACTCACTATCCCAGTTATCAGACTGAAGGATACTGAAACCCCTCAATGGTGACTTAGGATGCGAGTATATTTTTAATACCCATATCATAGTGTTACCCTTAATAAATGCCGTCTTAATTAACGGTCAAGGAATCCCTAGTATATAGGAATCCCTAAACGGTTAATGCCGTGAACCGATTCTATGCCATCCGTTACGAGGTCCGACTATGGCTACATGGTCAGTGCCTCTTATGTAATGCTTAGAAGCTAGCTCACAATTCCATGCCGTTCGAGCGCATTGCACAGAGTCAAAATATTTTGTGTTACATAGTGCCAAGTAAAATTGATTATCATTGCCTAGCGTTTTAGTTACGTTGCCTAGATTCCATTCGCTGCATACCTTTACTATTCTGTATCCTGTTTTCATGGTGTTTTTCCTTTTGGTTTAAACTTAAAGATTAATTTGTAAATTCTATTTGTTGCGATAGGTCATTAATTAAATACTTTGCAATATCTCTAGTACTATAGCCATTTACAATATCGGTTACTCCCCAATAAGGGTCGCCATAACATGAACCGGTATAACTATTGTCGCCTGATTGATATGACCATGTTGTACAGTCTTTATTGACTGAAATAGTTATTTGCATATATGGCGCTTCATTATCATTATCGCGTATATCTGAAGTTATTTCAGTTTTTAAATACTCAATTAGGTTGCATAAGTCTTTAAAGTTATCCGACTCACTATCCCAAAACTCGCAAAATGTTTTTTCTGTTATCATATCATTACCCTCAAAAATAGTTTGCTGTATTGCAAACAAGCCAACACACATAAAAATATGTGTTGGTTATTCACACTACTCTTTTACTATCTCTTCAACCTTAGCAAGCGCATCATTCAAAGTCTTGGCAACCTGCATTGCTTGTTTTGCTGTTGTGACAGAATAATATTGTTGTCTTAGTGCTACGGTTATGTAGCCTATTTCTAAATTCAATGTGCAATCCCCTGCATAGCATGATTTGTCGTTAGAAGAGTGAAAGGTAAATTCCTTTGCTAATTCCTTACGATTGTTTTCCGTCAATTCCTCTTTAGCTTTTAATTCTCTTACCTTCTTTTCAATTGCTTCAACCTGTTCAGCATGAGCTTTAAAAATACGGTTCTTAATATCTTTGACAATCTGTTCAGCTGATTTATCAATTGATACATTTATCGAGATTGAATCCCCTGCACTTAAGCAACCATGTTGCTTAGAGTAGTAGGAACCGGAAAAAGTTATAGAGAAACTATCTCTAGTTCCGTTTCTGCCTAACTGAATTGAAAGTCTATCGTTTAAGTCTGCCCAGATTGTTGAAATACTTCCTTCCCTCCACAGTCCTATACGTAAATTGCCTTTTGCCTCTGTATTTTCGTAATCCGATATTACAGGCAGACAGTTATTGTACAGATGGAATACAGCAACCATTTTTAACGCAACCTCTGTTGCTTTTGGTTGCGCTTCTTCTATCTCGCAAGCTGTAATATTTTCGTAATGGTTATAGAGCTTTTGCCTTGCAGCTTCTTTACTACCTGCCAATACTACCGAACGGATTGAATAATTTTCGCCAATTGCCTTTACTTTTCTGCCCGTGAAATAGCATTGATATAGTTTTTGTGAATTATCTTTTGTTGTTTCGATTGCTTGCATGTTCATATTTATCACCTTAAATACTAGCTGTCTTAATTGACAGTCTAGGACGAAATACACCATTGAGGTGTATTCCATTCTAGACTAGCTTGCAGCAACTAGAAGTCTTTCAGCTATCATGTACATTACTAAATCCTGCTTACTAAGCTTGCGAGCTTTCATCATGATAGTAGTTAGTTTTTGCACTACATCATGAGCTTTTTCATTGCCGTTATCGCGAGCAATGCGAGCTTGTCTTAAGTTGTTGTCGATTACTTCAATCAATTGGCTTTTGCTCATTCCTGTTATTGTCATGGTTTTCTATCCTTAAAAGTATACTGCCTTAATTGGCAATATCTGTTATGATGCACTATGTTACCTATAAGTTACTCGGAATGTCAAACAATAATCTTTAGGTTTAAACTAAAATGTTAACTGTTCGGTCTGCTACTAGGAATATCAATCAGTCAGCAAAGCGCATCGTTAAGGCATTGGGATTACGGATTGACCGTCCTAGGCATCGTTACTTTGGTATAACAATGAAACGATGGTTTTATAATGTTCTACTAGCTAATCGAGAGTTATATAATCAAGATAACTATGGAAGGCAGAAAGAATGGATTGTAGTCCATAAGTTTTGGCGAAGCTTCGCAGAATTGCCCTACATGAACTTAGAACCCGAATACCTTCTGCACTATTCAATGTGGGAAATTATGCCTGTACAGCGAGGCTATAGCCCGGCAATAGCCCTAAATCGGTATGATTGCGTTATGATTAAGCGTTTAGAAAATGCTTTTGATAGGATTTATAGAGGCCTCTTTGTTGAGAAGCACGGAAAACGACAAAAGTACAACAAAATCAATAAGTTAGTGCGCGAATTACTCAATAATCAAGGTTATGTCGTTAAATGTCGTCAAATACGCGCGTTATTTGCTGAGTATAATCACATAGTTATCCGAAAGGGTGAGTATTTGTACTACAATAATCTCAATGTTATCATATAGTTAATTCAAGATGATGAGAATCAGAATTCTCAGCCCGAAGGAATGCCAATAATATCAATACGTTATGCCTTTTTTAATGCTTCTTTTTAGAATGTGGGAGCTAATAGGTTGATAAGACATGCCTTTTTATTTATATACGTATATATACCATCGTTTTATTTTGGCTGGCTGGGAGAAAGATGCCTATCCTATTGATATCATTGAAGAAAAAAGTCGGACGGGGTACCTCCGGTTTGCTTTTATTTATATGTGTATATATTACCTTATATGTCCGCACCACCCAAAACACGAGCCACATCCAAGTGACACCCCAGCATATACATGTACCTAACAGTAGAAAATTATTTTCAAAAATATAAAATTTCTCACCAATCAGAATATAAACCTGAATTTCATTCCAATGCCACCAACTTAATTTCTCGCTGCAATACTTTTCTTTGTCAAATCCTCCAACTCTCTACTACTGCTATTCAGATTATTCAGTCATCTGGTTGGAGACCACCATCAATCAATGCCACCATCTCTAGTGCAAGGCTCTCTAGTCACACCATTGGTAAAGGAATTGATTTATCAGATAGAAAAGTTTTATTAACAGAATTAATTTTAGAGTACCCACATCTTTTAAAGATGCATGGTCTTTGGATGGAAAACCCAAGTGATGCGGTTAATCATGTACATCTTGATATAATCTCTAGAAGTGACAGAGAAGTGAATATTTTTAATGCTTAAACTTTTACAAAGGATACACCCAATGAAAAAATGGATGCCTATAGTCGTTGCAATCATACCGCCTTTTTTACAAATTCTTTCAATAGTAGTTGGTGTGCCAATTGACTTAGGTAGCCTTGGTCAGATACTTACTGGAATTGGTGGTACTGCAGCTGTAGCTCACTTAGCAGTTAGTGAGCCGATACAAAATACTAAGTATCAAGACCAAGCTGCTAAAGAGCTTAAGCAGCAAGATAATTCTTAGCCCTAATTTTTTTCTGATAGAATTTACCGTATTGATTAAAGCTTCTATTGCTTTCACCTGGCACAGATTTCCATGTGCCATTTTTAAGTATTTCTCTTATCTCTATTGGGTTTAAGTCAAGGTATTTACAGACCCAGTTTAACGAGAATGGGTTATTACTTTTTGAACATACCCAACCATAAGCAGTCCGCCTCTCATGTCCTTCGCATAGAGCCAGGTCGTGAATTACCATTCCCATTACTGCAGCAAGAAGGTTGCGCTCAGGAAGGACTTCTCTATGTTGACAATCCTCAGTATCGTCATGAATATCTCTGTTCCATTTTCTACGTGATTCTGGAATGGTAGCAATGCCGTGATGAGTAAGTGCCATGTCTTTTCTCCAAATATATTCTCCACAACTCTAACCAATAATTCTAATTGAAGTGATAAGATGCTTCTTCGTACCAACGGGTTCTGGAAACTTTTAACCCTGCTCTGAATATCGGCCATATTTCAGGCGAAGAATTTTTTCCTTCGCGCAAGTAACTATAAAAGGCTCGGCGCTCCATTTTCATTCGTTCGTATATATCTTGTGGTTGCTCATCGGGATTTTCTTCTAAGTATTGATGAACCATTTTGCGAAGAAAGTTTTTTCTCTCACTTTGATTTTTTGTCACACACTTACCTTAAACTAATTTTTTGTCATACTTAATTATAAACTAGTGTTACTTATAAGTAAATCACTCTTAATCACCAAAAGCCATTTTTAAATAAAATTTTATTTCATCAACCATGCCTTGAGCTTTGTTATAGACACAGTAAAAACCGTTTTGTTCGATTACAAATCTTTTAAACTTTTCTTGGTCAGGGCCAAGGTCGTTAATACCTGGGGCTTTCATTTCACCGCAAAAATAATTATAACCCCTACTTGGCACTAAAAGAATCAAGTCCGATATTCCTTTCTTTACTCCAAGGCATACCATCTCAACGGCTTGGCGTTTAGACCTAAGGCCACCGTTTGGAACGTGGAAAAGCCACGATAAGCGCCGGTCATGGACCTTGTTAGCCTCTGCCCAGTTTATAACCTTTTTTTGTTCTATGGACTCTGTTTGCTTCATAACCACCTATCAATAACTTAGCTAACTACAATTCCCATGCTTTGGGAATTATAAGGGTTTTTAGGGAATTATAAGCACAGTATAAGAATATATATATATAATATTATTATATATTCCTTATAATTCCTATAATTCCCAAAGACTCCCCCTATATATCTATCTAGACATCTTAGGGAATTATAGGAATTATAAGCTATCTTGAATAATCTCGAAGTGTTAAGTGCTTATAGTGTGTAAAAAAACCCTTATAATTCCTTATAATTCCCAAGCTGATTTTTGACAATGAATGATTACGGGCTATTAGGTGCTTATAATTTCCGAGGATTTTGCCCAAAACTATCATAAGGTTTTGATTTTAAAGAATAAAGAAGGCTTTGCTCTCTTACCATGTCCATTTGTCTCACTTGGGTCATAAACTCGTTCCATCTCAATCGACTCTGATTCAAGTAAGTTATCTATAAAACTGTTTCTTTCTTTAACGGTTAAGTGTCTGGTAGCGCGACAAATAACAGACTTAGAGGCAAGGCCAGATTTCTTGATAACTTCTAAAATCCTGGCACCTTCAGCCTGAACAACCGAATCATGAATCTTTGTTTGAAGGGTAGAAATAGACTCCTGTATCAAAGCATCAATGAGGTCACGGCAAAACCAAGCTGTATCGAGGTGGATACTATCCTTACAAAAATCGTTACAAACAAGGCAAAGTTTCATATAGTGTTCTAAGGCTCTCGAATAAACTGCTTTTTCGCTTTCGTTTTTTGTTCTATTTTTAAGCTTGTGATAGGTATGTTGAACGTCCCACATTTGATTAGTTGCAGCACCTTCAAATTTTACAATTTTTGGGTCGATGTTAACTGAGAGATGTGACAGTTCGCCTACCGGAAAAGTTTCTTTAATTTCTAAAATTAGGTCTTGGTCTAGCTCTATTTTTCGCTGCAACTCTAAAAGACCTGGCGGCTCTGAGACTTCATTGTCCTCAACTCGAAATATTAAAAGGCGTGGTAAAAACCCATCGACGGCAAAATCAGAGTTAAGAGCTTGAAAGAAACGAACCGGTGCTGATACACCATAAAGAGTTAGGCACGGCTCTTGAATATCTATGCGAGGTCTTTTGCCGTCGCTGTCTGCATATTCCATGCCACGATATAAGGTATCAGCTGCAGAAAAGGTATCAAGAAAAACTGAAAGGATATTTGCATAATAACTTGGTGAATTTTTTCCTGTCATTTTTTTTAAATGCCAACCAAGTTCGTCCCAAATAATTATTTTTTTTCCGGTTGTGGATAAAGACCGTAAAAGGCCTGTATCACTTGCAGGCTTGCCAGAGATTAAAAAATCGTGCTTTGTCTCACGAAGGATTAGGTCAATCATTCTAAGGCCATGACCCTTACCTTCGCCTGAGGAAGCAAGGCCTGCTATCAGTAGGTTAGTTCTAAGATTTGACTCAGTCCTAACTTTATGAGCTTTTAAGATAGAAAGTGTTGCGATAGCTGAGGCTAAGGATAATTGCGGAACTTTCACAATTGATGTTGCGTGAATATACTTAGTGATTCTACCTAAAAGACCAGGGGCAGAATCGACTAATTTTTCTGATATTGCCATTTGCGACCTAAGACCGTATATAATTTCTTCTCTTGAAGCGGTGGAATGCGGCTACGCCTAATCCATTGAGAGATAGCGGAAATATTCCTTAGATTACATATTTTCCGCACTTCTTCATAGCCGCCACACTGATATACAAGGTCTTTGATGGCAATTTTCTTTTTTCTGATCGGCTTAGAAATAAAAAGAGAACTTCTCATTGGCGAACTTCGCAGTATTAAAAAATCAATGCTGCCGGTAATTGCCGCTTTGGGCGGAATGATAGTTCCTGCTGCCATTCA
>OFQY01000439.1_pt1 | contig 16819 bp, 17 predicted proteins | sample 1542991 | NCBI WGS metagenome assembly OFQY01 (sample SAMN07774224, study PRJEB24372) | wastewater metagenome | isolation source: Exp Tend VB 10WW | collected 2016-02 | reverse complement strand
TGGATATATACAAGATAAGTATATTACCGCAAAAACTGTATTTGTTTATGATAAATTCACAGGTAACTTCTTAAGTAGTTTTAAATCTACTCAAGATGCAGCAAAGAAATTATCTGTAAACAGAGGTAGTATTAGCAGTTGCGCTTTAGGGAAAATAAAAAGTTATCGAGATTATATTTTTTCTTATAATGACTTAGGAGATTTGATAGAGCCAGTTTTAAAAAGTAAAAAAGATAAAAAGGTTAAAAGAGTTTCTTTAAAACACTGGAGGAGTAAGATTACACTTAAGTTATCTTTAGATAAAGAAGTTTTAGAAAAATTACCTTCTTTAAGAGATTATTGTAAATTATACGACTATAAGAGTGGTAGTATATGTGTGGCTATTAAAACTGGTGGTAGGTATAAAGGATTCTACTGGCAGTACAAACAAACAGAAGATTATAAATCAACCAAACTTTAATCATTAAATGAAAGACATAGTATTTGAAAAAGAACTAATCACTCAAGACATACCAGCAGGTAAACCTCATACTTATTGGTTTAAGGGATATAATATGTCTGACAAGGTAATTACAAGGACAACACTTGTATCATCGTGCTCTTGCACGATAAGTAATATTCAAAAGACATTTAATCCAAAAGAATCATTTACCTTTGAGATGATTTTTGATCCACAAGGTACAAGCGGGTTCTATGCTAAGTCTGTTACGTTTGATTTAGATAATGGGCAGATGATAAAACTTAGGATCAACGGTAAAATAATTGAACAAGAAAAATGACAATAACTTTTGAGTGGTACACGTTAATTAAAATAGGATTCATTCTTTTCTTTTCATATAAACTTCTTTGGAGTTTTGCTTACGAAAAAGGTTATTTAACTGCTTATGAAAGACTTACAAAAACATCAGGTTAACGCTCTTTATGCTTTAGGAGGAACTATCTTTGGTTTTCTTTTAACTTATTTTTTAATTGCTCATATTGTATCTGAAAGAACAGAACAAGCATATTTTAAAGGTTTTGATGAAGGTTACACTAAAGCCTATCCCATAGGTTATAAAGTAGGATTTAATACTTGTTACAAAGAAGTAGAGACACATATAGATTCCTTTTCAGTTAAACTTACTACCTTACGAATTCTTTTAAACAATTAATATGACACTTCTCTTTGAAGAAATAGAACACAAATACTTTTGCCAAGAAATACCTGACCAGAAATGGGTTAGTGTTTCTGGTTTATTTGATATGATAAAGCCTAAATTTGACTCCAAGGCTATTTCAGAACAATACTCCAAGAAAGGTAAAGATGCTATTCTTAAAGACCTTGCTAAGAAATGGGAACTTACTCTGGACGAGGCTGAACAGAAATGGGGACATTTAGAATTTACACCTGAACAAATTAGAAATATTTGGGAAGAGAAAAAAGACAAAGGGTTAGCAAGAGGAACTGCTTTCCACAAGGCTGTAGAAAAGAAACTTTTAAACAGAGATGGTAAACCCGGAAGTCAAGATGTAGACAATTACAGAAAATCTCTTTCTATTAAGGATTTAGAACCAGGAAAATACATTGAGTTAATTATTCCTTATCCTCAACTTTTCTTAACAGGCACAGCAGACAGAGTTGAAATTCTTCCTAATAAAGAATTTATTATTCGAGATTGGAAAAGTGATAACAAGTTAGAATATAAAGGAACTGCTTTCTTTGACCCTAAAATTAAAGAGAAAAAGGTAAGAAAACTTCTTTCTCCTTTAAGTCATTTAGATGATGTGAACGGAGTACACTATAATGTGAAAGAATCTTTGTATATTTATTTTTTAGAGTCTTATGGGTTTAAGTTCAAAGAAGGTTGGATAGATCATGTTCAATTTGAAAAAGACGAACCTGTGGGAATTGTAGAATATCCTATTACTTATCTTAAAAAAGAAGTTGTTAACCTCCTAAACTGGTATAAATCTAAAAAATGAAACATCTCGAAGCAGTTTCAATATGTGTAGATTACGGAGACTTACTTAAACTCTCCATTCCATTTAACAGACACTTGTTTGATAAGTGGGTAATAGTAACCTCTCCTGACGATAAGGAAACCCAAGACCTCTGTAAATACTATAAAATAGAACATGTTGTCACAGACAAGTTTTACGAGAATGGAGACAAGTTTAATAAAGGCAAGGCTATTAACGAAGGACTTAAGAAACTTAAAAGAACAGATTGGGTCTTACATTTAGATTCAGATATTATACTTCCAGCAAACTTCAGACAAATCTGTAAAGAAGACCAACTCCAGAAAGATGCTATCTATGGTATTGACAGAGTAGATGTAGTAGGAGACAAGAGAAGATTTGAACTTCTAACTACCAAGCATTCTCAGATAATGAGATGGACTTATCTCAATCTCAATCTGAATGAAATCTATCATCCTACTTTTAGACTTCATAACTTGAATAGAGGGTATAATGTGATTGGTTTTTTTCAATTATTTCACGCATCTTATCTTAAAGACAAACAAGAACTATTCAAACCTTTAGAATGGTATCCTACAGAACATGAAGATGCAGCCAGAACAGATGTAGCATTTCAACAAAAATGGGAATTAGACAAAAGACTTCTTTATCCTGGAATCATAGGTTATCACTTAATGACTGAACAATCTCCCAAAGGAACTAACTGGACAGGTAGACAATCCAGAAGATTAGGACAAAAAGAAAAAGGTGGTTATAACTATCAATACGAACCAGAATACACAGATGACATTTATCAATTTACTTTTAATTCAACTTCTTATTAAGAACTAATGTACGACTCTATTATTGAACAGATTCAAGAACTTAGTACAAGACTTGCTATATTAGATAATGCTTACGTAGCAGGTAACTACAGACAAACACTTACTAATCTTAACTTGGACATTTCTCAAATGAATGACCATCAAATTCAAGAGGAATATCAAAAAGTTGCTTTAGAAATTAGAAGCACTATTGTTAAATTAGATAACTTATCACAAACTATTGCTTACGCTTAAATTCTAAAACTATGTTACCAAATACTATAGGGGAACCTTACTTGGATATTACCACACCTACATATACAACGCCTTATGAAGTTACTACAACACCAGGTTATCTTTATATACCTCCTACTCCTCTTAATGGACACTATTTTGTAGAACTTGAAATTCTTTCTCAAGATATTAATTATACTGAATATGAAGAGTATGAAGAGTTAATGGAAGAGTGGGAACAAGAAATGGAAGAGTTTGGTAAAGAACACAAAAAGATGTCTGACTTAGGTATTGATGTGAGTGATAAAGAACCTAAAAGACCTACTCCACCAAAAGAAGAAAAACCTAACTATAAGAAGATTAATTTTAACTTCTCTGACAAAATTATAACCAGTTGGTCTTCTCAATGGGACAAAGAAAATGAACACGAAATCATCATAGTGGAATCCTATTTGAAGTCCAGTGTTATTGGAGCAGTCAATCAGTATAATGTAAAAATGTCTCGAAAAGATTGGATTGAACTTATTACTAAATTAGGAGCAATTAACTAATGGCACTACCAAGAATACTTACCGTAGAAAAAGGAAAAGTAGTAATTGACGAGGGCATACTCTCTATACCTGAATTTAAAGAGGTCAACGAGGTATTAGGTATTAATTACTTACAATATCTCTACGATAAATATGACCCTGAATCACCTTATGGTCACTTAGATGATGATGAAAGAGAACAAGAAATTATCAAAGATATTCCTGAAGACTTGGACTTGAATGATTTTACAATGGTTAAGGCTGTTCAGAAGTGTGAAAAACTCTATAACAGTCCTGTTAGGAAAATTCTTAACGGTGCAAAAAGAGCAGTAGAGAAACTATCTGTTTATTTTGAAACAGAAGAACTGGAGTCCGGGAGAGATGGAAATCTTGGGGCAGTAGTAACTGCTGTGATTAAACTTCCTCAGATTATTACTGCTTATCAGGCTGCTGAAAATGCTTACAAACAAGAAGTTCAAAAGAGTCGTGGTAATACCAAGAGGGCCATAGATGAAGATTTTGTATCTAATTACGACGATTAAATAAACTATGTGGAAACCAAACAGTATACTTACTTTAAATACAGAGACTAAAGAGTGGACAAAAACAAGATTTGAAACCTTTCATCAATGGAGAGTATTTGTTACTCACCAGTGGAAAATGCCTGGAGAATACAACTTTAAAAACACAGAACAGTGGATAGAGTGTGGTTTAAAGTTTCAAAGAGATAAAAGATATTGTGACTACCACCCTAACTCAAAGGAATACAAAGAGTTTTGGGCATTAGAAAGAAGAAAATGCGAACAAGGAATCATAGCAGATGGACTTTATATAAGTCCTGATGATTACTTTTTTTGGAATTATTGCATGATTCCTAACAAAGTAGAACAGAAAGAAACTCTTCCTGAAATATGGGATGGTCACTATCATTACGATCTATATTGTCAGTTAGCAGAACTTTACGGAGAAGATGTAGCAGGAACCAAATCAAGACAAAAAGGTATCTCTCTTTATCATGTAGCAAGGTTAACTCGAAGGTTATGGTTTGGTACTAAATATGCTTTAAAGATTGCTTCTCAGGAAGAAGAATATGTATTAGGTGAGTGGAGTATCATGCAAGGATATAGAAATCACTTGAATGAGCACACAGGCTGGTACAGACATTTTCAACCTGACGAGTCTCTTTTTTGGGAACAGAAACAAGAAATTACAGAAGGTGTAGTAGACAGAAAAAAGATTTACAAAGGCAACAAATGTAAAATCAAAGGTCTTACTACCAAGATGAATGTAACTAAGGCTGTAGGTGGTGCTGCTAAAGAGATTTATATTACAGAGGCAGGTATCAACAGTAAGTTAAAAAAGATCAAGGAATATGTAGACCCTAACTTAAAAATGGGTAATGTCAAAACAGGTTTGTTTTTGGCAATGGGTGCGGTAGGTGAATTAAAAGATGCAGCAGACCTTCAAGACTTTTGTTTTAATCCAAGGTCTTATAACATAAGAGCAGTTAAAGATACCTTTGGTAACAGAGAAGAGGACATAGCGTTTTTCTTTCCTGAAGAATGGAACTATATTCACCAAGATGAAGAGACAGGTGAAATCATAAGATGTTATGATAAAGACGGTAATTCTAACATAGAGTTAGCAGTAAGTCTTATTGAGAAAGAAATAGAAAGACAAAAAAGACTTAAAGATGAACAAGGCTTTAAACTCTGGTTAAGTCAGCATCCTCGAAATTTACAAGATGCTTTTGACCAAAGAGAAGATAATCCATTTCCTACTCACTTACTTAAGGAGAGAGAACAAGAACTCTTAACTAAGAAGTTTAACATTGTTTCTTTCTTCAGAGATGAAAAAGGTAAACCTAAACACAAATTCTCTGATGACGTACCAGTAAGTAAACTTAAACCTAATCCTGGAGAAGATAACAGAGGAGCAGTAGTAATTAAAGAACTCCCTATGGATAAAGCCCCTTTTGGACTTTATTATGCAGGAGTAGACCCTATTTTTAACGTAGATACAAGTACCTCAAGATCACTAATGTCTATTGTTATTTGGATAGGTTATCATGAAAAAGGAGGTAAGATATGTGAGCCTTATCCTGTTGCTTGGTATACAGGAAGACACAAGAAAACTCATGAAACCTATCAAGTTTGTTTAGACTTAATCGAGTTTTATAATGCAAGAGCAGCAATTGAAAACAACGTAAAAGACTTTATAGAGTGGATGATAAGACAAGGTAAGTCAAGATACTGTATGACGAGACGAGAATTAACTGTAATTAACGAGATGATGCCTAACTCTACTATCAGAGATGAAATAGGAATCAGAATGGAAACCCAACTTAAAGCCAGAGCAGTTGAAAAAATGGTACACTGGCTTGAAAATGTATGTGCTGTAGAATTTGATATGGTAACTGGAGAAGGTAAAGATGTCTACAACGTAAGTAAAATAGGAGACTTAATGTGGATTAGAGAACTTCTAAGATATAACCCTAAGTTAAATACAGACAGACTTGTTGCTAACTTATGTGCTCTTATAGCAATTCAATCAGATTCTAACAGACATATAATTAATGAAGTAAACTTTGCTCCTAAAGAAAAACCTAAAAATCTGAGTAAAGGTTTACCAAGTCCTTTTCAATCAAGAGGAATGTCCACTGCTTTTAAGAAATTACCAAGTCCATTTGCTAAGGTGTAAATAAATATCAACAAACATTTGGAAATGACAATTTATTTTAGTATATTAGGAAACATCGTTTTATATCTACTATATTATACATGACAAGTAACACAGGAGTACACCCTGGCTTATCACTTAAAAAAGTTCCAGGCACAGGTCTCAACACTAATGGGGAATTTGATTACCAAATGGTAATGTCTGAAAAAGACAAAGAGAAGAATGATTTTGAGAAAATCAAGAGGCTTGTCTATCACTATGAGTGGATAGGTAGACAACAAATGAACAGGGTAGGTAACTCTATTGGTAAGAAACTAAACCTTGCTCATGGACAAATAGATGTCTCTGATTATATTAAGGATCAAACTGAATATAACGTAGAAATATCTATGTTAGGAGGAGAGTCTTTAGACTATGATCTGAAGTTTTATCCTATTATTCCAAACATTGTCAACTCTTTAGTTTCAGAACTTTCCAAACAATATATTAACTATCAAGCCCTTGCAGTTAACAGAGAGGCTATTAACCAAGTTTTAGACCAAAAGAACCAGATTCTAAGACAAATCCTTATTCAACCTTTACAAGCACAATTTGAGGCTCAAATGGATGCTCAAGGTATAGAACAAGGAACAGATGTTTATCAACAACAATTAGAACTCTTTCAGCAACTTCCTCAGGTTCAAAAATATTTTTCTAAAGAATACAGACTTGAAGTAGAACAGTGGGCTAATCATCAACTTCAAATTGATGAAAGAAGGTTTAACATGAAAGACATAGAGAAGCAATCTATGTTTAACAAGTTAAGCACAGACTTACCTTATGTTCATGTAAATCTTTTGGAAGGAGATTACAAACCAGAAGTTATAGACCCAAGACATGCTTACTATTTAAGAAGTCCTTACACAGATGATGTGAGTGAAGGGGTGATGTTTGGTTGGTTTGAGTATGAGTCTCCTTATAACCTTATTACAAGGTTCGGAGATAAATTAACTCCTGAAGACATAGAAAAAATTGAGTCTTTGCACGTTTATTATAGGACTCTTTTGACCAATGATACTCAAGCAAGATACAACATGGATACTCCAGGTATCCTTGAATCTGCGCAAAACTTCTTGGCTTTCAGAGAGATAGGTGCTGGCCCAACTAAAGACCAGAGATATAGAGGAGAAGAATTTAAGGAAAGGTTAGTACAGATAAGTAATATGTATCTTCAAGTTCCAAGAAAGGTTGGTAAAGTAACCTTAACTACTCAAGGACAAGCACCTGTTTCAAGATTAGTAGATGACACTTATAAGATTACATACAAGCCAGAATACGATCTTTCTTACACCAAAGAGAAAAGTGAACAAAACCTAATAGAAGGAGAACACTTAGAATGGTTCTATATCAATGAACTCTGGAGATGTGTAAAGATTAACTTAAGTGTGAATCCTAATCCAGACAATTCTAATGATATTTGGCTTGTACTTGATAAGTATCCTATTCAACTTGCTGATTTAGGAAGAAAGTTTGGTTCTTACATCCCTGTACATGGAGGCCCTAAAACTAATAGATATAATGACATTATAAGCATTGTAGATAAATGCAAACCTTGGCAGGTTTTTTACAATTATCTATGGAACAGAAATGACCAAAAAATTAAGGGAGAAATAGGCAAGTTCTTTGCAATGAACCAAAATGTAATTCCACAGGAATCAATGGGAGAAGAGTGGGGAACACACAATTATCTAAAGTGGGCTTTAACAGCAAGAGATACTGGAATAGGGCCGACAGATACGAGCCTTAGTAATACTAATCAATCTAACTTATCTATTACAGGAGGTTATGGTCAGGTAGTAGACATGACAGTAACTCAAGAAATACTTGAGAAAGCAAAACTTGCTGAAATTTGTAAGAATGAATGTTTACAAATAGTAGGTATCAGTCCTCAGTTCTTAGGAGATATTAGTCCTTCAGAAACAGCAACAGGTATAGCACAAGGGGTAAATAGGTCTATTAGTCAACTTAAATACCTTTATGATGAACACTTCACAATGTTCAGAAAGGTAAGACAGACTATGCTTGAATGTGCTAAGTTCATAGCACTTCAGAACAATTCGGTAGAACAGACCTATGTAAATGATGAAGGAGAAAGAGTTATCTTTCAAATTCCTACAGACTTGATGATTCATCAAATGGGAGTCTATGTTACTAATTCAATGGATGATAACGTTGTGATGGAAAACATCAAACAATATGTCTTAGCAGATAATACTATTGGAGCAGATGTTTTAGATAAAGTGGTCTTAGTAAGTAGCAAGTCAATAGGAGAGATTTATACCAAGTTAAAAGAAGTTAACCAAGACAAAGAGAGAAAAGAACAAGAACTCCTAAGTAGACAAGAAGCACAACAACAAGAAATGATTCAAAGTCAAGAAAGACAACTTCAAGCCACTCTCGCAGAACAAGCAAGACAGAAGGAGTTAGATAGACAACATGAAATTGACATCACAGAAATTAAAGTAATAGGTCAGTCTCAATTTAGTGAAGGTGGAGGCTTTGAAGAATTGATGAAACTTAAAGAAGCACAAGACAAACAAAGAAATTACTATTACGACTTAGTAAATCAAAGTACTCAACAAGGTCTTGCAAGAGAACAGGCTCAAAATCAGAACTCTTTAAGTCAAAGAGAACAAGATACCAAGTTTGATCTGGAAAGAGAAAAGATTCAATTAGGTAGAGAAAAAATACTTGCAGACCTAAAGAAGAGCCAAAATGATGTAATTATTGCTAAAGTAAATAAGAACCCAAAAGGTTCTAAATAAAATAACACCACAATTGTTTTATTCTTAAGTAGAATTAATCCAATAATTTTTGATTATAAATTAAACTATAAACACTTGTTTTAACTCAATCTTTGTATTAACTTTAAACATTCAACTATGACAAACTTTAATAATCCAATTCCTGTATCTGCTAATGAGTTTACTGATATGCTTAGTATTTCAGCATTTGCAGATCAACCAGAACCAGGACAGGAAATTGAAAACGGATTAGATTTTAACACAGAACCTAATCTTAATCCTAATTCAGAAGTAAAGGTAGAAGATCAGAAACCTTTAGGAGGAGAAGAAGGAGAAGACATTAAATTAGAAACAGGAGAAAACATTGAAAATGATTTAGACCTGAATCTTAATGCTAATCTTAAAGAAGAACCTCCAGTTTCTAATGTAGAAGCAATTATAGATTCTTTAGCAGAAAGAGGTTTTATTGTAGAACCTTACGAAGGTTTTCAAGATGACGAGATTAATGAAGAGTCTTTAGCAAAACTGCTTGAACATAATCTTGGAAAACAAATAGATGCTGGAATTTTGGATTTTGTAAATCCTCTTTCAGATTACACCAAGAGAATTATTGAATTTGATATTAACTCTAAAGGAAAAGGTGTAGAACAGTATTTAAACACCTTGATTGAAGAGCAAAACATTAAAGGACTAAATGTAGATAATGAGTACGATCAAGAGAAAATTGTAAGACAATGGTACTCTCGTAAAGAAAACTATACTCAATCTGAACTTGAAGAAAAGATTACTGAACTAAAAGATACAGGTCTTCTTGAAAAAGAAAGTAAAAGGATCAAACCTAAACTTGATGACGAGGCTGCAAATATCGCTAAAGAAAAAGAAGAAGAGCAAAGACAACTGAGGGAGACAGAAAATCAAGTTAAAGAAATCTATAACAAACGAGTTATTGATACTTTGAAAACAGGAAAAGTTGGAGGAATCACTTTAAGTAAGGAAGATGCAGGAAGTCTGTATTCTATCCTGACAGGAGATGAGACCATTGAGATGACACTTCCTAATAAACAAAAAGCAATGATGAGTCCTTTAGATGCGCACATATTTTATAATAAGTATGCAAAAGAAGGTTCACTTGAAAGATTAGCCTTAGCAGCATTACTTCTTACTAACCCTAAAAAGTTTGAGGAAGAATACTCTAAGAAAATTGAAACCAAGGTTACAAACACTTTTGTTCAGGAACACAAATATAACAATGCTGTAAAAGGCGGAAAAGTAGATACAAGACCTGACGTTAAAAAAGAGTCCTGGACACAAAAAAACAAAGATGCAAAATGGCCTTTGAAAGTCAAATAATAACAAATAACGTTAACTTAAACAAATTTAAAAAAGACAGATAAACTATGAGTGCAGTTCCATTGACAATCCAAAACGGGATATATCTTCAAACTAAGGAATTCTCGTATCAAACACACCTTGACACAGCACATTTGATGCAGATGGAGCAAGGTAAAGCCCAACAAGCAGATGACTTAGGCATGGTAATTCCTTGGATTACCACAGGTTATATAAACCGTCCCGGTCTGTGGAACCTGACAGGTCAAGGTAAAAACAGACTTATTCATTCTGGCTCTACTATTTTTAAATGGCAACAACCTATTGCTGAAGAAGCAACTTACTCTCTCGAAGATGTAAGTGGTATGGACAAACCTGGTATTGACGGTACTACTTTCAAGATCAAGTTGAACAAACGTACCTTTGGTAACTCTGCTGTTATTACTGCTAATAAATTTGCAGGTCTTGAACTTTATGTTACTGCTGATGAGATTCGTCAGGATGGCGATGGTTTTGTTTACACGGTTAAACTTAACTCTCCCAACAAAAAGTACAAATGGTTCCCTAAAGAATATCTTCAGGCAGGTACAATCTTTTTCCAGATTGGTTCTATTCTTGGTGAATACGGACAAACCTATGCTGACTTTGGTGGTATCAAAACAGGCTACCGTGAGTTCTACAACTATGTAGGTGATGGTTATGCTAACTGTTACTTTACTTGTACCAGAGATGCTGCTTTGAGCAAAATTTCTCAAAAATGTGTAGTAGGTCTCCAACAGTACCGTAAGGTAATTGAAATGTACTCGCTGAGGCCCGGGAGTGCTGCTTATGACATTTCCCGTATGGGACAAAGTTCATGGGATGCTATTATGGGTGAGTACTCCAAAAAAGGCTATAGTGGTAAAGATGCAGTTCAAGCAATGAAGCAAGACCTTGTTAAGACTGCATGGATTCCTGAAGTTGAAATGCTTGCTATGAAAATGGTTGAGCGTGATATTGAAGAATATGCAACTTGGGGTTCTGGCGGTGTTCTTGACGTAGAAGGTAAAACTCAAGTACATGCTCCACTTGGAGTGTTCCATCAACTGAACCTTGGCCCTACTTATAACTACAATATTCCTGGATTCCAACTTAAGAAGTTGGATGCTTGGATTACATCCAGATTGAAAGACAAAATTGACCCCTATGGTCAAAACGAAATTGTAATTGGTACTGGTCTTGGTGGTATGAAATTGGTTCGTAACCAGTTGAAACAAGAAGCCAATGCTGCTGGTATTGTATTTGATTCCGAAAGATACGTGAAAGGTGGAGATAATATGAACCTTACTCTTGACTTGCCAAACTTTATTAAATATCGTATGGCATTTGGTTGGGTAAGATTTGAGTATGTTCCTTCTTTTGACCCTATTGCTGCCAATGATGTTGAAAACCCAATGGTAGATGGTCACAGACTTTCTTCTTATATGTTTGTTATTGATGACTTGACTGCTCAAAATGACAACATGTATGAAGTGGTGTATGGCCCTGATTTTGACTTCCACCACAGGTATATCAATGGTAGAATGAACTATATGGATAGTCCTACCATGAAAGGCCCTTGGCAGTCTTCTAACAATGGCCCTGGTTTTGAGGTATACATTGAGAAACGTATGAAAGCATATCACATTAAGGATATCACTCGTTCACTCTTGATTAAGCCTTACAATCCGTTCACAGGTAAGCCTCTGTTCGAGCCTACTTTTGATTTCTAATTAAATAATCCAACTAACATTCAATCAATACTAATCTAAATAACTATGTCAGTAACACTTAAACAAATACCTTCTGACCCAACTCAGAACCTTATGGGACTCGAAAACTTTGGTTTTTCTGTATTTCCCGGATGTTCTACAAACTTTGAAATTCCTTGGATTAATGGAAGACCTAATATTGGTCTGACAGATAAAAAGGATAAAGATTTAAAAGACAAGTTTGAAAAGTTTTGGGGAGTAGAATTTGAATCAGAAAGAGGAAGAGAGTTCCTCGCAACTTACGAGATTAGAATTAACCATGATATTGAAGCATTTGATCCTGAGAAAAATTTAAAAGATGCTTGGGACTTACACTTAATTAAGGTTAATAATGGAATGGGAATTATTGCAGTTGATGATGATGTAGTTAACGAAGTTGCTGTAAACAACTTTAAGTTTAAACTTACAGATGAAAATAAAGACCTTGAAGCAAAAATCACTAAAAAGCAGATTACTCTGAAAGCAGGTGCTAAACTTCAAGAACTTTATGAATCGAATACAAAAAGGATTGTTCTTTTTGCTAAATATATTTTTCCGGCAGGTTCAGGTATTGCAACTAAAAACCTTGCTTTTTCCAGATTGGAAGACTTTATTAGTAAAAATACCAACAACGCAGAGAAGTTTCTTGAGGTAGTAAAACTTGAACCAGAATATCTGGAAACAGTAGTAAAGGTTAAAGAGGCTATTTTCAGAGGAATTATCAGAATTGGGCCAGATGGAAAGTATATTCTTTCAATGTCAGGTACAGTCTTGGGTAGAAGTGAAGAAGAAGTAATTCAGTTTTGTCTTAATCCTTCCAATGTTGATATTGTAGGTACAGGTGGAAAAACAGATACTCCTTCTTCTTTGACAAGTCAATTGAATGACAAATAAATAATTAACAAAAAAATTTAAACAACCATAAATTATGGCTTTTCCAAAATCAGTTCCTACCTCTTGGGTAGTGAGACAATTGGCGGACTCGGGTACAAATTCTTATGATTTGAGACCCTTTGAGTTTGGTATCTTTGATGAGGATACTCACCAAGCACTTTCTGCTGGCAGTGTAACATCAAGAAACAGACGTAGGGTGTATCTTGCTGCTGGTTCTCCTCACCAAAAACAGTTTACTCAAGGAAGTAAACAAGAGAGGATTCGCAACCAACTCAACCAAGATGTCACTCTTAGAAGTGAACCAGTAAGTCTCCGTAATGTAGACTTGATTAGATTCCAGTCTCCTGTAAAGGTAGAGAAACCCAATGTTTACTACTTGGGGTATAATGGAATTGATACTTGTAAAACTCTTAAGTTTGAGTGTGGTAAAACCTACATGTTTAACGTACATATTAAAGGTCGTCCTGTACGTAACGTTTTAGGTAATGATTTCAACGAGATTATTCAAATTACCACAGGCTGCTGTGATGATTGCAACACTACTTGTGAATCTGGTACTAACTGTTCTGTCTATGTAGATGAACTGGTTCGTAACTTCAATGACCCTAATCGTTGGACAAGTAGATTCTTTACAGCAGAAAAGGTAATCAGTGCAGAATGTGCTCCTACTCTTGAACAAACAGAATTTGTAGAATACACTTTGACTGTTTGTGACAATGGTGACGAACTTGCTCTTAGTGCAGTTCAGAACACTGTAAGCATGACTAATTACACTCAGGTTGTAGTTAAAGATCGTCATGCTCCCTATACTACTTATCAAGTAATTGAAAAAGCAGAAAGTACAGGTCAACCTTCTAACTTTACTCAAACAAGTATAGTTCTTCAAAACTGCGAAGTTTGTCCTTCTGGCTTTAGTGCTGTTGCTGGTGGTTATGCTTCTATTATCACTGTCGATAATGAACTTTATACTGCTGCTGCTGGCGCTACTGTAATTGCCAAACTTTCTGCTCTTACCAGTAAGACTGTTACAAGCGCAAGTGTAGTTTCTACTACTGCTAACACTACTCAGTATTACGTAGTGAGTACTACAGAAATGGCTGCGACAACAGGTGTTGTAGTAGATACTTTGCTTGGAGTTGTTCCCGCAAGATGTACTGGCCCTACCACTACTACTGTTTGGGCAGAAGGTGAAACCTACTACAAAGTTCAGCGTGACATCTGTCTTACCGTAAAAGTAGATGATTGTGATGCTAATGCTGATGGTGGTGACGCAGGTGAAACTCTTGAAAGAATTGAGGCTGCTTATGCTGCTTATCCTGAAGTTGCTGATGGGCTTACTCTTGATGCTGAGTCTACTGATTGTCTCTTGAGATATACCAGTGTGCAGTTCAACAACAAGTATCTTTTGGACGGATGTGATACTTATGCAGTAGCAGAGTTTGATGAACTTCCTCTTTTCGAAGGTCAAAGATGGACTGTATGCCCTTGCGAAGGTTGGACAGTAAATGAGACTACGGGGTGTCCTGTACCTCCTGCTGACCCAAGTGGCTGCTGCCAGTGTGGTATCAAGTTCACAGGAAGAGAAACTACTGAAGTTCTTGACGAATTCCCTGGTTATGACTACTTCCAGTATCTTGAAAAAGAACCTGTTGTGCTTAGTGTTTCTCTTTACACAGAAGAAAACTCTTGGGACATCTGTAATTCTTACTCTCCCACTTGGTTCCAATCTCAATGGGCTACCTTTAGACAATTGAGAGGTGATGACGTGATTAAGTACATGATTAAAGAACAGTTCTACAATAAGATTCCTTGGTTGAATCAAATTGACAAAGAGAACCAACTGTTCCATATCCGCGAAGGGATTAAAAAACAAGTAGATGAAAAAGCATTCTACTATGCAATTAGCCTCTATCACAACGTTGATTACAATGGTAACAACACTGCAAGTAACAATAACTTGAGAGAAACTGTTACACTTTACATCAACGAAGCAGACCTTGCACTTGTGGATTCACTTAAAGCATACTTTGCTGAAAGTTTCCCTGATGCAAAACTTGAAGGATTCGCGTAATTGAGATTTGTGTTAAATAATTAAGGGGTGAGGAGTGATATTCACTCTTTACCCCTTTTTTAAATTCTAAATTAAAAAATTATGACAGTAGCAGAGTGCTATCAGTATGCCCAATCAAGATTGAACAAATTAGGGAGCAACTTTAGTGAAAATCTTCCTAAGTATCAATTTGTACAAGCATTTAATGCTATGCAAATTCTTTGGGTAGAATCAAGATTCAAAGTAGACGAGACTAATATAGTCAGGACAGATGAGATTCAACAACTTATTAAAACCTCAACTCTAAAACCTAAGAAGACTGGTAGTAACTATTATGAGATAACCTTACCTGAAGATTACTTACATTATAAAAGAAGTGTAAGTTTTGCTCCTTGTGAGATTTTCAATCACTTAGTTAAAGAAGGAGACATTAACAGATTGCTTCAGGACGAGTTCTGGAAACCTTCTGTTGAGTGGGAAGAAACTATTTGTACAATAGCAGGAGATAAACTTAGGGTCTATGTAGATGACTTCACACTTAAAAGTGTAGAACTTCATTACTATAGAAGTCCTGTTTCAATTAATATGGCAGATAGTTTTACTGATGTTAATGGAAATCAGACTGCAAATATAGACCCTGAATTTAAGAACTCTTCTTTGATAGAGATTCTTAATTTTACTTGTCAACTTTTAGCAAGTGATACTACTGACCAGTGGAACTATCAAACACTTTTAAATCTGAACCAAACTAATACTTAAATATAATGAGTAAAACTAATTTATCTCTACTCTTTTTTGATAGTCCTGACCTCAAAGTAATTTACACTCAAGATGTATCTTGGTACAATCCAGATGTCCCTGTAGAAACCCCCTTGCTTGAAATATGTCCTCCTAACTATTCTACTGTTTATACAGTAGTTTATCCTGTTAGTAAACTTATAGTAGTAAACTCTAATTCTTTTAATTGGAGTAACTCAAGTGATTATGATTCTCTAACTACTTTACCAGATGGTCTTTGGACATTTACTCAGTCTATAAATCCTAACGGAGTAGTTAAAAAGACCCATTATCATTTTAGAATTACAAGACTAAAACAAGACATTATCAAGATGATTAGTGAGAAATTAGCAAGTGATTCTGTTTATTGTTCTCCTAATAGTTCTTGGTTCAGAGAAGTTCATGACATGTTAAGTACTCTTGAAGTGGCTAAACAGTTATCTGAACTCTACTGTAAGCATGATGAAGCAAAAATAATGTATAATCAAGTTAAACTCAAGTCTAAGCAATTAGACCCAAACTGTAACTGTTAAAACCAATATTATGGCTTGTGCAAGTTGTGCTGCTAAAAATCAATCCCAAACTGCTTTAAGTTCTTTTAGGAACATGTCTAAGAAAAGACTTAGTTCTTTAAGAGAACCTAAATCTTGTAAATACACTTTTGAGCAGATAAGTGAAAGACTTGAAATAGAGGAAAACAGAAGACACAAAAATTATTTAAAAAATGCCTTGAGAAATTACAGTAAAAACTGTAACTTGTTTAATAGGCAATTAGATAAAGTATTCATATAATGCTAAGTCCTACGATATTAAACAGATTTTATTACAAAGTACTCTTTGAAGGATACGGGGTAGGTAAAGATTCTGTTACTAACAAAGACTATGTTTTGTCTTATTTAGGACAGAACAGTGCTTTTGTAAACTACAAGAACGATACTTATATGCCTACTGATAGTACGGCAAGTAAGTTTACCGGAATACTTAATGTTGATGGAACTGTCACTCAAGGTCT
>OFQY01000438.1_pt1 | contig 16825 bp, 19 predicted proteins | sample 1542991 | NCBI WGS metagenome assembly OFQY01 (sample SAMN07774224, study PRJEB24372) | wastewater metagenome | isolation source: Exp Tend VB 10WW | collected 2016-02 | reverse complement strand
AGCCAGCATCGTAGCCCTGCTCATTGACGCTGTTACGGGCACAACATCCACACGCAAAGCTCCCGCTGAGCACGTCCAACCGGCAGCGGACGGCAGAGCATCTGCGCCAACGGTAACATCGGGGCAGGCCGTTGACGTAAAGTCCGTCGTACCATCTGTTGGAGACCATGCGACGGTCATATCATTTATGACAGCTCCCGTGGATGACTTCAATATAAATGCAACTTCGTGCTCGGTATCAACCCCATCGTAGACCAAGTCTGGCGTGTTAACATCCACCAGCACACAACTCACCTTTGCCTCACCATTTATTGTATTTGGTTTGTTCGCCGGGAGCCCACCTGCTGCATAGCTGTTACATACTGTGTCAGAGTTAGCTGCGGGGGAATTCCCAGCCTGCAAAAATGCCTGTGCATCGTTGATACCCGACTCAGCTGCGTACTTAGCCTGAGATGCTAGCTGGCGGTCTAGACCCTGTCTAAGCTCTCGGCGGCTCACCTTGGCGAATCCCAAGACTATCAGACTCAATAACACCATAATAATCATCGTGACCACTATAGAGACCATGCCGGACTGGTTTGTTTTAGCGCGCATATTATTCTGTATCATGCTCATACTATCTTAGCCTCCTTGTGGCGTAGCTGACAAGCACGGAGTTGGCACAAAATTCTTGGCCCGCGCCGCCCTTACAGCCAAAACCGCTCAAAAGGTCATCAGCGCCGGCGGCAATGTTAATCTTGATAGACACTGATGATACCTGACCGGAAGAGTCTTTGGTCACCGAAGTAATCGGCGGCTCAAGAAGCCGCATCCTTGGGCCAAGCAGCTCTTTACTCGACGTTGTATCTAGGTTTTCTGCAACGCTTGGGCAACCAGTCGGTGGAGATGACACAACCATAGCGTGGTTAGTAACTCCTGGTACCACCTGGCGATTGACTTCATATGTATAGACATTGCCCCCTATACAAAAAGCTCGGGTTGGACTGTTTGTAGGATTTGGAACTTCGCTGTAATAGCCCCCGTTGAATTGGAAGTCATCCTTAATCTGATCCATCAGACTCCTAGCAACCTCTTGCGTTGCTCTGCTTGTATTGCCTTTTTGGTACATCCTGCCGACGGCAATCAGTGCTGACGCACACATCAACAACACAACCGAAAACACCAGGGTGGCAATCATCAGCTCAATAATCGTGAAGCCCTTTGCGTTAGTTCTTAACTTGCTCATGGGTCTATCCTAATTGCTAGCACGACTTCTTGTGGGCCAATACCACCCGCGCCGTCCCACCGTGTGTAGACGATAAAACTATTGGACGCTCGTTTGTACTCAATAGTTGAGTAGTAAATAATCCCTTCTGCGGGAGCAATATTACATGCTGCTGGGTGATAGTCGTTGCTAGCACTCAACGTATCATTGGCCAGCGGCGTTATGCCGCCACTTATATCAATTCTTTGATTTGTGCTATCTATGCAGAATGTGGCGTCTGAGGGGGGAACCACGCTTGCATAAGACGTTGATACTACGGCTTTTAGCCTCTCTATTTGTGCCTCGGTGACCTTGAGTGCCTCTACACGCTCCTCCGTCTGGCGAATACCACTTTGACTTTTACGCGCAGAGACAAATGCACCAGACAATATGACCGACACAACCAAAATCGCAATTAGCACCTCTACGATTGTGTCACCGCGCTGGGAGAGAATACGCCTCATGGCTTGCACCCCACATCATCAGCACTCTTTCCCTGCTTCACGGAGCTATCTGTGCTCAGATTTCCATTGACCCCAATCGTCAAAAGCACGTGCTGATCCGTGCCCCCGCTATCCATACATACCGTAATACCGCCCGATGGATTCAGTATGGGTAGCGGGGAGGTTCCCCGTAAAAGTGTTTTGGCGTTAGTGCGAAAATTTGCCTCAGATTCTTTCCCACCAGTGTTCGTAAGAGGGATGAGATCGACGCTTGTGGAGCCCGCTTGCAACGTGCCACTAGTAGAATATTTTGCTAGACTCGATACTACAGCAAACCCTGATACAGGAATCTTTGCCCCGCCCACCTGGTCTTGATAAAATGCCGAATAGATTTTTAGGCCACCGCTGAGCATGCGGTTATCTACTGTTCCCGTCGCAGAGCTTAGGTCCACTACAGCTTGTGATAATGATACGGGCTGCTGGCCCGTGCTAGGCGCGAGTCTTAAGCCAACAATATTGAATACGTTATACTTCGACGCGTCGGTATCTATGCCCAACTGAACAGCCTTGCCCACCATCATACATGCCTGATACGTTCCTTGCTCTTGCGTGCCATTACCCCATATAAAAGGAGCGCCGATGAGGTTGCCACAGGTCACGCCACCGCGACTCATAAAATAGCCCGTCGCGACATCATTCACTACGTCATCCATACCTGAACGTGCATCACCAATACTTTGAGAGAACTCTGTTTTAGCTTGCTGGCCGCTCATCATAATCATAGCGCTCACAAACAGGCCAGACGTCACCGCCAGCACAATGATTGTTTCCACTATCGTAAAACCTCGGGAATTCCCTACCCTTATCATACTGGCGATTATACAGCATAACCAGTTTGAGCAACAGGTGGTTTGTCGGATATGTATGGGCTAAAATGTCATGAACTGACGAGTATACCAATCAACTGCGCTCGTCCCAAACAAAACAATCACGATAGTTGCCACCATGAGAAATGGCCCAAACGGTATTTTGGTGTTTCGCCCTTGTTTGCCCACAATCATTGCCGGTACGCCCACCACACTCCCTAGTAGCGAGGAGAGGAATAGCACAAGCCCCGCCTTCAGCGGCGTGCCCACCACAAGCCCCAGCACGACTGCAAGCTTCACGTCCCCGCCACCAATCCAGGCACCACGTGATACCTGATATAAGCCCCAGAACAACCCCGCGAGTATAAGGACGCCGAGCAAGGCGCTCACAACCCCTCGAATTCCTGTACCTAGCGCCCATATCTGTAAGCCTGCATACACGCCCGCGAGTACTTGCATAGGATAGACAATCCTATCCGGCAATAGCATCCAGCGCAAATCATATACGCTCAGCATGACAAATCCCACTATCAGCACCATCCACATTGCTATCAGCAGCCACGATACACCAAAGCATGGCCCTAACGTGTACGGCCAGCACACATACGACAGAACGAACAGTGAAGCTGTGGCTAGTTCGAGTAACGGTGCCTGCCAGCCAATTGACTTCCTACAATACCGACACTTGCCAGCAAGCGTGACCCAGCTAAGTAGTGGCACCAAGTCATACCATGCCAACTGATGTCTGCAGTGGGCACACATCGAGCGTCCCTGGCTAATCGATAAGTCACGCTTCTCCTGGATCGTCCGCTTCTTGGACTTTGTTTGCTCATGAATGCGCCAACTAGTTGCTTCCACAAAGCTCCCCATACACAAGCCCAACACAAGAAGCATAAAAACTATCATTACTACATCGTAGCATAAAAAACGAGCCCAATTGGGCTCGTTTTTTATCAGTCCTAATTATTTACTATGACTCTTGGCACTGTGCAACTTTTGCACCACCGCTGCCTTCGATGTCGTAGAGAGCCACGACACTTCTTGCTGTAGCACCTGATGTGGTTGCAGCATTACCATTGCATTTGGCGTAATTGACCAGCGTCACTTTATCAACATCAGCTGGGTCGGACGGAGCAACAGCTGAAGTCTGCTTGGTCCAAGCAACGTTAGCAGCAGTATAGTAGCCGAGGCTTGGCTGCGCGTTAGTAAACGCAGTTAAGGTACCGGTCGCAGGGAAGCCACCTGCATTATTATTTGCATACTCTGTCACAGAGCCAAGAATCGCACTAATATCATTTTTACGCTGTGTGTTACGCGAGTTGCGCTGCAGAGCTGGTACGGCCAAGAATACGATGAGCATAATCAAGCCAGCGATAGCCAGTACAATCAAGACTTCGATGATAGTGAAGCCTGACTGCTTATTTTGTTGTTTGAGTTTCATAGTGCAAGTGCCCCTTTGCTATTGATTAATGAGCGTTATTTACGCTTATGGTTAGATGATAACGGAGCTATATGCAAAAAGCAAGGATATTTTGACTACTTTATTGCTCCTTGACCGGCGAGCCCATACACCGGCAGAAGTACGGCGGCAACCATAATGAATGCCATGACGCCCAATACAACCATAAGCACAGGCTCGATGATGGTGCTGACTGTCTTTATCTGGTCATCAACTTCTTTCTCATAGTAGCTGGCCGTTTTATCCATCATTTGCTCGATAGCACCCGACTGCTCACCAATACTGAGCATGTCTGGCACAAGATCCAAGAAATTAGAGTCGCCTCTGATTGACTCTGACAATGCCCGACCACCTTTGACCTTCTCGATAGCCGTACGGATTGATGCCTCAATATGGACATTATTGATTGAGCCTGCTGTGATCTCAAGCACCTGGATGAGTGGCACGCCACTGGCAACCAGTGTTGTTGCCGTGCGCGAGAACCGTGCCATGTAGACTTTCATAAACAGCGGTCCGAATGGTGGCATTTTCATCTTGAGCTTATCGAATATTCTTCGGCCACCAAGAGTTCTAATCCATCGTCCGCTCAAGAAGCCCAGGACTATAAATATGACCAGGACTATATACCACTGAGTTCGAACAAACTTAGATGCAGCCAATAGTATGCGAGTCACAAGTGGCAATTGTGCATTACCAAACCCTTCGTAGAGCACCTCGACCTGCGGCAAAACTTTGACCAACATAAACCCAACAACACCCCCCATGACCAGTAGCACGATGGCTGGGTAGACCATCGCTCCACGAACTTTGCTGAGTATCTCGGCGTCCTTTTCTTGCTGCGTTGCTATGCGTTCTAAAGCCTTATCAAGCGTACCAGACGCCTCACCAGCTTCAATCAGGCTGATATAGACACGATTAAAAACTTGCGGGTGTTTTGCTAGTGCCGAAGACAGGGCACTTCCGCCCTCGATGCTGGACATGACTTCATTAATGACTATGCCAAGTTGCTTGCTCTTGGTTTGGTTTGCAACGGTTCGTAAGCTTTGCAGTAGTGGCAAGCCAGCATTTATAAGCGTGGAGAGCTGTCGGGAGAACAGAATCTTGTCCTTGGCCTTAACACGCTTGCCAAACTTCCCAAAACCACCATTCGCGTCCTTGAGACTCAAGCTAATTGGAATAAGATTCTGCTCGTGGAGCAACTTAGCAGCTGACTGTTCGCTTTCGGCCTGAAGCTCAGCCTTAATCTTTTGGCCGGTAGCTGTGTCTCGAGCGGTATATTTGTATGTCAGCATGGACGGTTCACTATCCTCGCATTAGCCTATCTAGTTCGTCAATATCAACAGCATAGTTTCGTGCTTCGTCATAGGTAATTGTGCCGTTGTGGATGAGGTTGACGAGCGTTTTGTCCATAGACTGCATACCAAACTCTGCACCGGTCTGGATGACAGCCTCAAGCTGGTGGCTCTTGCCCTCGCGAATGATGTTACGCACAGCCGGGGTGGCAATCAAGATTTCGGCCGCAGCAATACGTCCCCCGCCAATGGTTGGGATGAGCCTTTGCGAACAGATAGCCATCAAGATGTTAGCCAACTGCGCACGAATCTGTGGCTGCTGGTGGGGTGGAAATACGTCAACCATTCGGTCAATCGACTGTGAAGCCGAGTTGGTGTGCAGCGTTGCAAAAACCAAGTGCCCTGTTTCTGCAATGGTGATGGCGGCAGAGATAGTCTCAAGGTCACGCATCTCACCAATGAGCACAACATCGGGGTCCTGGCGCAGGCTAGAACGCAACGCCGCGCTAAATGAGTAGGTATCATAGTGGACTTCGCGCTGGACGATAACAGATTTATTACTCTTGTGCGTAAACTCAATTGGGTCCTCGATTGTTACGATGTGTGCTGTGCGTTCTGCGTTAATTTTGTGCACCAAGCCAGCAATCGTTGTCGACTTACCTGATCCAGTCGGGCCCGTCACAAGGACAAGACCGCGAGGATAATCGGCAAATTTGTTCACAATTTGTGGCAGACCAAGCTGTTCAATCGTCATCATCTCATTCGGGATAAGACGCAGAGCTGCAGCCAAGTTACCACGCTCGTGGAATGCGTTCACACGGAAACGGCCAAGGTCACCGAAGGCAAAACTGAAATCAAACTCTTTGTCTTTGAGCAAAATCTGCTTCTGATCATCGTCCAAGATAGCAAAAATCAAGGCCTCAACAGTCTCCTCGGTCAGGACCTCTACGCCGGTAGCGGGCAGTAGGCTACCATCAACACGAATCATCGGTGGCAGGCCAACCTGTATATGAAGATCAGACGCCTTGCGCTTGATAACTTCCTCGAGTAATACTTCTATTCTTAATCCCGGCATGTGGTCACCACCCCCATTATTTTGTTATGCATTGTCTTCTGCTGCTACTCTGTTAACCTCTGCAAGCGTTGTCTTGCCAGCTAAAGCTTTGAGATAGCCATCGACATGCATGTTAATCATTCCCTCAGCTATGGCCGCTCGTTCAATCTCAGAGCTTGTTGCCCTCTTAAGGATAAGTTGCTGGATTGCCTCGGTGACTTCAAACACCTCATACAGCCCCAATCGTCCCTTATATCCACCAGGTGCTTCTGGACTGTCCACACCTCTGAACAAAGTATAAGCGTTTTCACCCCTCAAAGGCAAGGTTTGATACCCGAGATCTTTGGATACCGAAGCAGAGGTAGCTTGTTTTTCAGGTAGATATTTGCCAAGCGTCTTGTGAATTGCCTCTGTTTCGAGCTTATCAGATGCATATTTTTCTAACCCATCGTCTTGGCGCACCCGGCGCACTAGCCGTTGACCAATCACAGTGTGAACTGTGCTAGCAATCAAGAATGGCTCAATGCCCATGTCGAGTAGACGAGGCAAAATGCCGGCTGCGGAGTTGGTGTGCAGCGTCGAAAAGACTAAGTGGCCCGTAAGTGCTGCTTGCACCGCCAATGTGGCCGTCTCTTTGTCACGGATTTCCCCGACCATCACGACATCAGGGTCTTGACGCAAAATAGACCGAAGTCCCGTGGCAAACGTCAGCCCTACATCTGCGTTCACCTGAATCTGATTGACCCCAGACATTTTGTACTCGACTGGGTCCTCAAGCGTCACGATATTTATCTCGTCGCTCATGATTTCCTGGATTAACGCATAGAGTGACGTAGACTTACCCGAGCCAGTTGGCCCGGAGGTTAGAATCATGCCGTTTGGCCGCTCTATACCTTTGCGAATCGTGCGAAGTGCGCGTCCGGTATAGCCCATATCCTCGAGGTGCAAGCTAGTACCGCTTTTGTCCAGCAAACGAATAACTATTTGCTCACCCCAAACTACCGGTGATATCGCAATACGAAGGTCAATATCCTTGCCGGCAGCACGCACAGTAAACTGACCATCTTGTGGAATACGGTGCTCATCGATTTTGAGATTACTCAAAATCTTCACACGTGATACCAACGGTGCCTCCATCGCTTTTGGCAATTTCATGATTTCGCGGAGAACGCCATCGATGCGACAGCGTATTTTAAGCTCTTTCTCGAGTGGTTCGATATGCACATCACTAGCCCTATTTTTGGCAGCATAGTCCAAAATTGCAGACAGCGCCTTGCTGATTGGCGAATCCTGAACAATCGTTTTGATGTTCTTGTCTTTGCCACCCTTGCTTGACGCTTCCTTGACAGCCTGAGCCTCTGCCGCACTATCTTTGAACGCACTGTCCATACTCTCGTCAAGATTAAGTGAGTACTGCTTGAGTACTTGCCTAATGCCTTCTTCGCTTGCCGCATACACTTTAAGCGGCCGGCCAATTTTGTTCGACAAAAAGTCAACGGCCTGGATATTGTCTGCGTCGAGCATTGCCACAACAAGACGGTGCTGCATTTCGCCCAGCGGAACCGCCATATAACGCTCTGCTACTTCTTGTGGAAGCAGCCCCAGTGTCTGAGGGTCTATTCGGGCAGTAGAGAGGTTAACATAAGGTACTTTGGTAACATGTGCGATGGTTTTGGTGAGCTGCTCGTTGGATAGCACCTTCTGTTGAACGAGTAAACTCAGTAAAGGAGTCTTGCTATCGACTGCTTGTTTTTTGAGCGCCTTCAACTTGTCGGCTTCGACAAGCTTTTCTGTGACAAGAGTGTCCTCCACCTGTTGCTGTGTCGTAACAGAAAGCACGCTCATACCGACCAGCCCCGTAACAGTGCTCGAGCCTGGCTATACCTCGAGTATGGTAATGTCATCAAAGGTATTGTGCTCATTACCTACTCTCCTTCTCTGTTAGTTAAATGGCTGGTTGTTTGTATTGTCACCAATACGGATAAGCTGGGTCGGATTGATGGAGTCGCTATTGAAGTACTTTTCATCTGGCTGCTTAAAATCGGCACTAATTGGCGCAACAGTATCAACCTTTTCTTGCAAATTATTAGATTTGAATAGCAACCCCGACAAGAAGAACGACGCTACGCCGGTCACAAAGACAACAATAATAATAAGTGCGATATCTTTTTGTTTCATGTTATTTCACCACCTTTGTTGTAATCTCGAGAGTCTTCTTGGGCTGGTAGTAGGATTTTGCCGTAACATGGGTACGTATCTTGGAATCCTCAGCAGCAAGGGTCAACTTTACAATATTAATTGGTCTGATCGACTTACCAAATGTCTTGAGGATGCTCTGGATGGCGTCCGGGTTTGAGGATGCTTCAACTTCAAATGGCATCTCAATTGGCTTCGAGCTATCTACACTTTGCCCTTGTGCAATCTCATCATCAAGGCCGGTAATAGCATCGATTGAACCGCCCTGCCCCTTTATCATCTTTTCGATGCTCGAGGTAAGACCCGGGAAATCATATCGGCTGGGTAGCGCATCCAGAATAAGCTCTGCATTCTCGCCATCCTTGTCCCCCGTGCCACTTGGGTTGCCACCCAAAAGATTATTTGGTGTGTCATTGAATACCTTATACGACGCCTGGAGCTTACTTGCAGCATCATTATTTGATTTCAGTGTGCTTAGGGTCTTTTCTTTTTCTGTCACAACCCTGGATAGAAAACTCCGCTTGCCTAAAAGTGCCTTGGCCGACACCAGAGAAAACACCGTGATAAATGCAGCGATAGCCACAAAGATGACCATATTAGCCTGGCTTTTGTCTATTTGGATACGCTTAGTTGAGAGTGCTGGTTTTGCCATAATTGCTACTGGGCTCCTTGTGAGTCAAATAATGCGTTCGGCTTATCAAGCTGTGAGCGCGTAGTGACTTGGTTTGGTACGGTGAGCGCGACAGCGGATACATTTGAGAATATCGTAGACTCAAACTTGAAACTTAAATCATAGCCGATGGTGCCATCGGTGCCATTTGTACCGATAGTTCCTAGCACGACCTCAGAAAACGCGTTACCTTGTTTGCTGTCATCGTCTGCGACCTTGTAGGTCGTGAACTTAAGTGTGTCGACATAGGTGTTAACCGCACTAATCGTTGGTGCACTACCCTTTATCTTGATGGTCGATGCCTCGAAGTCCACTTCGACGTTAGCAATCGTGACGCCTGCCGGTGTCACCTGCTTGAGGTAGTCAAACACACGTGCCGCTTCTGGTTTGCTTGCATGGAGAGTCGATAAGCTATTGAGCTGGTTTTGGATAGTCAGAATGCTCGAGATATCTTCTGTTTCTTTGAGTTTTTTACTCTGAGTCTTTATGTCTTTGGTCAGGTCACTTGAGTGTTTTGCTTGGAACTGTACACTAACAAACAGCAGCACAAGAATGAGTAGTGACACTGCTGAGACAGTACCGGCACCCAGAAGTGTCAACCGTTTATTGCGGCGCGCACGAACAAATTCTAGCTTGACCGCTGGTAAAAGGTTAAATTGAATCATTCGACTCGCTCCGCTAAACCAACAGCCACACCGAAGTGACTCGTCAGGGCCATTAACTCATTCTGCCTATCCTGCGAAAAGCTCACGTTGCGCCATGCATTACCAATCTCGACACTAATACCAAATTTGTTGGCAATGTAGAGCGGGAACTCTGGCAGTAACGAACCAGCACCCGTAATGATAACGCGTTCAATCTTGACCGTATCGCCGTATCGCTTCTGGAAGAATTTAATCGATTTATCTATCTCACTTGCAAGCAAATCAACCGTGCCGATAACTGCATGATAAATCTGACCCTCAAGCTTGTCCTTAGACAGACCGAATTTCATCACAAATTGCTCGGCTTGCTTCTGGTCAATACTCAGGTTTTGCATAGCAGATTTGATAATCGCTTCTGAGCCAGTCGGGATAGAGCGCGTCAAGCGCGGCGCTCCGTTCATGGTAATAATAAGATCCGTGCTCGAATGGCTTACGTCTAGAATTAGTTGCGGCTGCATAGCATCAGGAGCGGAAAGCGCACGCGACACCGCCAAACTATCTGGCTCAAACGCAATAACATTCAAACCGATTGACTCGAGCATATCCAGTCTAGACACCACGAAATCATTGCCTACACTCGATATCAAAACTTCCGCCTTGTTTGGCTCAACCGGAGAATCACCAATCTGAGCCCAATCCATTGTTGATTCTGCAAGTGGTGTCGGTATGAGAGAATCTGCTTGATATTTGATTGCTTTGGCGAGTTCACCAGGCGCTAATCGGTCAAAATCTACCACCGCGGTAAACACTCGCTGTGATGGGAGTCCCACAACCACGTTCTTAGTACTTATCTTGGCCTGTGCTAATAACTCTTGGATAGCCATCAAGAGTTTTTGCTTATCTGTGGCCGATTCGCTCTGGGCGAGCTTAACGTCTATCGGAGTATAAGCATATTTGACCAGATTCTTGACGGGACCACTCCCGCTCAATTGCACCGCACGCACCGCCGTTGTGCCGATGTCTAGTCCGAAAAAATCTGAAACCCCACTCAGTAAACTCATAATTACTTCGAATTATAGCATAAGGGTCATGCTCAAGCGCAACCATTTTCTACTGAAACTATCGACCACTAGATGACCTGGAGTGCAGTCTGGATAAATGCGTCTCCGATATCTTCAGGGATTGAATCTGTTTGCGAGTCGACAACACCTTTGACGCGAGACATGGCAAGCAACTTGTTCCGGCCTGCACTTGGGATTGTTCAACCAAATATTAGCCCCCTCTTTCCATCCAGGGCTAATAGATAGAAAACGTTAGGTAGGCATTAGAATAGTTCCTGCAGCTGGAAAATTACTGCAGTTTTTCTTTGATAATCTCAACCACTTGCTCAGGTGCAACTGATGACTTGTCAAAGTATTCAGTTACTCCTGCCTGGAGGTTCTGATTCAGCACGTCCACATCCTCGCTAATCGTAAATGCAATGACGGGCAGGTCTTTACCCCATGCGGTTGCTCGTATCGCTATGAGAACTTCTTCACCGTACAGTTTCGGCATATCTTGGTCGAGCACAATCAGGTCTGGTTTCAGTGACTCGGCCGTAGCAAGACCTTCTGCACCGTCGGCCGCTAGTGCAACCTCAAAGTCGGCATCACGGAGTGCCCGCGCTAGCTCTAACCGGATAACTTCATCATCGTCAACTATTAAAACTGTTTTCATATCACTACTGTAACAGAGTAGGTCCTTGAGTTCTAGCGCTGCCCAAAAAATTATACCTGTTGCCGTCGTCGACACACTGTCGTTTAATAAAGATAGTGAAAAAAGGTGCAAACAAAACAATAACGTCATATTGGCTTCTTGTTATCTCTTGTGTTGTCTTGGTAGGCTTAGCAGCAACTATTTATTCTGGTGCTGTCGCTGGACAGAATATGAAGAACACTCTGCTGCAACGCTCGGATAGCCTTGCGGAGTTACTAGATACTGACCAAATTCAAAGCCTTAGCGGAACCGAGACAGACATAAACTCACCCCGCTACCAAGAACTCAAACAGCACTTTCAAAATCTCCGTGAACTCAATCCCGACATTCGGTTTGCCTACTTGCTTGGCCAATCAAGTGAACGTCCCGACTCATATTTTTTGCTCGATTCCGAGCCCATCAGTTCTGAAGACTACTCATACCCGGGACAGCCCTACCCTGAGGGCAACCAGGATGTAGCCAATCTTTACACAAGTGGTGAGGGCGAGATACTTCCCATCACAAAAGATCGCTGGGGATACTGGCTCAGCGCATTCAGTCCAATTAAAAACACTCAGGGTACGGTCATAGCCGTATTCGGGGTAGATATAGCCGCAAGCACGTACTATTCACGCATTCTTCTAACCAGTCTAGTCCCGCTTCTGCTAACGGCGCTAGTAGTGGGCTTGCTCCTATGGCTCAGGCGCAGAGCGATATACCAGCAGCAGTACCTCACAGAAAAAGCATTCTTCTTGAGTTTTGCCTCGCACGAAATTCGCTCGCCGCTCACAAGTGTTTCATGGGCAATCCAAGCAATTATGAACAAATCGATACCCCCAGAAAGGTCGTCAATATTCCTAGAGAGAGCCAACCAGAGCATCCACAATATTCTCTCTACCGTTGAGGATGTGTTGAGTTTACAGCGTACCGAAGGACTAGCCATGAAAAATCTCAACCTATCCAGCGAAGCCATTCATCCGTTGCTTAAATTTAGTATCGAAGGTTTATCCCTTACGAGCACCGAAAAAGAATGTGCTATTATCGACGACACCGACCCGAACGACTACAGCCTAACTGGCCAGGTCGACGTACCACTATTCAAGCGAGTACTCTCCAATCTACTAGTAAACGCAATGAAATACTCACCAAAAGGTGCCCCTGTAACCGTCAAGCTATACCCAAGTGGCAGCGGATGGAGCATTGCCGTCCACAACGGTGGTGATCCAATCTCGGCAAGCGATCAAGCCAAAATTTTTGAAGGGTTCTACCGCACCGACAGCGCAGAAAAAGGCAACCAACATGGAAGCGGCCTTGGTCTTATGCTATGCCTCGATATCATTCAGCGTCATGGCGGCAAGCTCGAACTTGAGTCTTCCCCAGAAGCAGGCACTACCTTCCGTATCAACATGAGTCATCAAGATTCTCAAAAAGCTCTATAGCCCAAGCTCATTCGACTACGTTCTGTGGCTTACCCCGTATAAATGCTTCGACATTATCAATCATGATAGTTGCACCATTTTGCATACTAAGCTGCGTGTTGTATGAAACGTGGGGTGTTACAACTATCTTTGGGTGTCGTAGGAACTTCTGATAATACGCATCGTCCGTGTCGCCCACCAATATCCCTGCGCAGTCCATGGCAGCACCGGCGATTCTGCCACTATCGATAGATTCTATCAGTGCACCCTGGTCCATATTCTCCGAACGTGTTACCGATACAAAATACGATCCATGTTTTACTGCAGCAAAGAATTCTTTGTCCAGGATATTGGTCGTGGTTGAGTTACTGCTCAACGTATCGACGACAACATCCGCGTCCCTCACCAAATCCAAAAGGTTATCACCACGCGCGAAATAACAAACCTCCATACCAAGTGATTCCGCAACCTCACCCACACGCCTACCAATATTGCCCTTGCCCAAAACGGTGAGTTTCTTGGTGGCCAAACCGGGAGTAAGTGGTGGCAAGCCGCCGTCAACACGGTAGGTATTGTCTCTGTCGATAAATTGTCCAAAGTCACGGGTCAGGTATATCATCATCCCCACAATCCATTCAGAAACCGCATATTTGTTCGCACCAGGCGCATTGGAGATGGTTACATGGTTTTTCTTCAGAACATCAAAGTCTTTGACAAATGCCACACTCACAAATGCAAACGTTACATAGACATCATGGAGTTGTTGGTAGACGTCCTTAAACCCTGCCGCACCCGAACATATAATATCGGCGCCTTTTATTCGCTCCAGATACTCAGCGCCATCTGCAGGCAACGTTTTATAGTAAGTCACATCACCAAGTGACTCCAGCCGAGCAAACTGTTCCTCGCTAAAATCCTGCTCGTTCGTCACAACAATTTTTGGCATATACCAATATTAACCCTCTATCTGTTAAAATACTACTTAATGAGTTTATCAATAGGCATGAACAAGACGCAACCATACCATTCAATATCACCTTTTCCATGCCCCCACTAGATAAAAGAACCCGTGGATACACCCCTAAATACATAAAAGAGCTTCAAGAATCCATTGGTGGTAACTGGGAGTAATAGCCCATCACCTTATTCACTATATTGCTACACTTAACTGTATGGCTAGACTATCTCAAAAAGCATACGACGAATTTAAGCAAATAAGCGATAAAAACGGTATAACGTACAGTTCTGACTTAGAAATGCAACAATCAGCTAACAATCTAGTTAGGTTTGTTGAATTGATGGTTGAACTTGACGCTGAACATCGGAGCTGGGAGCAAAGACTAGAAAAAGAGCCAAAAGGATTTTCAATACCCAGTAATGGTCGTAATTGTTCTTTATGTAAAACTGGCGTTCAGGGTGAGGTCTGGTACGACAAATGGGGTATGAAGTGTATGAACTGCCAAGCAGCACTGTACAAGAAAATAATACCAGGCTATGTTTTTAAAGATAGTGACAATGAACGTCACGTTACCGCCGCACAACTGAATTCAAAGTTTGGATTGCACCCTCAAACTATCAAAAAGCTTATACGACAAAAGAAATTAAACGCTCGTTTTGTTCCTAATGGACCGATTGTCTTTTTGAAAACAGATAATCCTAATCTTCCTGACATCATCAGCCAAGAAATGTATATCACCCCTGCTGACTGAAGTTACTCCACTTCTGTCATTGTGTCTAAGTTTACTCGTGCGGTCATAGCTGGAGAACCACCGAATATACTAGATAAAAGTGTCCACAATAATCTACTGTCCTTCTCTATAAACAGAATCACATCTTTTGGTTCTTCGGCAAAGTTCATGAAAATTTTGTTGCCAGCAGCGTAATTACCGTTATATTTTTTCAGGTGGAATCTAAGTTCAGGATTTTTTAGCTTTTCGTCTGTTACTGAAACAGTAATCATAGTTGAGCCGTCAGATTCTCTACTAGTGCCTTTGATTAGGCCTGTGGTGCAGTAGCTACCTTTTACCGTGCAGCCCTGATAATTATTACCTGGTAGTCCGGTTTTACTGGGTATGATAAATAAGGTTAGTAATACAACCAGAATTACTGCAACCCACCACCTCTGCTTGATATAATCCGCTGTTTGTCTAATTTTATTGTTCATAAGTATGTAGACATAGTATCACGGTAATAACAGATAGTAGCTGTCTCAATCTGAAGTTAAGCTCTAGTTACCCCACCCCCTAGCTCACTATAATTTACTAATAAGAGAAGAATGTGTATTTAATGCTTTTGGCCTTAAGCCATGATTCAAATTCACTTTGTACACTGAAACTATCATGGATAAGTTCTAAGAGAACTTTATTAACATACTTCGGCTCAACAGTAACCCAATACTCATAATCAATATCTCCGCCGTTTGGGGCAAGACGAGCAGTATTGCGTCCAATATCTGTTTGTTCAAACACAAGCTCACCTTTGTCGTTAATTTCTACGTTTCTATATCGCCTATCTCCGTCAGGTAAAATCAAAACTGCATATTCTATACTACCCATTACTAAGCCTTCTCTATGATATTCACTTCTCTTTTAAACCGAGTAATCAGAGCTTCTAGGTCATCAGCAATTACTAGGTCGGGAAGCCTGTAGCGTATAACCCGCAGTACTTCTTCGTACCACCATAATTGCCTATCCGCTCCTGCCTTAAAGCGTTCCCAAAGGCCATCACCAACTTCAGCATAATCCGTAAGCATAGACATTAGGTTGTGTGTCTTATCGGCACAGCTCACAATTACAGATTCGTCAGAAGCTTCTTCCTTCAAATGTTCAAGATAGGCTTCGGCACGACTCTGCCAGCTTGGCAGCGTACTATCTTTTGTTACACCGTAAACAATATCAGCTACCCTGTTCCCAAAATCCATAACCATTCGTTCACGAGGGTATTTGTCGGGTACGTCTTCAAGTATGTCGTGGAATAAACAAGCTATAAGTATATCTTCGTCCTGGGTGGCACTAGCTGCAATACACATAACACTATAAGGGTGGGTTATGTACGGCGTGTTTGAACCTTTTCGCCTTTGTTCTTGATGGGCAATCGTAGCAATGCGGATAGCCTTTTCTAATCTTGTTGTTACATTCATATTTTTCTCCTTCTTGGCCCAATAAAAAACGGCTCACGAATTAATTAATCCGTAGCCGCAATAGTCGCCTGTTGGCCGCTGTCCTACAGTAATATTATAGCACACTTCACTCAGTTAATCCAGCTTAAGCCTACACAAAAAGATGAGTATTAGGAGCAGTAATAAACTGTATTAAGCCATTTGTGCCTGAAAAATGGTGGTCAACGCCTTCTAATACAAATGTGTTTATTGGCGTTCTGCTATCTATGTCACAGAACTCGTTCACATCACTTATAGCTGGGTCTAAACTTCCATAAAGCACGGTAATGTCATCACCCTTAAACATACTTAGACCTAACTTCATCTTATCTAATCCTAATTTTGTTGCAGGGTTTATAAGTAGTAGGCGTTTAATTTCTGGGTATTCCCAGGCGATTTGAGCAATTACTGCCGCTCCAGCAGAATGAGCCATTATGCGAATCTCGGCTTCATTACCTTCTGTAATCGTAGGTAAATTAATGCTAATAAACTCCAACGCTTTTCTTATATTACTTTCCCAATGAAACGAAGTAATAAAGGGATTGGATATACTAATAACAGAAACTCTGTGTTCCTCTTGAACGCTATCGGCAATTCTGCGGTATTTGTCCTTGTACCCGTCTACTGAACCGTCAACACCAGGGATTGT
>OFQY01000437.1_pt1 | contig 16836 bp, 32 predicted proteins | sample 1542991 | NCBI WGS metagenome assembly OFQY01 (sample SAMN07774224, study PRJEB24372) | wastewater metagenome | isolation source: Exp Tend VB 10WW | collected 2016-02 | reverse complement strand
CCCGTGGGAGCGAAGGCACAGGAAGGACCCGCGACGGGGGTGGGGGCCAGGCTGCGCCCTCTCACTGGCCAGCCCTCCGAGCATTGAAGCGGTCGGTGTAGTACCGTGCCTCGCGCTCAAACACCTCGGGGAACTTGGTCTGCATGAACTGCACCACCTTGGCGTTGATGCGCTTGGTGTTGAACATTTGCGCGACGTCAATGGTCTGCAATGCTTTGATGGGCAACCGCGCCTTGCCCACCCGCTGGAACACCGTGCGCCCTTGATTGGCAATGAACGCCCCGGCCAGCAGCTTGCGCCCCGTGCCGCGTTTGATCTGCACCGTCACGCCTTTGGCCGTCTGACGTGCGGCAAAGTTGATCAGGTTGAGTGACCGCCCGCGCTGCGTTGGTGACTCCAACGTCGCCTGCATGCGATACAGCCCGTTGTGAAACGTGGCCCGCGTGATGCGCAGCGACTGGCTCACCTTGCCCGCGCTGATGTTGAACTCGCCCCTGATCTCGCGGCTCATGGCTGTTTTGCTTTGGTCCATCGTGCGATTGATGGCCCGTGCTGTGGCCTGCTTGGCCACGTCCTGCTGCAGCTGGTCGAGCTGGCGCGCGACGTCGGGGAAGTTGGTGCTGATGGTCAGACGCATGGCAGCACCCCCGCCAACACCGCGCCCATCGACCGAGGCCCACGCGCAGCACCGGACAGGCGCAACCGAGCGGCCGGCGTGGCGCACGCTGGCGCACGCTCAACGGCCCACGCCTCAAACGCGGCCAGCACCTTGGCCCGGTACACCGGCCACGGCACACCCTGCCCCGTGCCAAACGCCGTCTCGTCCCACGCGCCCACCCCGAGCTGCTGGCCCATCGCCTCCACGCCCGAGCGACTCTCCCGCCAACGCCATGGCGGCCGCGCACCCGGGCCCTGCTGGTCGGCGGTATTCGCCCCGCCGCCCTGCCCGAGGCCATCCGGCGCGCTGGGCTGCCCGGCTGTTCGGGCTTCGGGTTTCGGCTGTTCGGGCTTCCGGCTTTGGACTTGTCCACAGTCCCCCCGTGTCAACGGGGGGTAAGGGGGGTTAATACGTTCTTTGTTCACGTTGGGGTGACACCCATGGCTGTCACCCTTTAGCCCGTTTTTGTCACCCTTTAGCTCCGATTTGTCACCCTTTTGGGTCGGCGGAAAGGGTGACAATCTGTCACTCTTTGTGCAATCTGTGGATAACTCCACATGCGCAGGCTTGCGGCCCTCCACCCGGGCGTTGGCCCGCTCGATGGCGCAGCGCGTGATCCATGCCGGCGCAATGCGGTACACCGTCGAGCGACCCCGCCCACCCGTCGTGGACGACATCACCTCCAGCCAACCATCCGTCACCAGCTTGGGCAGCACCCGCTGCACCGTGCGCTCGCTCTGCACGCTCTGGTGCGCCAGCGTCGCCACCGACTTGTAAATGCTCGCGCCGTCATCGTCCGCCGCATCGGCCAGCGCAATCGCCAGGCAACGCAGCGAGCCGCCCGAGGGGAAGCAATCCAGCACCATCGACACCATGGCCACACTCATCGGCTCACCCCTTGGCTTTGCGCCCCTTGCGCGGCTCGGGCGCGGCTGTTGGCGCGTCGCTGCCGGGCAATGGCGCCAGCGGCACATCCGGCCCCAGCGCCAGCGTGCGCAGCTCGGTGCGGCTGTGGCCGTGGCGCTCCCAGTCGTCCAGCACCGTCACGCGGCGCTGACGCACGGCCCGCGCGCCGACCACCGGCTCCAGATCGCCAAGGCGCCGGAACAGCCGCGCCCCGCACCACAGGCAGGCCGGGGTGAACACGCCATACATCGGGCACTGGCGGGCCCGCGAGCAGCACTCGCACACATCGTTGACCAATCACGCCGCCCGCCCTCTCACCACCCCATCCGCCCGGGCCCGCGCTTTGGGCACAGCCGCCAGCCCCGCCTTGCGCTCATGCTCCGGCTTGCCCGCCTCGTGCGCGGCCTTGGCCAGGGCCAGGGCCTGGGTGATGGCGCCGATGGCTTCCAGCGCCTCGCGCTCCATCGCTTGCAGCTCGTTGCCCGTCACCGAGCCATCGGCCAGGCTGGTGGCAAACGTCGAGGCAAACTCGCCAAACTCGCGGATGCTCGCGCCCAGCGCGGCCAGGTCGCCGCCCTGCTCCATGATCTCGGGCGCCAGCGGCAGAAACACACCGCCCAGCTCGGCCGCAAAGGCCTGCGCAATCTCGGGCGAGCCCGTCAGGTGGCTCAGCATCACCGCATCCAGCAGGCCCAGCTTGGCCGAGCCAGCGCCCGTCAGCTCGTGGCACAGCGTCGCCGGGTGTTTGCCCATACGCAACGCCAGCGCCGACGCCCCGCCCGGGTAACCGTGCGCCAGGCGGAAGGCCGCATCCAAAGCACTCATATCAAACCCCTTGAAATGTTGGCATGGACCGCGCCGCGCCCCGGGCGCACACTGCCCCCATGACCCGCCGCAACCACACCGATGGAACAAAAAACCCGCTGCCGCCTGGGTGGCCAAGCGCACAAGCCTTGCCTGGCCGGCGCATGAAGGAGACTTCCAGAGGGGAACCACAAAGAACGAGCCGGCCCAGAGTGAGCGCGGCAGCGGGCAAACACACCGCCCTGCGTAACCAACACGCGCCGGAGGGAGCGCGCCGGGGCGGCGGATTCAAAACACGGGCGCCCACCGTCTGGTGGGTCATGTGATGGGCGCCGAATGGGTGGGCGCCCCTGACGCCGGACAATGGAGGCCCATTACCTCCACCACCGCCAACGAAAGAGGCACCCATGAAAATCGAACTTGTCGTACCCGAGGGCTTGAACGATCTGCAAACGCAGGAGATCTGCCAGCTTGGCACCAGCGAGCACTTTGCAACTGGCGCCCTGGTCGGGGACCAGTTGGTGCTGACCGGCAAGACCTGCGTGGTCAACGCCCGCAAGTGGCGCACCAGCGACGATGGGCCCATCATGGCCATTGTGGTCATCGAAGCGCCCTGAGCGCTGGGCATCAAAGCCCCACCCCGGACGAATACACCACGATCTCGCCACTGCGCGACCGATCACGCAGCTGCGCGATCACCTCGTCCACAGACGGAGCGCGGCGAAACGTTTGGCTGGCCAGCACCTTGTTGCTGGCGGTGACCACCCGCACAGTCAGCGGTGGGGATTGGCGCGCACGCCATGCAATGGGATTGAGTGGCTTCATTTCACGCTCCAAGGGGTTGGCTTGCTACAGAATTGATAGCGCACTGCGCAGCACTGGCGAGGGCTGGAGGGCGTTTTTGGCTGCGAATCAGGGCGAAGTAATCCGCCTTGTCGGGCCGCAGGTCTTCGCAAGTGACCGCGCCGCCGGTGAATTGCTCGATGGCGGGGCAGTGGTCCAGGGGGATGGGCTTCTCACCCACGGCAATCTTGATGATGAAACTGCGCGGCACCCCCAGCTTGTCAGCCAGTGCGGCCTTGCGCCCACGTTCAGCATTCAGCCAGTCAGGTAACTTCATGGCCGCCATTGTATTACCCGAAGGGTATAACCCGTCAAGACCCAGCGGGCAATATCTTTCTTTCCCCGGCGGATATTCAATTGACAGCATGCAAACAGTGCAGGAAACCCGCCGCGCTCGCCTCATGCTGTTGATCCGCCAGTACGGGTCGCTGGCCGACCTCAATCAGGCCGTGGGCCTGGAGCGCAACGCGCCGCAGCTCGCGCGCATCAAAAACGCCAACGCTCGACTGGACCGGGGCACCGTCTACACCATGGGCGACCAGCAGGCCCGCGACATCGAGGAAAAACTAGGCCTTGAACGCGGCTGGATGGACACCCCGCCTACCTACGCCGAGCTGCACGGCGAGGACGACCCCAAAGCCAAGCTCATGCTGCTGATGGAACAAATCCCGCAGGAGGACTGGCCCAAGGCCGTGCGGCTCCTTGGTGCGCTTGCTGAACCGGCGCCGTTGAACGGCACCAACCACTAACCCGCCGGCAGCGCCACCAGCCGGCGCAGGCGCCGACACTCCCGCACGTCCACCAGCGTCTTGAAGCGGTGGTCCGCGTCAGAGATCCACTGCATATTCACCGGCGCATCCAGCCCACCCGCGCACAGCGGGCGGATGTGATCCACCGCCCAACCCCGGCACTCACCCCGGTGCAGCCCCGTGGCCGGGCAAACCTCAGCCCGGCGGAACTCCCGCACCGCCGCCGCGCTGCGCTCAATCGGCTGCGCCTGTGCCGCGCCGCCCGAACAGGCCAGCAGCGCCGTCAGCAGCCCTAAAAGCGGAACACGACCCACGCGACCAGCAGCGCAGCCGCCCCAAAGTAGACAAGGCCCAGCACCACATCCCTGCCTTCCAGCCGGATGTTGTCCGCCTGCCCCTGTAGCGCAGTTGAAACGGGCGCCGCCTGCGGCACCAGCTCGCTGCCGCAGTGCTTGCATTTCACAGCCTGGGGCAGCACCCACTCGGCACACGCCGGACACCGCACATGGCTTTGCTCAGACGGCGCCGCCTTGCCCGGCGCCAGGTTGGGCGACACCGCCAAAAAAATCGCCCCCAGCAGCGGCGACAGCAGCATGGAGAACAGCCACCACCCCAGGCCAGATCGCCCGCGATTGGCCGCCCACACGCCCACCGCAATGGCCGCCAAACACCAAAACGCAAAAAACGCCATAAACACCTCCACATACGGCGCACCCATGGTAGCTCCAAGCCACCCCGGCACGCAAACCAATAGCCGAGCCGCGCCACTGTAACGCAGATCACACAAAAAATTACGCTGGGGCTATTGACGTAATCTTATGCCGTGGCTAATATTCGCCTCACGTTCACCAAACGGAGGCCCAATGCCCATCCAACCCCGCCACCGCCGCACCCTGCGCACCGCCCTGGCCACCACTGCCGCAGCCACCGCCCTGTGCTGGCTTGGCCCCGTGGTGCTCGACGGCCAGCCCCTCGCATGGGCACAGCCCGACCACCACGCCGAATGGCTGGCCGCGCAGGATCTGGCCGACGCCCAGCGCCAGGCCGCCACCGCCCACCAGCGCGACCTGCGCGCCGCCCGGCAATGCCGGCAGCAGCACGGCGAGTCAGCCCTCGTCTGGACCGCCGACGACACGCCCGTCTGCGTGCCGCGCCGCGCCACGCGGGCGCCTGCCGGCACGAGGCTGGCGGGTGTGGAGGTGCAGCCATGAAGCCGACCATCACCCTCCACAAAAGCATCTGCGACGCCACCCCCGGCATGTGCGCGCACGACTGGCAATGCCAGCGCACCTGCCCCGGCAAGCCCGCCCGCTACAGCGCCCAAGGCAAGCACGCCGACACCCTGCGCCAGCGCATCCAGGCGCAGCACGGCCTGCCGCCCCACCACGCCGCCGACCCACAGGGCAACCACCAGCCCAGCGACGAGGACACCGACCGCGCCACCGCCCCCGTGCCGTCCGCTGACGAGGCCTTTGCCGGCATCGCCGCCATCGTCACCGCAGTGCTCGCGCTCGCCGCCATCGGCAGCCTGTTTGCCGCGTGGCAAGGCATCGCCCCGCACCTGCGCTAAGCCATCCACCGCGCCATGCAGCCCATGCCCGCCACCGCCCAAGCCCCACAGGCGCCCCAAGCCACCCCGCCCGCACCGCAGCCCGCGCACAGCATCACCCTGCTGGCCGCGCTCAGCTGCACCGCGCGGCAGTGGCACGGCGCCGACGGCGTGGGCTTTGTCGAGCTGGTCGTGCGCGACCTGCAGAAGACCTTTGTCGAAAGCATCCGCTGCACCTGGCGCGGCGACCAAGCCATGCAATTCTGGACCGCCTTTGGCGCCCACCTGCGCCCCGGCCGCCCCCTGCACCTGGGCGTGCAGCACATCAAAGCCACGCACGACGGCCAGATGACCGCCCGCGTCACCAGCTGCAGCCTCGCGCCCCTGCCGCCCAGCCACTTGAAGCACATCCAGCACATCAACCAACCCAACCACCACCAAGGAGCCACAGCTTGAAAGCCTTTAACCTTTTTTTGGCCGATCTGAACGACGGCCAAACCCACGCCGGCCTCACCGCCGACCTTGACGAACTGCTGCGCACCGTGCGCAACACCGGCCGCGCCGGCAGCATGACGCTCAAGATCAAGATCTCCCCCGCCAGCAAAGGCGGCGAGGTCGACAAGATCACCATCAACGCCGACCGCAAGCTGGAGCTGCCCAAGCCCGAGCAGCCGTCCGACTTTTTCTGGCTCACGGACTCCGCCGAGCCCACCCGCCAGCACCCCCGGCAACACGAGCTGCAGCTGCGTGACGCCAAGTCCATCGACGCCGACGGCGTCATCACCTTCAAGGAAGCCGCGCAATGAACACCCGCACCACCACACCCACGCCCGCCGCCACGCTCGGCGCCACCGCCAGCACGCCAGACGCCATTGCCGTGGCCGAGACGCTGATGACGCTGGCCAACGCCACACTCAGCCCCCAGCAGGTGGGCGGCGCATGGTTTGCCACCGTGCCGCCCGGTCACCAGCACGTCAACATCAGCAAAGCCGTCGAGGCCGCGCAACCTCGCCCAGACCGCAAGACCGGCACGGTGGAGCTGCGCTCGCTCGACAGCCTGGTGCAGATCTGCCAAGACCAGCAGGCACAGCCCAGCGCCTACATCTACGCCGACCCCGACGCCCGCACCATTACCGCCGTCTTCAACGACCAACGCGACACCCAAGGCTGGCGCGACCACCGCGCCAACTTCAAAGCCGAATACACCCCCGAATTCCAGCGTTGGCTCAGCAAAAACGGGCACGAGTACGCCATGGACCAGCTGCGGTTTGCCGAATTCATCGAGGACAACTTTGCCGACATCACCGAGCCCAGCGCCCACCAGCTGCTGGAGGTGGCCACCACCCTGCAGGCCAAGACCGAGATCAACTTCAGCAGCGCCAAGCGCCTGCAAGACGGGCAGAACCAGATCACCTACACCGAAGCCATCAACGCCACCGCCGGCGCCAGCGGCGCCCTCACCATCCCCAGAGAATTTGCTCTGGGCCTGCGCATCTTCAAAAACGGTGAAGGCTACAAACTGCGCGCCCGCCTCAAGTACCGCCTGGCCGGTGGCAGCGTGAAATTCTGGTACGAGATGGACCGCCCCGAGCGCGCCATCGAAGACGCCTTTGCCGGCTACATCGAAAAAGTGCGCACCGAGACCGGCTACACCGTGCTGGTGGGCAAGGCGTAAGGGAGCACAGCACCCCATGAGCCACAACCCCATTTGCATCATTGGCCTGACCGGCCCCGCCGGCTGCGGCAAGGACACCGTCGCCGCCTACCTGCGCGACCACGCAGGCTACAAAGTCCGCGCCTTTGCCGACGCCTTGCGCGCCGAGGTTTGCAGCGCCTTTGCCCTGCCCATCGAGGCACTGACCGACCGCGCCAGCAAAGAGACGCCCAGCGACTTGCTGTCCATGCGGTACTGCAAAGACACGGAGTTTTGCAACATCATGGCCTTGCTGGGCAACGACAACGAATTCTGGACCAAGGCCCGCAGCCCGCGCGCCATCATGCAGGCCTGGGGCACCGACTACCGCCGCAAGCGCAGCCGCGACGACTACTGGCTGCGCCAGTGGCTTGACGGATGGCAACACAGGCTTGGCGGGCTTCATGTGGTGCCCGATGTTCGCTTTGCCAATGAGGCCGAACTGATCCGCGAATACGGCGGCGAAGTCTGGAAGGTCACCCGCCCCGGCACCGGCCTCATCAACAGCCACGCCAGCGAGACCACCGGCGACGCCTTCAACCCCGAGCGCACCATCTTCAACGACCGGGGCCTGCCCGAGCTGCGCACCGAAACCCTGCGCAACCTTTGGGAAGCCACCAGCGGCCTGCAGATCACCATCCTGGGCAACCTCACGGACGGTGACGCATGAGCACCACCGCTTCCACCACCCGCCCACTGCGCCTGTACTTGGCCGGGCCCATGACCGGCCTGCCCGACTTCAACCGCCCCGCCTTCCACGCCGCCGCTGCCGCGCTGCGCGCCGCTGGTTACGAGGTCGTCAACCCAGCCGAGCTGGACGAGTCAGAGCCCATCACCGACCCCGACGGCCCCGGCGCCTGGGAGCGCTACATGCGCCGCGACATTCCGCACCTGTGCAAGTGTGATGCGGTGGCACTGCTGCCCGGGTGGACGGAATCCCAAGGCGCCCAACTGGAAAGCTTGATCGCCCACGGCCTAGGCATGCGCCAGTGGAGCGCTGTCATGTGGTCGCTGCAAAGGCACAACAACACAACCTCCAAAAAGGTGCCCGCATGACCCGAGGCAACCACCCCAGCCCCGAGCGCACCGCCATCTTGCAGGCCATCCACCGCAACGAGCAGCTGCACGGCGTCGGCCTCACCGTGCGCGCAGCCGCCGAGGTCACTGGCGTCGACGTCGACAAAGCCCGCACAGCCATTTACAACATGATCCACGTCAACGAACTGCGCCGCCTGCCCGACCACAGCACCCCACACCGCGTCGTCTACGGCGTCGGCACCATCCGCGCCGACAAGCGCGACACCCTGCGCTCCATCAGCCTGCCCGGCAGCCTGCCGCCCAAACCCCACAGCGCCAGCCCGGCCTATCTGCCGCGCAGCGCCGCCACCGCCCACGCAGCCGCCACCGCCACCCAGGGCGACGGCCCCGACCACCCCCGCAACATGCACAACACAGCCCACTACACCGGCGCCGAGCTGCGCCCATACACCGGCCGCCCCGGCGCGCTCGACGCTTACAAGCTCCCCAGCCTGATCGACGGCCAGCGCGTCGACCGCCGCCCACCCACCATCATGAGCGCCAGCCCGGCACAGGCGCGCACGGGGCACTGGGTATGAGCGGCGCAGCACTGACACCCGAACAGATCAAGCAACGCCTTCGCTATCAGGGCAAGCAGTACAGCGCTGGAGCTTTTGCGCGTGGCGGCGCACCTGAACGGCACTACCTCGAACAAGCCGCAGACAGAATCCAAGAACTAGAAAACGCTCTGTCAGATTGCGCGGACGATTACAGCTACCTGCAAACCGTCACCCCCAATACAAACAGCCTTCACGCATGGCTGGAAGATCGGCGCAAGAAGGTAGCCGCCCTGGCGGCAGGAGAGAAAGCATGAGCGGCGCGGCCGGCACCCTTGTGGGCACCATCTTTCTGGCCGTGCTGCGCGCCCGCCAGCCCCTCACCGCGCGCCAGATCCGCGCCACCGCACTGCGCCACACCAAGGTCGAGCACAGCTACGGCAGCCTCGCCACCACCCTGGCCGAAGCCACCGCGCGCGGCTACCTGCTCAAACAGCCCCAGCCCGGCCACCGGCCCACCTACACCGTCACCCCCGCCTGCAGCACGCCGCAAGGCATCCGCCTGCAAGACATTCTGGAGGCCGCGCAGCCATGACAGGCAAAAAAAACAAAGCCGGGGAACTAACCACCAGCCAGCGCCAGGTGCTGGCCTACCTGCGCACTTTTTTCCAGCTCAACCACTGCCTTCCGCCTAACGCCACCATCAGCGGCGCTTTTGGCTGGGCAAGCCCCAACGCGGCCTCTGAAGTCATGCTCAGACTGGCGCGCGCCGGCATGCTGGAGCTCAATGAGATTGGCCGCTACCGATTCACCCGCGCCGGATTGGGTGGAGTGGTCATTGCAATGAATGGGAGCACCCCATGGTGACCCCCCAACACCCCCTGGACCTTGCCGCCGAGCTGGTGGTCGACCTGTTTGCCGGTGGCGGTGGCGCGTCCACTGGCATCGAGGCCGCGCTGGGCTACCCGCCGCACATCGCCATCAACCACGACCCCGAGGCCATCAGCCTGCACCAGGCCAACCACCCGCAGGCCCGCCACTTTGTCAGCGACGTGTTCGAGGTTGACCCCCTGGCCGTCACCCAAGGCCGCGCGGTGGGCTTGCTGTGGGCATCGCCCGACTGCACCTTCCACAGCAAGGCCCGGGGCGGCAAACCCTTCCGCGACCGCAACCGCGCCAGGCGCCGCCGTGGGCTGGCCGGCATCGTCACCCGCTGGGCTGCAGCCGTGCGCCCGCGCGTCATCTGCATGGAAAACGTGGAAGAGTTCCAGCACTGGGGCCCGCTGCGCGACGACGGCACGCCCTGCCCTGATCGGCGCGGCAAGTCCTTTGCCCGCTGGGTGGCCCGCCTGCGTAACCTGGGCTACACCGTCGACTGGTGCGAGCTGCGCGCCTGCGACTACGGCGCCCCCACCATCCGCCGCCGCCTGTTCATGGTGGCCCGGTGCGACGGCCTGCCCATCCAGTGGCCCGACGCCACCCACGGCCAGCCCGGCACCCTGCCCGTCAAAGCCAAAAAGCTCAAGGCATGGCGCACAGCGGCAGAGTGCATTGACTGGTCCATCCCCGCGCCCAGCATTTTTGAGCGCACCAAGCCGCTGGCCGAAGCCACCTGCCGGCGCATCGCCAAAGGCATCATGCGGTACGTGGTGGACAGCGGCAACCCGTTCATCGTCGCCAACGGCGCCCAATTCCTCACCGAGCACGCCAACGCCAGCACGCAGCGCACATTCAGCGCCAACGAGCCATTGCGCACACAGGTGGCACAGATCAAGGGCGGGCACTTCTCGCTGGTCACCGCATTCCTCGCCAAACACTACGGCGGCGTCGTCGGCCAGGGCATGCAGGCGCCCACCGGCACCGTCACCACGGTGGACCACCACAGCCTGGTCACCGCCAACCTGATCCATCTGGGCCATGGCGAGGGCAAGGCCGGCGGCAAGCGATTCAGCCACGACATCCGCAACGTGCGCGACCCGCTCAACACCGTCACCGCATCCGGTGCGGCGGCCGGCGTCGTCACCAGCCACCTTGTCAAGCTGCGCGGCACCAACGTCGGCAGCGCGGCCACCGAGCCGGTGCACACCATCAGCGCCCAAGGCCTGCACCATGCCGAGGTCCGCGCCTTCCTCATCAAGTATTACGGCACCGACCAGGACCCGGCGCTGCGCGAGCCGCTGCACACCGTCACCACGCGGGACCGCTTTGGCCTGGTCACCATCAAAGGCGTCGACTACCAAATCGTCGACATCGGCCTGCGCATGCTCACCCCGCGCGAACTATTCCGCGCCCAAGGCTTCCCCGAAAGCTACGCCATCACCCACGGCGCAGACGGCCACCCGCTCACCAAAACCGCGCAAGTGCGCATGTGCGGCAACAGCGTCTGCCCACCCGTGGCCCAGGCCATCGTCGCCGCCAACTATGCCGAGCGCCAGGCACTGCGGAGGGCCGCATGACCCGCCGCCGCCCCCGCACCGACACCATGTACACCCTGCTCGACGAAATGGCCGCCAGCCCGGTGCAGCCGCTCAGCGCCGACCAGCAGGCTTTCCAGATCGGCATGATGCGCGAGGGCCTGCGCGCCCTGCAGCACGACGCCGAGCCCGCCCAGGGCGCCTGGATGGTTTGCGCCGACGCCGTCAACTTCTTTGAGACCCTGGTCATCCAGGGCGTGGCGCAGGACCCGCAAGGCCTGCTCGACGACGCAGTGGCCGCACTGGCCCGCGCTGGCGAGCGCTTCAAGATCCACGGCCCCACCGCCCTGCGCCTCGACGGCCCCGGCCTGCACGCCGTCACCGCCGTGCTCGACGACTGGGCCGACGTCATCAGCCAGCTCCCCGCCCGCACGGTAGTGCGCTGCCTGCGCGTCACCGAGCAGCGCATGCGCGCCCTGCGCAACGGCCACCGCACCGCCCGCGATGTGCGGGTGATGGACATCACGACATGACCCAACCCACCGAGGACAGCCCAATGACCACCACCCCCCAAGACCCTAACCACGCCAAGCTCAAGGCCGCCCGCGCCGAGATCGAGGCCATCCTCAAAAAGCACGACATTGCCGGCCATGTGGCCCTGCACGCGCCCGGCTGGGCCGAAGTGTTCTGGACCCTGTGGCCCAGCTACAGCATCCTGCGCGGCGACTTTCCGGCCATCCGCATCACATCGGTGGCCGGCGCTTATGCCAACGACCACGCCCGCATGGCGTCCGACCGCGCCAACACCGCGCAGATGGTCAACAGCATCGGCGTCGCACTGGCCCAGTCCGGCATGCAATGGCTGGAGCTGGACAACGTGCTCACCCAGAAGCTGGGCGCCACCCACGTCGACATGGGCCACCTGCCCGACCCGAGCCGGCTGAACACTGGCGGCATGCACTGAGGGGCGCGCCATGTCATCCATCCGCAGATCCTTCAGCATTGGCGCCGCGCTAAGCGCCATTGAATACGCACACCGCGCCGGCTTGCGCGCCGAGACGCGAGCCCTCGACGAACTCACCGCCGAAAAAGCCAAAGCCGAGATCATGACTATCAACGTCGGGACCATTGGCCACACCAGACTGCCCGACGTCGACACCCTGGCCCAAACCAGCACCACAGAGCAACGCGACGTCACGAATCAAGCCCCAGAAAGTGCACAGCACGGCCACCTTAGCCGCCAACAACTGCGCGCCGCAGCCCGGGCCCTCAAAAAAGCAGAGGCCCAGCGCGACAAGCTGCACGAGCGCATTGCCAAAGGCGCCAGGGCATGACCCAACCCGCTACAACTTCCATAGCACCCCACGCAGCAACGGCGAGGGCTGGGGGCTGTTTTGACCATGAAAGGCTCACACCATGCCAGTAACCAAAACCGTGCGCGAGTGCTACGAGGTGCGCGAAAACCACGAGTGGGCCAACATCACGCTGGCCTGCTGGAGCCGCCCCGCCAACGTGGGCACACAGCACGAATGCACCTACCACTGCGGCGAGATCACCATCCAGTCGAGCTTTGGCACCTGGGGCAACATCTGGACCGCCTGCGGCACGCCGTTCAAACAGTTTCTGATCGAGGCCGAGTTTGACTATGTGTTCACCAAATTCATGGGCAACAGGCTGCACCGGCACGACGGAGACGGCACGCTCAAACAGCTGAAGCGCGACATCATCGAAAAGAGGCGCCGGACTTGCCTGGACTGCGACGAGGCGCGCGAAGTGTGGAGCGCCATGCAGTGTGAGGCCGATCGCATCGAAAGCGACGAAACATCCTGCGGCTACGCGCTGATGGAAGTAGCCAGCCAGATCGGCAGCAAACACCCCATGCACGACCATTTTGCAGACCCGTGCGCATGGCCACGCATCACCAAACCGGACAGCCAGGCGGTCGGCTTCTGGCGCGAGCTGTGGCCGTCTTTTGTGGCTGAGCTGAAGGCAGAGAAGCAGCCGGCCGGGCGGGCACTGGAGGCAGCATGAAGAACAGCAACATAGAGTGGACCGACCACACCTTCAACCCGTGGATAGGCTGCACCAAAGTCTCGCCAGGCTGCGACCACTGCTATGCCGAGGCGCGCATGGACAAGCGACTGCACAAAGTCCAGTGGGGCCCGGGCCAGCCGCGCCAGCGCACCAGCGAGGCGTACTGGAAACAGCCGCTGGCCTGGAACGCCGCCCATGACGCCTTCTTTGCCGAGCACGGGCGCCGGCAGCGGGTGTTCTGCGCATCGCTGGCGGATGTGTTTGACAACGAGGTCCCGGGCCTGTGGCGCCAGCACCTCATGTCGCTGGTGGCCAGGACGCCCAACCTCGACTGGCTGTTCCTGACCAAACGCATCGGCAATGCGCGCAGGATGCTGACCGAGGCCAGCATGCACGACGGCCTCCTGCTCACGGCCGACGACCAATACCAACCGCCGCCCAACCTGTGGATCGGCGCCACTATCGTCAACCAGGCCGAGGCCGACCGCGACATCCCCAAGCTGCTGGCAACGCCTGCGGCCAAGCGGTTCCTGTCCATGGAGCCGCTGCTGGGGCCGGTATCCCTTCGCTGGGCGTCAGCATGGCCAGAGAACGCCCCATACATCGCGCAGAGTCCAATCGGTCACACCAACCACCTTGACGGGCTGCGCCGCCTAGACTGGATCATTGTCGGCGGCGAGTCCGGCCCGGGCGCCCGCCCGATGCACCCCGACTGGGCCAGCAGCCTGCGCGATCAGTGCCAGGCGGCTGGTGTGCCGTTTCTGTTCAAGCAGTGGGGAGAGTGGGCGCCTGACGAGCACTTCACGCGGCTGCCCGCCCGCGACGACTGCATTCACGAGTGGGGCGAGGGCCAGGAGATCACGGGCCGCAGTTGGCGCATGGGCAAGAAAGCCGCCGGCCGCATGCTTGATGGCCGGACGTGGGACGCCGCGCCATGAGGGTCATCTACACCGGCACCGCCGACATTGAGTTCACCGCCATGGATTGCATCGAATGCATGCAGATCATCATCGATGGCACCGGCACACAGGGTTGGTTTGGCGATCTTGAATCCATCGCTCTGACGCCCATGACCATGGACATTGACTGGGCGCCCATTTTGGCCATCGACCCCAGCAAGTCCGCCGGCGCGCACGCTTGGTGGGTCAACTATTCCGCGCACGGCGCTGCAGCTCGCCACGCACGCACAGCCGCCCCAATTGCCAGCAGACCTACACGCCCACAAGCCCGCCGCTGCCACCTTGACGCCCGGCGCTGGAAGCGTCGGCGCTTTGTTCAGGCCTTGCAGGCCGAAGCCTGCTGACCCATGACCACCACCTGGCTCACCGACGCCGAGCTGCTTGACGCCACGCACAGGCGCCAGCCGTGCGCGCAGGCGCGGGCGTTGGCGGGCATGGGGGTGCCTTTTCTGCGCCGGCCCGACGGCACGCTGCTGGTCAGCCGCCAGGCGCTGGAAGCCGCCCTCAGCGGCGCCCCCGCCACCACCAGCGCCCACCCACCCACCGGCCGCTGGGCGCACAATGCGGCCGATGCGCCGGCGTCCAACGGCATCAGATGGAGCACACGAGCATGAGCACGAGCACGGCAAACGACTTGCCAATGGATGGCGTCACCGAATACTGCGAAGGCTTACCGGTTCACCTGGCAAAGACGAGCGGCACATACACAGACCCGACCACACCGAGCGAAACGTGGCTTGGGCACGGCAGGCTATGTGTGCAAGCACAAAACGAGGGTGGCCACAATTGCACGCAGGTGGACTTGATCGAGCTGCTGGTGTGGGTTCGCCGACACCAGCCGGATCTGCTGGCAAAAGTCATGCGCGGCGATCTATGACCCGCCCCCGCGACCGCCAATCCGCCCAGGGCCTGCTGCCCCTCATGGAAGCACGGCCGCGCGCGGGTGGTGGGTTTACCTACCGCTACCACCCACGGGGCGGCAAGCCCATCCACCTGGGGCACGACAAGGCCGAGGCCATCCGCAAGGTGCTGGACCTGAACGCCCGGGCCAGCGACCAGGGCACGCTGCAGCAGCTGTGGCGCCTGTACGAGCAGTCGCCCGCCTTTGCGCGTCTGGCGCCCGGCACCCAGCGCGCCTACACCGAGCAGTGGCGCGTGCTGGCCCCCGTGTGGTCTGGCGCCATTGCCGCCGCCGTGCGCCCGGCCGACATTGCCCGCTACCTGCGCGTGGAGCGTGCAGACGCGCCCACCGCCGCCAACCGGGGCGTGGCGCTGCTGTCCAACCTGTTCAACGTGGCGGTGGAGCGCGGCCAGATCGACCGCAACCCCTGCCGCGAAGTGCGCCGCAACCCCGAGACCCCGCGCACGCGCCTGGTGGAGTCTGCCGAGCTGCAGGCCTTTGTCGATTGGGCGCTGGCCCAGCCCGACCCATCCAGCACCGTGCTGGTCAGCATGGCGCAATTTTCAGCGCTCACCGGCAACCGCCGGGCCGAGTTTCTGCAGCTGCACTGGCCCCAGGTGGACGACGCCGAGCAGATCATCCGCCTGACCCGCGCCAAACAGCGCGGCGCCCACACCAAGCGCGAGCTGGTCAGCATCAGCACCGCCCTGGCCACCGTGCTGGAGCGCATGCGCGCCCTGCCCACCTACAACCCCATGGGCCCGGTGTTCCGCGCGCCGCGCACCAGCAACCCCTACACCGACGCCGGCTTCAAAGCCATGTGGGCCCGCCTCATGGCCAAAGCCATGGCGGCCGGCGTCATCACCCAGCGCTTCACCTTCCACGACCTGCGGGCCCACTACACCAGTTATTTCAAGATCCGCCACGGCGTGCTGCCCGAAATGCACGCCGACCCAGGCACCACAGCCAGGGTTTATGAGCGCACGCGGGTGGTGCGAAGGGATGCGCTGTAGTCATGGCAATTTACGTCGACCCACCGCCGCCCAAAAAGCGGAACATCAGGAAGCGCACCAGCATCAACGAGGGCCTGCCTGCGTACATGGAAGCTCGCCCGCGCAAGAAGGGCGGTGCGTCATATCGGATGCGCCTACAGGATGGTCGAATCATCCCCCTCGGTTGGAATCTGGACGAGGCGCTGCAGCTGTACAGCCAGATTTCTGAAACCGGGCTTGCCAACAAAAAAACCTCGCTGGAATGGGCCGAGGAGATGCACAAGCGCCACTCTGCCGGCGCCAAACAACGGAAGATTGAATACACACTGACCGAAGCCGATCTGGTCAGCATCCTGGATGCTCAGGCTGGCAAATGTGCGCTCACCGACATTGTTTTCAGCACCTACAAGCCAGAGGGCGCACGGATAAGACCTTGGGCACCAAGCCTTGATCGCATCGACCCCAAAGGCATCTATTCAGCAGCAAATTGCCGCATCGTCTGCGCGTTTGTAAACGTCGCTCTAAACGAGTTTGGCGAAGAGATTTTTTTTGGTTTGTTGGAAAAAATGATGCGCCGCGTTGCCCGCGAAGAGGTCGCAGCAGCCTTCAAAAACCTCGGTGTTTTCAGGTCTCCATTTCCCAATGGGAAGGGAATCGTCTCAAAAAAGAGACCACCTAAAACCGACAAATAAAAAACCGTTTGAAATCAACGGCTTAAGTGGGGTGGCTGATGGGACTCGAACCCACGACGACCAGAATC
>OFQY01000436.1_pt1 | contig 16839 bp, 17 predicted proteins | sample 1542991 | NCBI WGS metagenome assembly OFQY01 (sample SAMN07774224, study PRJEB24372) | wastewater metagenome | isolation source: Exp Tend VB 10WW | collected 2016-02 | reverse complement strand
ACGTCGACGGCGCGGAGGTTTCGCGCAAGCCGCTGCCCTCGACCTGGCGGCTGCGGGGGCGGCCCCCGCCGTGTCGCTGGGGGAGGCCGGGGCTTGGCGATGCCAGGCTGCGCGGCGATCTCCATCGGCCTCGCCGCCGGCGCGTGGTCGGCCTCCACGTCGACCCCGAGGTCGTACACCTGCCAGCTCGGCCGCACCCCGTGCATGAGCTCGCGGTCGTGCGGCCTGTTCGGCGGCGCCATGAAGTAGCGGCCCAGGTAGCTGTCGTAGAACGGCTCCCGCACGGGCCGCTTCTGGCCGTGGAGCAGCACGCTGTCGCGGCCGGTCCGGCTTTCGAACACCGCGAGCAGCTGCTTGAACATCGGGTCGGCGGGGTCGTCGTCCTCGGCGACCAGCGCGTCGAGCTGCATCTGGTTGTACGCGGCGGACACCTCGGTCTCGACGAGCCGGCGGACCTGCCAGTCCTTCGCGCCGACCTCGGCCCGCAGTCGGCCGCCGAGGGCGTCGACGATGCGATGGCCCGCGTCGCGGGCAACCTCGGCGCTGGCTTGGCCGCGACGATCGACGGCCACGCGAAGCTCGCGACGACCCTCGGCATGAACGAGCAGGCGTACCTCGCTGCGGCCGGCGCCGCCGGGCAGTACCTGTTGAACCTCGGTGTCGGCAAGACCGCCGCCGCCGACATGGCCGTCGGCATGACCGAGCTGGCACCGAAGCTCGCGGCTTTCAACGACATGGACCCCCAGCAGGTCACCGACGCGCTGCAGAAGGGCATCGGCGGGGCCACGCGCGGGCTCAAGGATCTCGGGGTCGTCATCGACGCCAACGCCATCTCCAAGATGGATGCAGCGCAGCGGGCCGCCTACATCTACGGCGAGGTCTTGAAGCAAACCGGGCCGGCGCAGCAGGGGTGGGTCGACAACCAGGGCGACGTCGCCAACAGCATCGCGACCATGCACGCGGTTTGGGATAACGCGAAGGCGTCGCTGGGGCAGATCATCCTCCCCGTTCTGGCACCGCTGGCTCAAGACGCCGCGGCGCTGGCCTCAACTTTGGCCGGTGCGCTCGGACCGGTGCTCGGGATCATCCGAGACCAATTCTCGGGCGATTGGACCGGCAATGCTAGCGACCGCCTGGCGGCACTAGAGGGGGCCCTCGGCCCAATCGGCCGCGTGGCATTCGAGGCAGCGACGGCATTCGGCCAGATCGGAAACGTGCTCAAGTCTGCGTTCAGCGGAGACGGAGCCGGGGCACTCGAAATGCTGGGCTCGGCGCTATGGAACACCAGCGACGCCGTTTCCCACCTGCTCGGGCTGGACGTCTCCGGGATCCAAACGTTCCTCTTTGGTACCGACGACGACCCGGGCGGCGCCTGGAAAATCATGAGCGCCGCCATCACATCGGCCGGCGCCGTGCTCGGCTCGATAGGCTCCCAGATCGCCTCATTCCTGGGCGGCCCGGCGCTGCTCATGAAGATCACCATCGGCACCGTGCTCGTCGTCGCGTTCGGCGCCCTGGCCGCGGCCGCCTTCTCTGCCGCCGCCGGCGTCATCGCGGCGCTCCTGCCGATCCTCGTACCCATCGGCCTCATCGTCGTGGCCGTTGCCCTTCTGCGCAAGGCGTGGGAGTCCAACTGGGGCGGCATCCGCGAGAAGACCGCGGCCGTCGTCGCGTGGTTCACCTCGTCCGTCCTGCCGGCGTTCCAGTCCGCGTTCGCCGGACTGCAGGCGCTCCTGGCCGGCCTGCTCGCCTGGTGGCAGGAGAACGGCGACGCCGTGCTGGGCTACCTGCAGGGCTGGTGGAACGTCATCGCCGGTATTTTCCAGACGGCATTTGCCCTCGTGCGCGGCATCGTAACCGGGTTCCTCGCCCTGTTCCGCGGCGACTTCGAGGGGGCCGGCCGTGCGTGGGGCACTGCCATCGCAGGCGCGATCGCCGGCATCGGTCGGATCATCGCCGGCCTGGGCGGCATCCTGCTCAACGGCCTGAAGCTGGCCGCCTCTGTCGCCCTGTCGGCGGCGAAGGCGATCGGCTCCGCGATCATCGACGGCATCAAGTTCATGATCCTCCAGGGCCCGTCGATCCTGGTCGGCATCGTCACTGGCATGATCGACGCGATGATCCTGGCGGCCAAGAAGCGCCTCGGCATCGCGTCGCCATCGAAGGTGTTCGCGCTCATGGGCGAGCAGGTGGTCGCCGGCCTGCGCGCTGGCATGGCTGGCCTCGCTGACCTGTCGTCGATCATCAACGAGACCCTCGGTCGAATCATCGGCGACGCCGACCGCGAGAACTTCCGCTCGATCGCCGAACTGACCGGTTCGCTCCTCGATATCTTCGTCAATACGACCTCGGCCATCAAGTCTCTGCTGTCGTTCGACGTGTCGACGTCCGCCGCCCAGATCAGCGCCCAGTTCGACGCCCTGATCGGTACGTTCCAGACGGCCCTCTTGCGCATGAAGGAGCTGTCGCAGTACGCCGGGCAGAGCGACAGCCCTAACGACTACCTGAACTTCTTCGATGTCCAGAACATCGACATCGTCTCGAAGGGCATCGGCGCGACGATATCGATGATCGATGGCCTGCTCGGCATCGTCGAGAAAATGGGCAGCGTCAAGATGCCCGAGACCGGCGGCATCGCGGCCCTGCTGCCGTTCCTCCAAGAACTCGGAAACGTCGCCGCCCAGTTCATCGACAGCGTCGGCAAGCCGGAGGGCGAGGACGCCACCGCCTTCTTCACCCAAGGCGCAACGACCGCGGCGGCCATCGCGGCGTGGGCCAAGAGCATCGCCGAGATCGCCGGCCTCAAGGTCGGCGCGCTGGCCTCTGACTTCGCCGTCCAGATGCAGACGCTGGCGTCGGCCTCGTCGATGGCGTGGGACGCCCTCAAGGCTACCGCGCTCGATTGGGGCGGCATGGGCGTCAGTGCCCGCGATCGGCTCCTAACCGGCATCAAGGCGTACGCCGAAGCGATCGGTGCCAGCACCTCGATCCTCAAGGGCAGCGCCGAGCTGAAGATCGATGAGGCGACGCTGGCGACGACAGAGCAGATCGCGTCGGCGGCGCGGGTCGGCAACGACGCGTTGACGAAGATCGGCCAACTGGCCGATTGGTGGGTGCGGATGCCGGAGCTGGCCGAGCGCGCCGTCGCTGGCATCAAGGCGTACGTCGAGGCCGGCGTCGCGGCCGTGGGGCTGCTGAAGGCGGGCGGTGATCTGGACCTGTCCGGCGCCACCGAAGCGAACGTCGTCCAGCTCGCCATCGCTGGCCGCAACGCCCAGTCGTCCGAGTCGCTCGTTCGGGCGCTGGCCCAAGGCTTCATCACTGCCGGCGCCGCGTGGCGCGATCTGATCGTGCCGGCAGTGAAGGACTGGACCGACAGCGCGAAGGCGTCGATCGACATCCTCACCGCCGGCGCCGCGCTGGCGATCGGTGACGTCGTTGAGGCGCAACTGGCCCCGCTCGCGATGGCGGGGAAGAACGCCCAGCTCGCGCTGTCGCTCGTGCAGGGGCTGGCGCAGGGGTACGTGAACGGCGGCGCTGTGTGGCGCGAGACCGTCGTGCCCGCGATCAAGGACTGGGCCGACTCGGCCGGCGCGGCACTGAAGCTCCTGGTCGACTCGGCCGCGGTCACCACCGACTGGTCCAAGGTGACCGCGTTCGTCGAGGACGGGCTGCGCACGGCGGGCGACAACGCCCGCGCGATGCTTCAGGTCGTGCAGGACCTCGCGACCACGTGGGCGGGGCTGGGCGACAGCACCCTCATCGCCGGCATCGTCGAGCGCGTGAAGGCGTTCGCGGACGGGGCGGGCTCGGCGCTGCGGATTCTCGTCGACAGCGCGGGCGTGGCCGTCGACTGGTCCAAGGTCACGGTCCTCAACATCAACGGGATGGTGCTTGCGGCCGTCAACGCGTCGTTGATGCTGGGCGTCGTCCAGCGGTTGGCGGACGCGTGGGCCGGCATTGCCGCGCCCGAGGTGCTGGCCGCGATCGTGACGCGCATCAAGGCGTTCGCCGACGGGGCTGGCTCGGCGCTGCGGGTCCTCGTCGACAGCGCCGGCATCACGACGGACTGGGCCAAGGTCACGGTCATCAATGCCGCGGGCCTGGACGCTGCGGGCGCGAACTCGGCCGTGCTGCTCGCGGCCGCCGAGGGGCTGGCGAACGCGTGGGCGAACGGACGTCCGGACGCCGAGATGAAGGCCACCGCCGATCGCATCAAGATCTGGGGCGACGCTGCAGGTGGGGCAGCCAAGGCCTTCGCCGACGCGGCCGGCTCGTTCCAGACCCTCACCAAGGCCAAGTGGCCCGCCGACCTCTCGGGCGCGATCGCCCGCGTCGGCATCGCGATGACGGCCGTGCTCGGCGAATTCTCCGACATCTACGACCGGCTGAAGAAGCAGGGCAAGGACCTCGACAAGGCGTCCTCGGTCTCGACGCTGGTCGGCGGCGCGGCCGAGGCCATCGGCAAGGTCTTCGAGACGTTCTCGCTCGAAAAGCTGATGAAGAACCCGCTCGTCGACTCCAAGATCCGCAGCGGGTGGGGTAGTCAGGTCGCCGCGCGCCGCATGGATCACCTCGCGCTGAAGATGGCCGACGGCGTCAAGCGGGCCGTCAACGCCCTGATCAACGGCCTGTCCGACGTCGTCGTGCCGACCGGTCTGGCGTCGGGCCTCGATGGCCTCGTCGGTGTCTACGAACGGCTGCTCGACACGCTCGAGCGGCTGTCGTCGGCGAGCCTGCCGGACGCGTCCAAGATCGCCGCGCTGCTGGCCGCGCTCGGCTACGTGCCGGGTACGCCGGCGGGTGGTGGCGGAGGTGCCGGCGGCGGCGTTCGTGGCGCTCCGGTGCCGAGTGGTGATGTTGCGCCGTTCACGCCGCCGGCGCCGCCGAACATGGGCACGCCCTACCAGCCGCCGTCGCCAACCCCCGGCACGCCGTCGCCGACGCCTGGGCCGGGGCCGTCACCCAACATCACCGTCCAGCTGACCAACGAGATCAAGATCGGCCTCGAGGTCGTCGCGCGTGCGATGCAGCTTGTGAGCAACGTCAAGGCGATGCAGACCACGCACGCGCCGGTGGGGGCGTAGCCGTGGCCACGAAGCGACCCGGCATCACGCGGCCGCCGGTGCGTCCGGTGGTCGACCTGTCCGCGCTGACGATCGAGGAGCGCGAGCGGCTGGCGTTGGCACCTGTCGGGACGCCAGGCCTCGATCAGCTCGGCCTCACAGACCCCGACGCATCCGACCTTCTCGCCCCCGGCCCGGCCTACGTGGCCGCCGCGGCCGCCGCCCAGCAGCAATACCTCCTGTGGCGCATGGGCCGGGGATCGTCGCTGCAAGACGGCGACATGGCGACGTTCGCGCGGCTGCTGGCGACGGTGCTGCAGGGGCAGCAGGGCGCGGCTGAGGGAGGCGGAGCGTGACGACCGGCATCGCGATCTATTACGAGACGGGCTCCGGGGGAAGCTCGACGCAGTTGTTCCCGCGCCAGAACGGCGACAACGGCACGCGGGGCATTGTTGATCCGTTTGACCTGGGCGGCGTCGAGATCACGCGGTTCCTGCAACCCGTCCCGTTCGGGCCAGGGCAAATCGAGCTTGGCTACGTCTACGACAAGCCCCGGCGGGTCTCATTCGACATCAACAGCCGGTGCGCGTCGGAGGCGAACGCGCTGCAGGAGTTTCGCGACCTCTCCGACCTCTTCAATCCCACAGGTCCGCGGGGCAACGCCGCTCCGTTCTGGCTGCGCGCGGACTGGACCGAGGGCCCGGACCCGGTGAGTCGTTACCTTGCGGTGCGTCCGCTCGCAAGGCCCGGCCTGGGCTGGGGCGTCGGAGGGCGAGCGTCATTCAAGGGCCTGTACTCGGCGGGCGTGCTTCGCTTCCCGGTCGAGCTCGAGGCTCTCTATCCGTTCTGGCGCGACTACACGGCCCTGACCTCTGACACCGCCCTCTCGTTCCATTCGACGCCGCGGACGGTTGTGATCACCACGCCGGGCGATGTCACCATCGGGTGCAGGATCGAGATCCTCGCCGTCACGGGGAGCTGCACGGCGATCAGCGTTGCCAGTTCCGCCACGGGCGTGGACGGTGAGGCGGGCGGAACGTTGAACTGGTCGAAGGGATCGGCCTTCACGGCCGGCGACTACGTCGACTTTCGCTATTCCGATCCGTCCGTGGTGACGATCAGCGCGGGCGTACTCAGCGCAACGGACTACCTGCGCCTGTTCCACTCCACGAGCAACACGCTCACGTTCACAAAGGTTACTGGCTCGCCGTCCAACCTGACTGCCCGCGTAACCTACCGCCGAGCGTGGTTCTAGACCATGCAGACGTACGGCGACCACAACACCCGCCTGGTCTTCTACGATCCGTCGCGCACGCTGTCGGCGATCTGTACCGACTTCCTGTCGTTCAACTGCTCGATCCAGGTGCTCGGCCAGGCGACGCTCTCGGTCGTCATCCCGCGCCGCTCGGCGTGCTGGACGAACACGTACAGCGGCAACTCGGCCCGCGCCGACCGATGGCTCAATTGGTCGTTCGACTTCTACTGGCGCGGGGCCAAGGTGTTCAGCGGCCCCGTAGTCAACGCCAAGGTCGAGCACGACGGCCAGGAGGCGTCCGCCTACGCAACCCTCACGTGCGTCACGTGGTTCCAATGGCTCATGGGCGGGCGCACGATTGAGACCACCAGCAACGGCCCGTACTCCAAGACGGCCACGCCCTGGGACAACATCTTCAAGGATCTCATCCGCACGCAGTGCGTGGCGGCGTCGATCACGAAACCGACCGGCTTCCCGGGAGGAATCGCCCGCGGGAACTTCGGCCCGTTCACGGTAGTCGTCTCGGCCGACGCTTCGGCGGCCTCGGCTACCGACTGGAAGATCGAGCAGAACAAGTCGCTCCTCGACACGCTCCTGGACCTGTGTGTGTCACCGTCCGCGACGACGGACCACCTGTGGCCAACGACAACCGAGTCGGCGGCGGGGACGTTCACCTTCGGATGCTCTGTCGGCCGCACGGGCGGCAGTCGTGCGATCGGCTCCGACCTCACGGCCACCGTGGTCGTATCTGGCACGCGCGGGGCGATTGCCTCGGGCGTTGCCGAGTACGACCACGAGGCGCTGGCGAGTTGCTGGAAGCTCTCGGGCAAGGGCCGCGCGGCCAACCAAGGCTTCAACTACGTCACCGACACCACCGTGTACGCGAAGATCGGCGACCGCGAGGACGCCCTGACGGTCCGCACCGCGGGCACGGCCTCCGAGCGCCAGGCCGAGGCGCGTCGGATGGCGTGGCTGTCCAACTGGGAGAACGGGCGCAAGGTCGAGTTCGTGCTCGCGGAGAACGACGCTCTGCGGTACGGCGCCGACTTCAGCATCGCCGACAGCATCACCGTCTACGACCACGTGCTCGAAGAGTCGTCGACGCAGATGATCACGCTGGCCGAGATCAGCATGGTCGCGCCGGGGCCGCCCCACGTGAAGCTCGGCTTCGGCAAGATGGCCCGCAACGAAACGCGCGAGGCGTCCCGCTCGGGCGGCGGCGGCGGCGGCGGCGGACGCTCGGGCGGGGGGCGTCCCAAGGAGACGCAAGGCGAGCACGACTACCTGGTCGCGGCCGGCGACTGCATCACGGTCACCACGGTCGACGCCGAGGGGCAGACGACCTACACCGTCGCGCTCACGACCAAGACATTCGGCGCGATCACGGTCGACGACGGCACGCTCACGCCCACGACGTGCGCGCAGGGGCTGGAGATCCTCGGCGATCGGTGCATCGAGGTCGTGAAGATCGACGCCGACACGATCCACGTGCGCAACACCCACTACTGGTTCAACAAGGTCACGGTCGTCGATCCGTCGTTCACCCTGACAGCCGACAGCTGTGACGAGGCCGTCAACTTCGCCGGATCCAACGGCATCGCGCTCAGTGGATCGGGCAACACGATCACGATCAGCGGCGCGAACATCAACCGTTACGCGACCGTCAACGGCGACACGGGCAGCGCGAATGCGAGCGGCGCCGACACGCTCCTCATCAAGGGCGTCGACGGCATCGCGACGGTCGTTGGAGACGCGTCGCCTGACCAGGTCGGCATCAGCATCCGCTTGCCGGCGACGACCTCGGCCGAGGCGGGCGCGTCCTACCTTGCCGTTTGGACGACCGCCGGCACGAAGCGCGCGATCAAGACCTACGTCGCCACGAGCTAGGAGCAACTGATGCGCGTCACCCGCCCGCTCACCCTCGCCGCCGCGATCCTCATCGCCGGCGCCGTCCCGCTCATGGCCGCGCGCCTGGACGCGTCCGCGCCTTCCCTCTCGCCTCGCACGCGAGCGGATGCGTCCGCCGCCCTCACCGCGACCGTCGAGGCCACCGCGACCAACACGCCCACGGCGACGCTCTCGCCCCCCTCGCCGACGGCCACGCGCGACTTCCCCGCCACCGTGCGGGCCGCAACGACGACGGCCACGGCCGCCGCGATCGCCGTGTCACCCACGGTCACGGCGTACATCGCGACCGCCCTCGCGGGAACGGCCACGGCGCGGGCGATCACGGCGACGGCCACGATGACCTTCACCCCAGGGGTTACGACGACCGCCACGCCGACGCCGACGCTGGGGCCCGAGTGGGGCCTGGATGCGCTGTGCACCTGCCACAACCCGCCGTTCTTGCCCGGCTCGCCGGAGTGCCACGAGCTCCAGGCCCGCGCGGTGGCCACGATCGTCAGCGGCATCGCCACGGTGACCGCGTTCGCCCGCGGCACGCCCACGCCGACGCCCACGCCGAGCGACACGCCCACGGCGACGCCGACAGTACCGACGGCCACCGAGACGACGCCGCCCACGGATGAGCCGACGCCGACGGTGCGGCCCTCACAGACGCCGCACGTGATCGTCGTGACCGCGACAAGCGCGCCGCGATGGCGGGCGCTGCTGCCGATGCTGATCGTAAGGAGGCCACGTCGATGAAACGCCTATCCGTCCTGCTCGCCCTCGCCCTCGCCGCCTGCACCGCCACCCCGCCCGCGCAGCCGTTGGCCATCGTGCCGTCGGCGCGCGTGCTCGTGAAGGCGAGCGCGGGCGTGAGCGTCAAGGCTGTTGCATCCGCCCTCGAGGTGGCTGCGATCAGCGCCGCGACCGCAGCCGGTCCGGACGTGGCCCCGCCGTCCGTCGTCGCCGCGCCGGAGTTGGCGAGGATCGGATGGGTCGCCGTGGACGCGGGCGGCATGGACGCCAACGCGCTCGCGGCTGATCTGGCCACGGTGCACGGCGTCGACGGCGCTGAGGTGGACGGAAGGCGGACGCTCATCGCCCCCGTGCGCAGTGCCGACGCCGTACCCTCGTTCGCACTTGACCCGATGATCGGCGCGCAGTGGGCGCACGCCAAGATGAACAGCGCCGCCGCCTGGAACGCCGGGCTACTCGGGGCGGGCGTGCTGATCGCCGTGGTCGACACCGGGATCGACTGCACGCACCAAGACCTCCACTGCGCCGGCAGCGGTCGCGACTTCACCGGCAGCGGCACGACCGCCGACGGGTATGGCCACGGCACGCACGTGGCGGGCATCGCGGCGGCCATCGGTGCGAACGGCATCGGCGGAAGCGGCGTCGCCCCGCGCGCGGATCTGCTCCCCGTGCGCGTGCTTGATTCGCGGGGCAGCGGGGCGGACTCGTGGATCGCGGCCGGCATCGTCTACGCCGCCGACGCGGGGGCGAAGGTGATCAACTTGTCGCTCGGCGGCGACGCGCCGGCATCGATCCTGGACGACGCCCTGAACTACGCCGTCGGCCGTGGCGCGTTCGTGGCCTGCGCCGCCGGAAACGACGGGACCAACAGGACCAGCTACCCCAACGTCTACGCGGGGTGCGTCGGCGTCGCGGCCACGAAGAAGGACGGCGAGGTTGGCACATCGTGGACGAACTACGGCGTGAACGCGGACGTCGGCGCCCCCGGCGACAGCATCATGTCGACCTGCGTGAACAACGCGGAGTGCCAGTACAGCGGCACATCCATGGCGTCGCCGATGATCGCGGGCGTCGCCGCGCTGGCCATCGGGGCGGGCGTGCGGCCGGGCGACGTGCTGGCGCTCATCAACCGCACGGGCGTCGCCCTCACGGCGCGGCTGGCCGGGCTGAAGCGGCCGGACCTGGGCGCGATGGCGGCGGCCCTGGCTGCCGCTCCCGCCACGGCGACGACGGCCCCGACGCGCACGGCGACGCGCGTGCCGCCCACGAAGACGCCCGGCGGTGCGGTCCCGCCGACGCCGTTTCCAGGAGGCGGCACGGCGCTACCTCCCAGCGGCCTACCGTGGCCGTGCATGGTCGTCGCGGTAGACGCGAACGGCGTGTCGCTGCGGTGTGGACGCACCCCGTGAACGCCCTCCGCGCCTGCCTCGCCCGCCTCGTGGACACGCACGTCGCGCTGGCCGAACGCATCACGCCGGACATGTTCGCGTGGACGTGGGGCGGGGTGGCGGCGGGCGCGCTCGCGGGGTCGATCCTCGCGCCAGATCCGGCGACGGGGCTCGCGCTCGCGTTCGTCGGCATCGGGGGCGCGGTCATGTCGTGGGCGAACGCGACGGGGAGGATTCTCCGATGATCCGCCGCCTCTGGTACGCCACTCTTGGCGCGCTTGCCGTCTACGCATGGCGGCGCATCGCGGACGCCGAGCGTGCCGCGCCGTCGCCAGGGGAGCCAATGGTGACAGTCACTGTCGCGGCTCCCGCGCGGCTGTACCCGCCGATGGTGGCGGGGTTCGGCTGCGAGGTGCAAGCGGTGCTAATGAGCGACCTGCAACCGCCGCCGCGTGGTGGCATCGACGACGCGACGGGCTTGCCGTGGGATGGCACGCCGGGCGACGACATGCCGGGCGACGAAGAATGAGCGATCCGCGCCCGCGCCTCTGCGACGAAACGCCCGCGCCAGCTTGGATGCTCCCGCGCTACGGCGTCCGTGCGGCCCTGCGCGCGTGGGCGCTGGCGATCGTGCTCGGCTGCGCGCTGTACGCCTGCGCGACGCACGCCCACGGCCAAGCGCCGGCCGCGCCCGCGAGCATCGCCATGTACAACGCGGACGGCACGATCGCGTGCCATATGACGCCCACGGCCAGCGGCCTCAGGACAGCCGGGCATTGTCTTTGGGGCCGCGACGGGGCCGTCAACATCCACGGCACGCGCTACCGGGCGAGCATCGACGACGTGCGCGACCTTGGCCACGTACTCGCGCCCGCCTACGCCAGCGACGCGCACGAGCGCACGCCCAACTCAGGCGAGGCCGTCGAGTGGCGCAACACGCGCGGCGTCGGCGGCGGCACGGTGCAGGCGGTGTGGTGGGCGCGCGGGCGCGGCATCCAAGGTGGCGACGTGAACAGCACGCCGGGGCCGGGGGTGGACTGGTACCCGGTCCTCGTGATGTGCCGCGACCACGGCCGGCGCGTGATCCACGGTGACAGCGGCTCCGGCGCGTACGCGGCCGCCGACGGCGCGCTCGTGGCCATCGTGATCCGCGCGAGCCTTGACGACTGGACCGACCACGCGGGGCCGTGCGACGGCGCGCAGTGGGTGATCGGGGTGATGGTGCCGTGACCGACCGCCACGCCGCGCGGGACCGCCGCCGGCACGTACGCCGCTCGCATCCGGCGGAGCGGCGCAAGGGGGAGCGCATGACAGCCGACGCACTCGACCGGGCTATCCGGCGGCTCTACAACGACGACAGGAGCGCAAGCGGTGGAACCGACGATGACGGCGCTGGCTACGCTGGCCAAGCTACTGGCACAGGGCGGGCCGACGCTTGCGCTTGTGCTGCTGCTGTACGCGATCCACGCGGGACACCTGCGCCTACGCCGGGAGATCGAGCAAGTGGAGGCGGAATGTGAACGCCTCCGCGCTGAAATTGCAGGGCTCCGCTCCGACGTCGCCGAAGAGCGAGCCGCCAGCCGTGCCCTGGCTTCTGCCGCTACCCATGCCCTGGACGACCTTGCAGCGGGAGGACCGCCCCATGCTGACCGCTGACCAGGTAAACGCGATCGCGGACCGCGCCGAGTCGTGGGCGCACACTGCCTACGTCCAGCACGCGACCGCACGCCTGCGCGCCCTGCGAGGCGTGCGCGCATCCGTGCCGGCCGACTGGCGCGAGCGATGCAGCGAACCATCCCTCGACTGCGACGGTGGCGTTTGACGGCCGCCAACCTACCGGGCACGTCCAGCCTGACGCCCGGCGAACTCCGCGACATCCATGCGCGCAAGGCTGCCAACGAACGGTGGTCCGCCATCGAGGCTGCCGTCGGCCGTACGTGCCGCGATGCCTACCTGCGCGCGACGCACAACGGCGCGCTCGAGCGGGCGCTGGAGGACGGCGCGGGCGACAGGGCCACGCCCATCGCGCCGCGAATCACCGTGGAGCCGCAACCCGCACGGCCCGGCGCGATCATCGCGGGCGACGACGGGCCGACGATCACGGGCGTGCAGGCGGGCGAGGGGCCAGATCCGGCGGCGGTGTGGGCAAAGGCGGAGGCGATCTGGCAGAAGCAGAAGACCGAGGCCGAGCGTCGCCAGTCGCAAACGATTCGATTCGCCCACGGCCCCGCGTGTCTCGTGTTCATGGCGGACCTGCACCTTGGCGGGCAGGGCGTGGATTATCCACGGATCAAGCGCGAGGCCGAACTTGCGCGCGACATCCCCAACTGCGGGATCTGGCTGGCCGGCGACGTGATCGACTCGTTTATCTGGGCGTGGTGTGCGGGCATTCGCCACCATACCGAGATCACCATCCCTGAGGAATACGTGCTGGCCAAGACGGTGCTCGATATCGTCGGGCCGCGATTGGTCGCGTCCGTCGGTGGCAATCATTGCGCGTGGGGGCAGAAGGCATCCGGCTACAACATCCTGCGCGACATGACGGCGAGGGTACGGCCAGACGTGCTGTACGACACGGACGATTGCCTGGCGACGGTCGAAGTCGGCGGGTCGTCAACTCGCGTACGGGTGCGGCACAAGTGGCGTGGATCATCGATTTACAATAGCACCCACGGCCAAGAGCGTGCCGCGCGATGGGATGAGGACGCGGATATCTACGTCGGTGCCCACACCCACACCGAGGGTGCGGCGCGTTCGTTCAGCGTCGGCGGCGCGAAGAAGCTGGCGATCCAGCTTGGCGCGTACAAGCGCATTGACGACTACGCTCGCGTCAACGGATTCCCGTATCCCGACGGAGCCACGGCGGTGGCCGTGATCATCGACGAGAAGGGGCGGCGCGTGGCGGTGGAGTACTTAGAACTCGCGGCCGAGATGATGTATCGGATGACGAGGTGATGTTACTAATGTGCTATAATCACGACAACAATTCAAAGTGGCCGAGCGGGTGTCTCACCACCCCTCGGCCGTGGCCCACAAGGAGTAAGCTTATGGGCAGTTCGCATTGTACTGCGGCCGAGTTCGAGGCCAAGTTCTGGGCGCGCGTTGACCGTGGCGCGCCCGACGATTGCTGGGAGTGGCAAGCCTGTCGCCACCGCTTCGGCCACGGGCAGATCAATGTCCCCGCCTCTGTCCCGATCGTCGGAGGCCGGGTCCACTATTCCCATCGCGTCGCCTACCACCTGACCCACGGGCCCGTCCCGCGCGGGCTGTTCGTTTGTCACTCCTGCGACAACCCGGCCTGCTGCAACCCCGCCCACCTCAGCGCCGGAACGCAGGCTCGCAACATGCGCGACATGGCAGCGCGCGGGCGTGCGCGCCACGAACAGCCGCGCGCAATCCTGACCGAAGACCAAGTGCGTGACATCCGCCGCCGCCGTGCCGACGGGGAACGATGCTGCGACCTCGCCCGCGAGTACGGCGTGAGCTACACGTGCATCTCGCTCACGTCGCGCGGGTTGAAGTGGAGGAACGTGGCATGAAGTCCAATCGCGACCTGATCCTCAAGATTGGCACGGCAGTGGCCGAGCTTACGGCCAGTAAGAATGAGTCCTATGGCGACTCGTTCCTTGTCTCCGGCCAGATCCTCGCGCTGCTCTACCCCGACGGCGTCCAGCCGGAGCAGTACGGCGACATGCTCGCCGTCGCCCGGATCATCGACAAGCTCGGCCGGATCGCGACCCGCAAGGACGCGTTCGGCGAATCGCCATTCAAGGACATCGCCGGCTACGGGCTGATCGGGGTCGTGGCCGACGAGATCGCAAAGGGAGCGACCCCATGACCCAGCGCGCGATGAACGCCATCCACCAGGCCCAAGACGGCCTGCACTGGCACAACGAAGATCTCTTCAAGGCGGCCAAGCTCGGCCGCGAGTTCCCCGCAAACGGCATGGTGAAGTGCCTGCACACCGAGCTGTTCGTCGACGACGACCCGACATACCTGCGCACGGGCGGCAGCTCCGACAACGCGAACTGGCTCGGTCGGATCCGCGAGCTGGCGCCGGACGCGCTCGTGATCGTCCGCCTCTACCACCCGGCGTGGTGGACGCTGGAGCCGCGCGCCTACGCCGACCACTACCACGCCCTGCTCAGCCGCTGGCACGGCCACGGCTTTGCCGATCGCAACGTGTGGCAGGACCCGAAGTGCGGCGTGATCGCGCTGAACGAGCCGAACATCGAGCGCGCGCTCGGCAGCGGCGCGGCGTGCTCGTGGTGGAACGCGCCGGCCACGTACCGCGACCCGGCCATCTCGACGAAGTTCGCCCACGAGCTCACGGCCGGCGGGATGAAGGCGGACAAGGTCGAGGCGACGGTCGCGGCGCGCGAGCAGACCCAGGCCGACAAGGAGGCCTGGTCCGTCGCCGAGTACAAGAAGATCGCCGCCTGGTCGACCGCGTTCTGGAACCGCATCGACGAGCTCGAGCCCAACCGCAAGGCGCTCGCCGTGTGGGGCGCGTTCGCCCAGGGGCACGACTGCCACGCCGACCAGCCGGAGAGCGAGTACCAGATCCCCGAGGTCGCAGCCGCGATCCGCCGATGCGACGTCTTCAACCACCACCCGTACGCGCACTGGAACGACGGCGCGAAGGATGGGCCGGGCGAGACGGACCAGTACTGGGGGCTGCTGCGCGGCCACCGGCCGAAGGGGTGGCGCGACACGCACCAGCCGGGCCGGCCAGCGGATCCCGGCGGCGCGCTCGCGATCTTCGCCGACATGCCCTACATCGCCGGCGAGTGCGGCACGTTCAAGCACGACGACGTCGCCTTCGCCGCGCGCAACGAGGCCGCGATCGAGGCGCTGTGGCGGGCGGACGCGACGACCAAGCGCGGGCTCGGCTCGTCGGTCTACATCTGGCACGGCGGCAACGACCACCACCAGAACGTGATCATGCACAGCCCGCCCTTCCGCGATGCGCTGAGGGACTCGCCGCTCATCGCTGCGGACGTCGTATGGCCGGTGGCGCGGCCGGGGCGTGGTGCTGGGGGAGCGTCGCCGGCGCCGACGCCAGCACCCGTAACGCCGCCCCCTGCTCCCGGCGTCACGCCGATCTCGTTGCGCGTCGAGCCGCGGATCCAGGTGATGAAGGGGGACGGTTGGACCTCGATCGCCCGCCGCGCCCTCGGTCGCGCCCCCAAGGTCGCCGAGGTGACAGCGCTGCGCTCGGCCAACGCCGACGTGACCGGGCTGACAGCCGGGGCGTGGGTGCTCTCGCCGTTCCACAAGGCGGTGCTGCTGTGAGCTGCAAGCCCTACACCACGACCGTCAAGCCGGGCGACGGCTGGTACCTGATCGCCCGTCGTTTCGGCGTCCCGGCCGCCGAGCTGGCCGCGGCCAATCACGCCACCATCCGCTCGATGCTACACCCAGGCATGGAGCTCGTCGTGCCCGGGCGCTGCGCCGAGGTGCCGCCGCTGGTCGACGGCAAGCCGCCGTACGTGCTCGTCACCGAGGCGAGCGAGCAGACGGTCAACCAGTGGCCACGGTACGCGGCGGTCATCCGCTTCATCATCCTCCACGACCCGGTCGCGGCCAGCGTGCCGGGGCTGCTCGGCTACCTGCGCTCCAACGATCGCAAGGTCGCCTACGACGAGGTGCAGGAGCCCAGCGCGCCGGTGAAGGTGCACCGGATCAGCCGCGACGAGAACTGGGTCGGGCACGCCGGCTTCGGCACGGCGACGGACGCCACGACCGGCATGGTGTACGGGCTGAAGGCAGGCGGCAACCTCAACCCGGTGTCGATCGGCTACTGCCTCTACAAGCACGCCGACGACAACGGCCCGTTCAGCGAGCCGATGCTGACCGGCGCGATCGCGCGCGTCTCCGACCTGGCGCGCGAACACGACGTCGACCCGCAGAACATCCTCAGCCACCAAGAGGTGGACCCGTCACGCCGCCACGACCCGCGCGGGCTGTCGATGCCGTGGTTCAGGGCGCGCGTGATCGAGGCGCTGCACCCGTAGTTCGTGACCATCGCGCTCAGCTCGAGCGCGTGGCGATATCCCGCCGGCGACGGCCGCGCGGGCTGAACCTCCAGGAGGCTATCGGAATGGACCAGATCGTTCACCTCATCGAGACCGTCGCGACGTTGCTCGCAATGACCCTCCCCGTCATCGGCATCACCGGCGGCCTGCAGCAGTTCTTCGGCGAGGCGCCCGACATCCCGCTCGGGCCGTTCACGATCAAGGGCGGGCAGTGGCTCTCGGCCTTGATCGCCATCGCGTTCGATGCGATCGGCCATGTCGCCGGATGGCTGCCGCCGCTCGGCTCGTACGAGAGCGTCCAGGCGGCCGGCGCGGCCGAGTGGGCGATCCTCGTCGCCCTGACGAGCGTCGTCTACAAGCTCGGCGGGTTCAAGCAGAGCGTGAAGACGGCGGCGGCTGCGCTCGGCGCGCGGTCGTAGTCGCTTCGCTCCCAGCGATGGGACGCGCGC
>OFQY01000435.1_pt1 | contig 16860 bp, 16 predicted proteins | sample 1542991 | NCBI WGS metagenome assembly OFQY01 (sample SAMN07774224, study PRJEB24372) | wastewater metagenome | isolation source: Exp Tend VB 10WW | collected 2016-02 | reverse complement strand
TTTTGGATTATGAAATAGTAAGGTTCTTGCTTTCGTCATATTTTCTCTATTACCCGCATTTTGGCACTTCTTGCTCGTGGGTTTTCGCTCACCTCTTGAGCACTTGGCACGATCGGTTTTTTTGTAATTAAATGTCCAAGATGTGTGTCAGACCAAGCTCTAAACATATGCTTCACGATTCTGTCTTCAAGGCTATGGAAGGATATGACTGCAAGCCTGCCACCCGGCTTCAACAACCTGAACGCTTGCGGCAACGCAGCTTCAAGTGCTCTGAGCTCGTCGTTCACAGCAATGCGTAGTGCCTGAAAAGTTCGTGTTGCTGGGTGAATCTTTCCAAACTTGGCTTTACCCGGGTACGCTGCCTTCACGATGTCGGCCAGTTGCGCAGTAGTTCGTATTGGCAATTGGTTTTCACCCCAAGCTGTACCGCGAGCTTCTACAATTCTTTTGGCAATGCGTCTGGCAAATTTATCCTCGCCGTAGGCGAAGATGACATTCGCGATGTCTTCTTCCTTCCAAGTGTTGACGATGTCGCTAGCGTCGAATGCATGGTCGCCATCGGTGCCGTCACCACTTTCAGAACTCTTTTTGCCAAAGGTCATAGAAAGCGGTTCGTCTTTACGAAAGCTGAACCCTCTGCCCGATTCATCGATTTCGAACGAACTAAGGCCGAGGTCGAAGAGAATTGCGTCTGCGAACTTTTCGCCAGTTGGCGTCATGTCTGCATCTGTTAGGGTTTTTTCAAGAGTTCTGAAGTTTTTCCTAAAAAGATGTAAATTCTTTTTCGCGTTGAACTCAATTTCTTCTTTCTTAACTGCTTTAGCAATGTTCGCTTCAGCGCGTTCTATTGCCTCTTGGTCAAGATCGAAGCCTATAACATGTATATCGCCTTTCTGCGCCCTTATGAACGCTTCTGCATGGCCGCCATCGCCTAAGTTGCAGTCGATGTATACAGGTGAATCGCCGCTCTGAACACCTTTAGTCGCGTCGGCCTTAGCTTCAAGCTCGCGCCTGAGATTCAAACCTTCCATTATTTCTTTTAAAAGAACTGGTGTATGTCGCATAAACGTTCAGGTAGAAATAGGTCTATTAGATTAGATGACGCCTATCTCGCCGAGCTTTTCGGCAAGCTGGTCGGCTTTCTTCAAGATTCGAGACTTGTAATCTTTCCATCTTGATTCATCCCAGACCTCTACCCTGCTATGAACGCCCGCGAACACTACCTTGTTTTTTGCCTCAAGGCCGGCGAACTCTCGAAGGAATTCAGGAAGGAGGATGCGACCTATGGAGTCGACATCAATTTCCTGAGCGCCTGCCAGCATGATTCGGTTGAAACCTCTGCTGTCGGCCTGACCCATCGACAAGTTGCCGAGCTTTTCGGAAATCTTCACCCATTCTTTGGTCGTGTACATGAACAGACAATTGTCCAAGCCATGCGTGACCACGACTTTCTTGCCCATCTCCTTCCTGAATTTTGAAGGAAGCGAGATGCGCTTTTTATCGTCTTGAGTGTGGGTGTATTCTCCGATTAGCATTTCTTTTTGATTGTGTAACCCTTACCTTTTTTCGTTTCTCTTTCTCACTACTTTCTTCCTACTTTTACGATTTACCACTTTTTCCCACTTATATACCATTGTATGCCACTTACCTCTCATATGCAAACACCTTTTCCCATGTAACTGTGCATAACTTTCACTCAAAATATGGCTATAAATAAGGCTATTTATTAAGGATTGCCTATCATTGACATATACGCATTTGTAATGTAATATACTTTTAAGTTCATTTCATATTTGCCTCGGAATTGAGACGACAATCGCATACGCGTTGCCGTTTCTGACCGTGGCAAAACCAATATAAAAAGCCCGGTTTCATTCAGAACCCCGAACAAAAACATCCAGCACCCATCAAACCATGAAAGCACCACTCACAACACTAATCACATTCATCACTCTCTTCATCACAGCAATTGCCGGCACTACCAACCGCACTTCTGACATCATCGCGAAAATCGCAGCGATGCCAGTCGGACAGCTCCTCACCGATGAGGCCGCTGAAGCAATTGCGGACAAGACCATCAAAATGATCGAATCCTACCCCGAGCCTGACTTCAATATGTCGTACTACGACGCGCGCAGCACGACTTACGGACAGAAGAGTCTCGATTCTGTGCTTGCGGGCAATGAAGCCTACGATTTCGGCAAGACCGTCGTCGTGGCCTGCATCAAGGAGCATCTCCACAAAAATAACAACCTGGTCACATTCTATTCGGCCCAGCGGGATAAAATCCGCCTGAAGCTGAACGCAATGTCGCCGGATGCACGGAAGAAGGCAAAAGCATGGATCGCGACTGCAAGAGCCGCGTTCCTAGACCTGAAGCAGCCGGAAACTCTGAAAAAGTTTGAGGAGGCCAAAATGGCGGAATCAAACTATCTCATGCGGGGACGTCCAGACCATTTCCTTTCGGACGTTCTTGGAAAAAATCTCCAGCTGACAGAAGTGGCGAAAACTCTGAGCGAACACACCTTACTCTCTAGTGAGGAACTTGAGGAAAAGCAAAAGTCCTTCGAGTCACTCTTCATTGACAAAAATCTGGCAAAATTCGCTGGACGGAGAGCAGTTGAAGGAGGTACAGCACTTCTCGACAAGTATCTGGAGCTGTTAGCGCTTATCGCAGCAGATATTCCGGCTGCTTGAAATCTGGCAAAAACCAAAGCCCTGCAAGGAAAGGTCACACGACCTTCACTGTGGGGCCTTTTCTTTTCTAAATTTTATACAAAACAAATAAAATCTACGTCGTCGCCTCTTTCAATCTTTTAAGTAGAAAATTCTTATCCATAACACTTAAAAACCATCCAGCCTTCGGGCCGCTTTTTCGGGCGAGAATGCACATGTAAATTGCTTCGAAGAATTCGCGCGGCTCAATTGCTGTTCTTTCTTTTATGGCGTGAAGCTCGGTGTGCATTGCCTGGCCATCGAATGTGCCCTCAGCGCCTGGTTCTGTTTTTTCAACATAAGCAAGAACTTCAGCCAACGCCTTTTTCTGAATATCAGAAAGTTCTTTCACCATTTCAGGCAAAGTTTCTTGTATTTCAAATTTGTAGTCTTCAGGTGCATATGTTTTTATCCAAATGCCTGCATACTTTATTCGTCGCGCTAATTCTTTTTTGTCGATATCGGTAAGTGGTTGCCCAGTTAAATGTTCAGCCTCTTTTTCAATGTCGAGATGCTGCATTTGAGAAAGAAACGCAACTTGCGAGAAGCGCGGTATGTGATATTCACCAAGCGAGTTCCTCATATTTTCGGGATGAATAAGCTTAAACATTCGGGCATAGTCTGAATCGGGCGCCGTTACGAATTCGTGAGCAAATTTATCGTATGCATCAAAAAGAATGGGCACCGTGTCGCCGTCTGGAACAAATTCTATTGTTCGCTGCGGTTCTTTCTGCAAAAGTAACAAGCGCAGCATTTCGGGTGGAAGCAGGTCGGCCACTTCACGCGACGACGAGCCCTTTCCTTTCGAAGATGACATTTTCTTTCCTCCTACATTAAAAAATTCGTAAGGAATGTTAAATGACGGCTCATGGTTGAACACTTCGCGTGAAATTGCCTCGGCCACATCGCGCGAACCGCCTTTGGTTGAATGGTCTTTGCCGCCGCCCTCAACACTTACATCCATTACACTGAACTTTGCTGCCCATTCTACCTTCCACGGAAATTTGCCGTTGCCATCAAAAGGAGATGTTGCACCGGCGTGGCCACAGCCTGTTGTCCAGTCTAAATCACGACATGTGTAAGTAACTTTCTCGCCATCAAATTCGGTGGCTAATGTTGTGCTTATTTTACCGCACTTTTCGCAGCGCACGTGAATTGGCAGCCATACACCTTCTTTTACTGAACCTGACACTCTTTTATATATATCACGTATTTTTTCAGCATTAAGAAGAGCCAACTTTATTGTTTCGTTGTATCGCCCGCTTTTGTAAACATCGGACGAACGATAATATTCTGGTGTAAAGCCAATTTCTTTAATTACATCTGAAAATTCGGATGCATAATATTCTGCAAAGTTAGCGGCTTTGCCGTCAGGTGACGGAATTTCGCATAATGGCTTTCCTAAAAATGGTTTGTATTTTTCTTGGTCTAAATATGTAGGAATGCCGTCCATCGGGTCGAAGTCGTTTATTTCAAAAAGATATTTTACGGCAACACCACGTTCAGCAAGAACATCTGCAACAAGACCATGAATTGCCACACCTCGAAGTGAGCCGACATGAACACGGCCTGAAGCGGTTTTTTCATCACGCACAATGAGCGTCTCTTTTTTTGAGATTTTGTCTTTATATTTTTCCTCTATTTCGCTTGCTGTTTTATCTACCCAATACATAATAATGCTTTCGTCTTTTTAAAACGTGTAAACTTTAACCTATTCTAGCACAGAGCGCATAAGAGATTCTGCAGCTCGCCTTATTCGATTTGCACGACTTACTCGATAGAAACCACAACATATTCAACCTCGCCTGCCGGAGTTTTAAAACTGAACGCTTCACCTTTCTTTTTACCAAGAAGCGCCCTGCCCAAAGGAGATTTAAAGGAAATTTTACCTGATGCCATGTCGGTTTCTTCGGAACCTACGATAGAATATGAACGCTTTATTTTGTCGCTCTGTTTTTGTACATGAACGACTGAACCTACTTCGACAATGCTGCTGTGATGAGTTGCCACTATTTCTGCATTAGAAAGAATTGATTCGAGCTGAGAAATGCGGTCTTCAAGTGCTGCCTGCGCTTCGCGAGCTTCGTGATATTCGGCATTTTCGGAAAGGTCGCCAAGTGATTTTGCAAATTCAAGTTCTTCAGCAATTTCTTTTCGCTTTTTTGATTTCAAATTTTCTAATTCAGTAACAAGAGAATCAAATTTTTCTTTTGAAAGATATTCTTTATTAGGATGCGACGCATGAGATACGTGCGCCGACGGTTCTGATGTTGTTTGTGAGTCAGATTGCGATTTTGCCATATCGTTCGATAAGTTAGCGCATTAGTAAGGCCACAGTATACCTATTGACATTCAGCGTGTCAAACGTGCATTTTACCCTTATTCTTAGGCTTATTTTTAGCAGATTATTTAATTTTGCCGCTGTTGACAATTAGCATATCTAATGTAATATTTTTATCAGAAATTCAGCTTCCGAACAAGAAAACAGAAACCTCAACCAAGCACACATCCAAAAATGAAAAAGCCGATCACCCTCAAGCGTCTTCAGGATGCCCAAGAAATGAAGAAGAACCAGCGTCTCAATTCGTACGAAATACTGAAGAAGGAGCTTCTCCCAACATCCCTCTTTGAGAAGTGGGCGGTCAGCATAGGCTTCGGGTTTGACGAACTCGAGACCGCGCTCTACAAAATAGACATAGGCTACCCGATAGCTTGCCGCTTACGAATCTCGATTGGGATTGTCAGGCTCCTGATAATTGCAATTCTAATCAATCAGGCCGCGGCCTTCGATAGTTTGAGTAAAATGGCTGCTGTAGCTGCCATGATCGCTCTCTGTTTCATGATTTTCGGGCTAATATCCGTGCTTATCAATGCCACTTACCCAGATGAGCAAAAGCGGATCGCCGAAAGTATCGGCAAAGACATATACCTGTGCATTGAAGTCTTTGGCTGGAAAAACGTTGACGCCGACCTAGTTACCAGCAACAATGCCGTCATCGAGAGATTTCAAAGACAGGTTCGTAATGGGCTAGATGACCAGGCAAAGTTATGTCTGGAATCAGAAGACCATGACCTTCTTGATATATACTTCCGTAGTATCGAGGCCTCAGGTCGATTCGGTTTCGAACCCGCTCAAACTGAAGCGACAATGCTGCTTCTTCAAAAAATTGCAGCTGCACAGGAAGAAGAAGAGTCAGAATTCGAGCCTCAAGACTCAGAAGCCATCATGCCGCTCACAGAGACCAATACTGTGACCGCATAAGCTCAACGCCGCAGGCACCCTCACGGGTCCTGCGGCTGAACTTTTACAAAAAAATAAATCTTTACAATAAATCTTACTGCAAATATTCCGGTTTATTAATACTCGCCCAATCTAGCCAATTCCTCATTGCTGCGGATGCACCGTACATTGCTGTTGAAGGGCCGCGCTCCATCATTACCGTAAAAGCATACTTAGGTTTTTCATACGGAAAGAAGCCTACCGCCCACGAGTTAATAAACTGATTCGCAACACCAACCTGCGCTGTTCCTGTCTTTCCTGCAACTTTCACATATGGAACATTGAGGCCTGTCATAGTGCCTTCGGTTACGGCCAAGCGCATTCCCTCTTTCACTACATCTAGCTTTGCATGGTCAACATTCGGCACTAAACGGCTAAAGCCGCGAGCTATGCCGTCTTTACCATCTAGTTCAGCTAAAGTTTTTTCTGAAAGAATACTCGGGGAAACAAGAGTGCCACCATTAGCAAGTGCGGCCACCGCGCGCACCACTTGAATTGGCGTAACCTGAAAACCGTACTGGCCAATAGCTGTGTTATACGTATCACCAATGCGCCATATGTCACCTTTAAAATTTTCTTCTTTCCATTCCGGCGTCGGTATTATTCCCTTCTTTCCTGAAAAAAAACTGTTCTTAATACTGTCACCAAAACCAAATACTCGTGCGTACTTGTCGATATTGTCGACACCGAGACCTTTTTGCCCCGGAACGCCGCCGCCTATTTCATAAAAATATACGTCTGAAGAAACCGCGATGGCGTGGCGCATATCTGTCCAGCCGTTTACACGCCAGTCTTTAAAGATTGAAAACTCACCAGGCTTGAACGGGTTAGGCACTTTCAATTCGCCGGTACTTTCAATTTGTTTTTCTGGTGAAATAATACCTTCTGTTAGCGCAGCAAAAGCGAAGAAGGGCTTAATAATGGAACCGGGCGTATACAAACCCGAGGCAACTCTGTCGAGAAACGGGTTATTTTTATTATTAAGATAAGAATTTATTTTTTCAACATCTTTGCCCCAGGTCATTACATTCGAATCGTATTCGGGGTAAGAAACACTGGCCAGCACTTCCCCGCTGCTTATATCCATAATAACTGCTGCGCCGCCCTGAAAGCCCGACTGCGCCGAAATGTCGCGCATATATTTATACAGTGCACTTTGAGCATCGGCGTCTATCGAAAGAGCAATGTTTTCGCCTTTAATAGACGGCCTCACTGTACTTTCAGAAAGCGTTTTACCCACGGCGTCTGTTTCGTTTATCTTCAAACCATTTTGACCAGAAAGTGCTGCGTCGAAATATTGTTCAGCTCCGTCGCCTCCTTTATATTCGGTATCGTAGTAAAACCCGAACTTGTCTTTTTTAGGATATTTAACGTAACCCAATAAATTATATATTCCGGGAAGGTCGGTATAAACGCGCGGGGCAAAGGCGCTGTCGTTTGTAGATGTAGCAGCCTTTGATGCGGCGGTTGAGGCGCTGGTTGAAGTTCCTGATGAAGATGCAGCGGCCGCGGCAGATGCAGCTGCCACCGAAGGAATGGTGTTCCAGGCAAGAAGCTTGCCGTTTCTGTCAGTTATGGCTCCGCGCTCGGCAAATACTAAGCTGTGGTGCAAACGGTTATTTTCAGAAATATCTCGATACTTCGTGCCTTCAAATATTTCGAGCATTGAAATCTTATACAAAAACAATACTGCAACTACAGCAAAGCATACAGCTGCCACAGCAATAGCCTTTCTTGAAATAGGCTTTTCTATTTGGCCTTCGAACTGGTCTTTGTCGAATTCGGGAAGGTTAGACGAGTCGAGAAATATTTCATCTGGGGCTATTTCGGCGGAACGCCTTATTTTTCTTGATTTTCTGAAAATCATATTTTTATCATATTAATTATGAATGAAATCTCATTTGTCGCTGAATTAAGGAAACTGCGTATACCAAAATTGCGGCAAAAATTGTAAACGGCAGCGCCACAAAGTGCGAGGAGACAGAGAAAAATGAAGCACTGGCGTATGTAATATCAATAAGAAAGCCTAGCAGTACTATTTCATAATAGCCCAAATACCAAAGTGCTATGCACGCCACAATAAAAGGCACATACCATGGGCAAGCCGGTACGAGCAGAAGCAAACCGAATACCAAAATATTAGTGTAAAGCCTTTTTGATCTCAACATAACGGAGTGAATTAAAATTTACAGGAAGCTTAAAATATACGTAGGCATAGGCTTCGCCTTCGCCTGCATCGACCTTTTCGGCAGCGCCTAGAACAAGTGAGTGCAAGCTGGGCACTATAATAGGGTCGCCTTCTTCTACTACAACGTCGCGAGGCACCTTTATGTAAAAATTACCGCTTCCCCTACCTTCGGCAATAACGGGGGTAGTACTTGAACCGAGCAGCACTTCAATTTTTTCGCCAGGCGAAGAAAACAATTTTACGACAGATGTTGAAGGGCCCACCTTTTCGACATGACCGACAAGGTAATTCATTTCGGCATATACAAGGTCGCCCGGAATGAGCCCGTGGTTTTCGCCCATATCAATAATGAGCGAGTCGTACGGGGTTCGTGGTGGGTATGAAAGAATAACGGCCAATTCCTTATCGTAATTTTCGGGCTTACGACCTAAGAGTTCTTTAAGTGTTGAATTCTCGCTTTCAAGCGCCGATACATAAGCATTTTCGGCTATTGGCCGCACAGGGTCGTTATAGAAACCGAACATGTATGCGGCACTTTTTTGCACACCATAAACTCCCTGTGCGATTATTCCTGAAAATAGAAAATAAACGACGTAAAGAACGACTATGACACCAACAAGTCGCAGAAGGCTTTTTGCGCCGAACTTGGTCTTTTTATCTTGCCGGAGGTAGATCATCTTCGTTTTGAATTAGCATATCTTCGAATAAATGGAGTTCTTCAAGAACGATGCCTGCGCCGCGGGCCACTGCTGTAAGTGGGTCGTCGGAAACAAATACAGGAATGCCGACATAGTCGGAAAGGGCTTCTGGCAGGCCGCGAATAAGGGCGCCGCCGCCAACTACATGAATGCCGTTTCGCATTACATCTGAAAGAATTTCTGGCGGCGTGGTTTCAAGAACTTCTTTAACTGCTTCAAGCAAAATGTCGACTGATGGACCAATTGCCTCGCGAATGTCGGAGTCTGTAATAATAACTTCGCGTGGAAGCCCTGTTATAAGGTCGCGCCCGCGAATAGTTGTTTCAAGCGGCGGCTTACACGGCAATACACTAGCAATTGCCATCTTTACCTCTTCGGCTGTTTTTTCGCCAATAAGTATTTTAAATTCGTTTCTAATATATGAAATTATGTCGTTGTTCAATTTGTCGCCGGCAATTTTTAGGTTTTTTGCTCGCACAATTCCGCCCAAAGAAATAACAGCAATGTCGGTGGTACCGCCGCCTATGTCTATAACCATGCTTCCTGTTGCTTCACGCACCGGTAGCCTTATGCCAATGGCCGCAGACATAGGCTCTTCAATAATATGAACTTCGCGAGCCCCGGCGTTTTTTGCCGCGTCGCGCACTGCACGGCGTTCAACGTTAGTAACACCATATGGTACACCAATAACCACTTTCGGCCCCAGCATTTTTTTAGAAAGACCTTCGGCTTTTTTAATAAGGTATGAAAGCATTTCTTCGGTAACCTCGAAGTCGGAAATTACGCCATCTACTAATGGCCGCACAGCAATAATGTGCCCAGGTGTTCGGCCTAGCATGGCCTTGGCTTGTGCGCCCACCGCCACCACACGCCCAGTTTTCTGGTTAACAGCAACAACTGAAGGCTCGTTAATAACCACACCCTTTCCCGAAACATACACAAGAGTATTGGCGGTACCAAGGTCGATACCAATATCGTTCGACGTCATTTTTAGAAATTTGTTTCGGAGTTTTTTTAGCATTGTGTATTAACTTTTTATATACGCAATTAGTTCATCGATATTCATATTTTTTGCAGCTTCAGTGCCATTAGCACTAACCGTGCGTTCTTTCACCTCTATAGTTTCATTCTTGTCACCAACAACAGCCTGTACAGGAATACCTATAAGGTCTGCATCGGCAAATTTTTCGCCAGCGCGAGTTGTGGCTCGGTCATCAAAGAGAACTTCAATGCCAGCCTCATTAAGCTTTAAGTACGCATCTTCAGCGCGCTTCTTACCCTCTTCAGAACTTCCTACAAGAATAAGATGCACAGCAAAAGGAGATACGCTTTTAGGCCAAACAATACCTTTTTCGTCTGATAAAGCCTCTACAATTGCACCCATGAGGCGAGGCACACCAATACCGTAGCTGCCCATTATTACTGGCAGATTTCCTCCCGTTTCATCTTGATATAAAAGCTCAAGTGGCTCTGAAAATTTTGTGCCCAAACTGAAAATATTTCCCACCTCTACAGCCTTCGCTTGCTTGAGTTTTGATGCGTCGAACGAAAGCGTAGCGAGAACCTCGGCATTATTAACTTCTTCGTTTACGGCAATTTGTTTTTCTTCGTCTATATAAATAATATCTTCTCCGGCATCAGTGAGCATTTGAAATTCGTGAGAAAACGGCGCAAAACTGCCGCCTGAAGCAAAAGTTAAATATGTACGGTCTCCAATTCCCGCTTTTTTGAAGATAGAGACATAAGCCTGCTTCATTTTTTCGTAAAAAGCATCGTGTTCATCGACTGTCTTAGAAAACGAGTAAAGATCTTTCATTAAAAACTCCCTACCTCGCAATATACCACTTTTTGCACGCTTTTCGTTTCTGAATTTTGTCTGAAATTGATAAACATACGTAGGTAAATCTCGAAACGAACGAACATGGTCACGCATGAGATATGTAAGTGGCTCTTCGTGTGTAAAAGCAAGGCCGACCTCTGTGTCGTTCGCAAGTTTTGTTTTGAACCAGTTATCGACAACACGGTCGTCCCACCTGCCGGTTGTATCCCACAACTTTTTTTCTTGAAGTGATGCAAGAGAAACTTCTTGGCCGCCGACGGCGTTCATTTCTTCACGAATAATATCTTTTATTTTTTCGATAACACGAAGACCAAGCGGCAAAAAAGAGTAGACGCCTGCCTGCATTTTTTGAATATAGCCGGCGCGAATGAGTAGGTCAGCATTCTTGGCTGTTTCATCTTTTGGAGCTTCACGCCTGGTTTTTGTGAAAAGTTGTGATTGTCTCATGAATATTGAGTATTTATTGCAATTATCGTAGCCAATTAAGGCTCGTATATGTGGTCGTATTCTACACTAAAACCGCCATTTTGTGCTATTCTTACCTTAGGAACCCGCTATTTGAAAACATCATTTCGGAGCGTCAAGCTCGGGTATTATAAATTGCGTGTTTTTCGCTATAAAACCCCAACAGGAAAGGAACCACTATCCCATGTATCCCGCGATTCTCACAATCACCGGCTCCGCCATTATCTTGGCAGGCATCTGGCTGGCAACAAACGTCCTTCATCTCTACGGCGTTTTGATTCTGCTCGCCGTAATCACCGTGATTTTCTCAGGCATAATCCTGATCGGTGATGGTGTCTCAAAACTCAAGCACCCCAACCCAAATCCGCATCACTTGAGAGCTTCAAGAAGATGACGCCTCAACATTCCACCAACAGCATTTACCATGCGGGCCTCGAAATCGAGGCCCGCTTTTTCATACAAACAACTTCTCTACTGCTTTATCTAATTAAAAAAGTTAAAAAGCACAAGCAGTTTTCATGAGCATATCGCAGATACGCATGCTCATGAAAACTGCTTGTGCTTTTTAACTTTTTTTAACTTACGAGAGCCCAAACATCTTTAACCGTAATGACAACCATAAGAAGTATAAGCAACAAAAATCCAACGCCATTTATCCATTGAATTATTTTAGGATTTATTTCGCGGCGAATGATTGCTTCTATAATAACAACGACAAGACGGCCGCCGTCGAGCGCGGGAAATGGTACAAGGTTTATAACAGCAAGGTTTGCCGAAATTACAGCCGCTATTACAAGCAAGCTGCTTAGCCCTGCCGCAGCAGACTGGCCAACAACGCCTGCAATTCCTACAGGGCCGCTAACCGCACTAAGGCTCGCTTGCCCCATCACGGCGCTAGCCAAGAACTGGTACAGGCCAATGGCGACATTTTCAGTTAAGTAATATGTTTGGCGGGCACCGTAATAAAGGCCGGTGAAAAAGCCGGCTTTAATTTCAGCAATCATGTCCATTGAAATACCAAGGGCCTTTTTGTTTGAAACAATTCCTTCAATTGGCTTAATTGAATACGATTTAACTTCGTATTCTTTTCTGTTTACGCCGTAATGCTTTACCGTCATTTCAACTTTATCGGTTGCGCTTGCAATAACGCCTTGCGCCGCGGCTACAGAAAGAGTGCTGGTAGCCAAAAGCGTCTTGCCGTTAGTTATTGAAAGAATTTCGTCACCTTCTTTAAGCTCGGCTTTTTGAGCGGGGCTGCCTGGAGCTATCATAACTACGGTTAATACTGGGTCGTGAACAAGGCTCGGGGGCATTGCATCGGCCGAAGCTCTCGTTCCGAGCATGAATGAAAATGAAATAAGAAGCCATGCAAAGAGAACATTGAATGTGACTCCGGCCACCAGAACCACAGCCTGCTGCCAGCGCGGCTTTGAAAGAATACTGTCGGGTGTGCGCTCATCTTCCTGACCTTCACCATAAATACGCACATAGCCGCCGAGGGGTAAAAGATTTACGGCGTAACGTGTTGCGCCCCAAACGAAACTGAAAATACGGGGTGGAAAGCCAATAGCGAATTCATCTACCCTTATTTTGAAAAGCCGCGCCGCCAAAAAATGCCCGAGTTCGTGTACGAAGACCAGCGCGGTTAAGACAAGCAGAAAAATAATTGCGGTAGACATGTATAAAGTGGTGTTTAGTTGGCGGTTAAGCCGTGTTAAGTTTAAATCAAAATTTCTTTTTCCTTCTTGTCAAAAAGCTCATCGAGTTTTTTTGAGCCTTCCTGAAATATTTTTTCCATTTCGGCTTTGGTGCGCATCATATCGTCTTCGCCCATGGTTCCTTCTTTCTTTTTGGAATTGAGGTCTTCGACGACTTCATTTCGCTCACGGCGAAGCGCTACACGCGCGTCTTCAAGTTTTTCTTTGGCCACTTTCATGAGCTGCTGTCTTCGCTCGCCAGTAAGTTCAGGAAAGATAACGCGAAGCCCTGAGCCGTCTACAACTACAGACACACCCAAGTCTGCCAAAGTTATAGCCTTTTCTATGGCCTGAACCTGGCTTGAATCCCATGGTGAAATACGAATGGTGCGAGGGTCTTCTGAAGAAACAGTAGCAAGTGAAGTGATGCCCATTTCTGCTCCGTATGAGTCGACCTTAACGTTATCGAGAAAAGCCGTAGATGCGCGGCCGGTTCGAATTGTGGCAAGCTCGCGCGTATACCATTCGGCGGTTTCTTTTATCTTTTGATTGAATGTTGAAAAATTGTATGCCATGCGTATGTGTTTTATTGTGACGATTATATCATATAAATGTGGAGCTATAAAATATGCAGCTTCCACATTCATTTTAAGGAAATGAATCAGCCGCAGACCCCGATTGTTCGAAGGGACTGCGGCTGGTTAGATTAAATGATTTGCGACGGTTAGGCGGGTACAGGTGCTTCTTTTTTCTTCCTAGCAGGTTTTCCTGCCCTCCTTTGAGACGCCTTCATTGTTGCTCGGCGAGTCATAAAAGTCACGCCGACATCGGGGTCTTCTTCAAGCTTGTCGCCAAACATTTGCCGGCCAAGCTCAAAACTAGGCGTAGTCGGATCGGTAGTAAAACGGGGGCCAATCACACGGGATGAGTTCATGGGTTGCTGGATGGGTTACGGGTTTGCTGGGTGTTTCTATGTATGGGATATGAAATGCGGACAATTCCGGAACGCGACATGTTGAGGCCGTGTACTGGGTCCGCTGATAATTCTATACCTAATTGTTTAGCACGGGAAGAGCTAAAGCCACATACTCAAGCAATAGCTTTTTTGAAGATGAACTGTCTCGAATGTATTCATCGGCAACAAGAAACGGTTTTAATTTACCTGTGCCCTTCCCTGCGTTCTTCATGGCTGAATGTGCAGCAACTTCGAGCGCAGAAATAAAGGCTTCAAGGTCGGCATCACCAATATTTTCTTTCTCTTTTTCGGCAAGAAATCGCTTTATCATCTCAAGTCTTTCAGCAGGTTTTGAACCAAGAAATTTTTGCGCTTCTTTTACTGCATTGAATAGCGACTCTCCTTCCTCTGCCATACCTTTTACTACCCCACCTTTTCCTGTAATTTCTTTTCCTGCATTTTTATCTGCATCAAAATACTGAATAACATGAACCCTTGAAAGCACCGTCGGCAAAAGCGTTACGGCGGTAGAAGTCAGCAAAAAAATGTGAGTACCTGGGTACGGCTCTTCTAATGTTTTAAGCAAACTGTTCTGCGCCTGGCCGGAAATAGAGTGGAAATCGGCAACAATAAATTTTTTGCCCGATGACTTGCCAGAAGATGAAAGCGCCTTGCGCATATTCGCTTCGGTTATGGCCCGTGAGTCGTCAACACCGAAGGCATCTGCAGAAAAAAGAAATAGGTCGGGGTTACCAGGCAAAACGCCATATTCAGCCTTCAAAAAATAGAACAGCGCCGTGCGCGAGGCGGCAACATTTCCTTCAATGACATATGCATGATGAAGATGTGATGGAAAATTCATCTACTATTTACTCTTCTGGATGATGGTCTTCTTATACGTATCGAGGTGGTCGAGGGCGATACCTGTTCCCTTAACGACACAATACAGAGGGTCGTTAGCGAGAACAGCTTTAACGCCAGTTCGGCGAAAAACCAGTTCGGGCAAATTGCGAAGCTGCGAAGAGCCACCCGTCATTATAATGCCGTTATCGATAATATCGGAGGCAAGTTCAGGCGGAGTTTCTTGAAGCACGTCTTTAATTGCTTTAATCATATCGCGAAGCTCTTTGCCTATTGCCTTAACAATTTCATTCGTCTTAATATCGACAGAACGCGGTAAGCCTGTAAGAAAATCTCGGCCTTTAATTGTCATAGTAAGCTCTTCTTCAACCGGAACGGCTGAACCGATTTGAATTTTAATTTCTTCGGCAGTTTTATCGCCAATAGCGAGGTTGTATGTTTTCTTTATGTAATCGGTTATAGAAGCATCGAGCCTGTTGCCGGCACATTTAACGGATGTGCAAGCTACAATTCCGCCCAAAGAAATAACGGCAACGTCGGTGGTGCCGCCGCCTATGTCGACAACCATGTGCCCCACCGCTTCTTGAATAGAAATGCCGGCGCCAATTGCAGCAAGAATTGGTTCTTTAACAACGTACGCATTTTTTGCGCCCGCTTTTATTGTTGCTTCAATAACCGCACGGCGCTCTGTTGAAGTAACGCCGGCCGGAACCGACACCATTACTTCAGGCTTAAAAAAACTCCACGAACCGAGCGCCTTGTTTATGAAATAGCGAAGCATCGCTTCGGTGACGCGATAATCGGCAATGACCCCGTCTTTCATCGGCCGATACGCAATTATATTGTCGGGCGTCTTGCCTATCATGTCTTTGGCATCGTTGCCTACGGCAAGAATTTTATTGTCTTGCTCAGAAACGGCCACAACAGAAGGTTCATTAAGCACCACACCTTTGCCCGGCACAAACACCAAAGTATTAGCGGTACCCAAATCTATTCCTAACTTTTTAGTGAAAAATGCCATATGAGCGAATGTGCATATACTACGGCAAATATATGAAAATGCCAATTTATTGGAATGCCTCATAAATGAATTAAGGGCCGCTCCAGTGAATGGAAACGGCCCTCAAAACCAACGTTTAGTCGCAAACGGCCGAAGCCCTATGCGGCAACAGCGTTCGGGTCCCAAATTCCGCCGCGCAGCGCCACTTCGCGAACAACAGCCGCATTTTCTAGAAGCTCGACGACAGGATCCCATGTTCCTGCAATAAGCGAAGTTCTGGCCGATTCGGGCATAGTAACCTTGAAGCATCCGTAGTTGGCAACTTCGTCACTGCAGGAAACCGTCATCTGCTCGAGATCAAGCTTCAACGTAATATGAGGGTCGATGCCGATCAGACGAGACATCTTTGCGATGTCTGCTCTCGATGCGCAGACGCACGGCAAGCCGATGGTCGTTGAGTTGCCAAAGAAGATCTCGGCAAAACTTTCGGCAATGATGGCCCGGAGCCCGAAATGATACAGCGACTGCGGCGCATGCTCACGTGAGCTGCCACATCCGAAGTTCGTGCCCGAAAGCAAAAGCTTCGCTCCTTTGTGATGAGGGTCGTCGAGCGGATGCCCTGTGAGCTTGCCGTCTTTGTCGTAGCGAACGTCGTAAAATGCGAACTCACCGAGCGGGGCAAATGTAAGCCCTTTCATGAACCGCGCCGGAATGATGCGGTCGGTATCGATGTCGGAACCTGGGACATGAACCCCTGTTCCTGTAACTGTAACGATTTTTGCTAATGCCATGGTGTTCTGTGCAGGTCTCGTTCTGCAGACGTCTTTGTTGTTGGTTCTCTTTATTTTGGTTGTCATGGCCGCCTCACTCGAGGTGCCTATACTAGAAAATCTTTGCCTACAGTAGAATATATGCAAAATAAGGTCAATGGGCTACTATAAAGGAACATGAACATAGTCACTGTTTATCCAATAATAAGAGGCGCCTTCAAAGAAGAATTAACATATTGGAGCGCACATGAATTCACGCCGGGAACAATTATTGAAGTGCCTTTGCGCGGTCGCCCTATTCCTGCGCTTGTAGGAAGCACAAGTTCCGCCAGCCACGCCAAGGCGAATATACGCCAGGCTTCGTACGTAACGAAAAAAATTGAAAAGAAAA
>OFQY01000433.1_pt1 | contig 16864 bp, 26 predicted proteins | sample 1542991 | NCBI WGS metagenome assembly OFQY01 (sample SAMN07774224, study PRJEB24372) | wastewater metagenome | isolation source: Exp Tend VB 10WW | collected 2016-02 | reverse complement strand
GACGTACTCGACAACGAGCTTCGAGCCGAACCGCGGGTAGACGGGCAGGCCCTTGCGCGCGCGGTACTCGTTGACGGTGATGAGCCCGGCCGTGAGGTCGTAGGCGTAGATGTCCGGTGCATCGGCGAGCTGCGCGAGGGCCGGGTCTGGCAGGAGTGGGCCGCGGGCGAGCTCGCCACCCACCTGCGCCCGCTCCAGGTGGAGGTCCCCGACTACGAGTTCCGCGAGAGCATCCGCGACGCGGGCCGGTTCACCGCGGGCGACTGCGACCTGACGATCCGCGGGACCGCGGTGGGCGACGTCGTCCTCGAGGTGAAGTCGCGGCCGGTCTACTTCGCCGACGCCCGCGGCTACCCCTATCCGACCGCGCTCATCGATACGGTCGACGGGTGGGAGGCGAAGCGCATCGAGCCGCGCGCGGTGCTGCTGGTCTCGCGGACAGCTCGGCGGATCCTCGTGGTGCCGACCGCGACCAAGCCGCGCTGGCAGGTGGCGACCCGGCGCGACGGCGTGCGCGGGACCTGGGATCGCGTCTACGAGATCGACCGGGGCCTGCTCCAGTCTTTCGCCTGGCTGGTGAACAAGCTCCGCCCGTGAGCGTCTGCGGGGCATGTCCATCGCCGACAGAACCCCGCAGCAGATCGCCGAGCAGGCGCTGTCCAACCTCGAAGCCTGGCGTCGGGCCGAGAAGCGCGCTCTCGTCTGCAAGTCGAGGGTGAGCCGCGCATCGATGCCAGACAAACCCGACGCTCACGCTGTCCGGGTGGATGGCCGCGAGGTCGGCCTGCTCCGCAAGCACAGCGGAGGGTCGTGGACGGCGGTCTACCTGCTCGATGGCGCCGATCGTATTGTCGCCGATGACGATAGTCAGCGCTCGGCGCTCCATCGTCTCAAGGTGGAGGTCATGCTGGAGGACGAGCGCCGCGTCGCCGCCGAGCTCGCCCTCGCTGACGCGATCGCCAGCGACCTATTCCCGCGCGGTATGGTCGTCGGCGTCCTGCTGCAGATCCGCGCGAACATGCTGGCCGGTGGGGTCAGCCCAGCGGTCGCCACCATGAACGCGGTGCACGTCCTCGCGCACGTGACCGGCGTGAATGCCTCGCGGTGAGGATCGTCTGAGCTGTCCTATGGGACAGAAGACGAGAGCGGAAATCGACGACCTGATCCTGGCCTGGCGCGACGATCCGACTTGGGAGATCGAGGAGACAGAGGGCTTCGAGGAGCACAAGGACGAGCTCCTGGCGCTTCGGCAGAAGTGCGAGGCCGAGTGGAAGGCGCGGGCGCAGCTGGAGCACGCGAACGCCATCGCCGCGCTCATCAAGCCCGCGCGCGCCTGGCTCGGCACCGTCAACATGGCGCCGCTTCTCGGGATTACACTTCATGGGCGAGCCGATACGGTGGGCGGCAGCATGACGCGCTCACGGGCGACGTCGTCCACGCCGGTGTTGAGCCGGTCGATCTGCTGCTTGATCGGCAGGAGCATCTCCGCGAAGGCGGTGAGCAGCATGTCCAGCGCCGGGCGCGACACGCAGGTGGACGGCCTCCGCAGGCTGATCGAGGCGCGGTCATGAAGGCGCTGTCGATCCGCAATCCATGGGCCTGGTACATCCTCCACGCCGGCAAGACCGTCGAGAACCGCGGCACCCGCTGGCTGTACCGCGGGCCGGTGCTGATCCACGTTGGCGCGAGCCTGACCAAGGACGAGTACCGGGCCTGGCGCGCGGCTGGTGAGAGCATGCGCAGCGACCCCAAGCCGCGAGCGAAGGTGCCCGAGTACGCCGAGATGCAGCGGGGCGGATTCGTTGGCATCGTGCGGATCACCGGCTGCGTCCAGCACGATGTCTACAGCCGCGACCCGGCCAAGAACACCACCGGCTGGCGCATGGGCAGCGACGAGCACGGCCCCACCTACGGCTACGACCTCGCCGACGCGCAGGCGCTGCCGTTTGTGCCGGCCCGTGGCGCCCTCGGGATCTACAGCGTCGAGCACCGGCCGAACCGGGAGCAGCACACGGCCTACGCGGTCGACTTCGGCAGTTCGGCCGGTAAGTACCTCGACACCTACCGCCGGCTCGAAGCGAAGCGGTGACGAGCCGCATCGCCATCCTGCGCCACGACGAGCAGGACGCGATCCGCACCGCCCTGCTCTGGTACCGCGAGCCGCACCTGCAAGTCGCCGACGCGAGCCCGCTCCCGTGGCTCTGGCTGGTCGCTCAGGAGGCAAGGTGGGCCTGGCTGGGGAAGGCGTGGGGCCCGGTGCTCATCGAGGCCGGCCGCTTCGAGGCGTCGTGGCCCCGCAAGCAGCGCCGGGCCGGCATGTACCTGTCGGAGCCGCGCGAGGCGACGGTGCCGGTCCTGCTCGACTCCGGCGCGTTCTCGATGATCCAGAAGCACGGGTGCTGGATCAGGACGCCGGAGCAGCACGTCCGCTTCGTCCGCAGGGCCATGGCGGCGCTGCGCACCGTCAAGCACGATGGACTGGATGTGCGAGCCGGTCATGGTCGCCAGGACGGGCCTGTCGGTCATCGAGCACCAACGGCGCACGGTCGAGAGTTTCATCCGCCTGCGGCACATGGCGCCCGAGGTGCCCTGGCTGCCGACGCTCCAGGGCCACACCATCGAGGACTACCTGCGCTGCATCGACATGTTCGAGGCGGCCGGCGTCGATCTCGAGGCCGAGGCGCTGGTCGGTCTCGGCAGCGTGTGTCGGCGGTCGGGCACCCTGGAGCTCGTCGCGGTCATCACCGCCATCCTGCGCTACCGCCCCGGCCTGCGTCTGCACGGATTCGGCGTGAAGTCGACCGGGACCCTGCTCTCCTGCCTGGACCTGCGCAGCGTCGACAGCGAGGCGTGGTCGACCCGCGGGCGGTACACCGAGCGCGACCTCCGGGCCGCCGTGGGGCTGCCGGTGAACGCGGCCTGGCCCGAGCTGCGCGCGGCGATGGAGGCCCGCGGCGGCGAGGTCGACCTGGACCTGCTCGACATCTTCGAGTGGAAGCGCGACCACGGCGAGGAGGCACGTATCCAGAACAGCATCGAGTGGGCCGAGCAGTGGCGGGCTCGGCAGCAGATGCGGATCGCAGCGGCGGCCATGGGGCGGGCCATCGAGCTCGCGCGCGAGGTGATGCCCGGGCAGCGCGAGCTCTGGCCCAACCTGTGAATGCCGCGCAGCACGGGCCGTCAGATGGGCATGGCGAAGGACCAAAAGCCGCGGGCGCCGACCTGGCAGGAGCGCGCCACGAGCCTCACGGCCGCCGCCGGGTACACGCACCACGAGCCGGGCGTGACCCGCCCGCGGCCTGGCAAGCTCGCCTGGCTGAAAAACACCCAGGCCGTGCTCATCGTCTACGACATGCGGACGAAGGTCTGGGCGAGCGACGCCGAGAAGGCCCTCTACGCCGACGCGACCGCGCAGGCGAAGGGCAGCACCACGGAGAACCGCATCACGATGCCGGTCTCGAACACCTACGAGTTCGTGGTGCGCGAGATCTCAGCGGTCGGTGGCACGCGGTATCGCATCCCGCCGATGTCGCACTTGAGGTGGTACAGCGGCGATCGCCCGCCGGTCGACACGACGCCAGCCGACCCCGAGCACGAGGCGAAGGTGGCCGGCGCGAAGGCAGTCTCGATGAAGCGCGGCAAGCTTTGGGTGATGCGCTGCGCGGCCTGCTGGTCGGCTGGGCACCATGAACGCGCCGCGAGCCTCCACAACGACGCGAAGTCAGCTGAGCAGGCTGCGATCGCCCATCGGTGCGTGACATGACCCAAGGACCAGATCAGATCCACGCGGCTCTCAAGGCCGCCATCGAGGTCGAGACCCACGGCTACCTCTGGACGCCGAGCGACGGCATCGACTTCGTCCCGGCGCTCGCCTCCACGGTGTTCGGGGACGGCCGCGCGCTGCTGCGGATAGCGATGGTCAACCATCGGCCGCGCTATCACGTGGTCCGCATCGATTCGACGTGGGCAGTCGGCGACGATCCGAGCGCGCCGGTGCGGCAGGATTTGTGGGATTTCATCGACGACATTTACGAGGCGCTGGAGGAGGAGTTCGGGCCTTTGCGCGATGAGGAGAGCGACACGGACCGCCCGTGGCCCGCATTCGACAGCGAGGGCGGCACGACCTGGCGCCGCATGCACTGGCCGGAGTTGCCAGGCGTGAGCTTCGCGCCACACCCCTATGCTCCGCACTTCGAGATCGTCGCCGGGACCATCACATGAGCATCCTCGCCCCAGCCATCTTCACCGTCCTCCACCTGTTCTCTGGGTCAGGTGGTCTCGCCAAGGGCTTCCACGATGCCGGCTTCACCAGCGCCGGCAACATCGACATGGACCCGCGCGCCTGCGTCGACCTGCGCAACCTCTGCGGGACCAAGGCGATCGAGGCCGACATCGGCGCGATGGACCCTGCCGACCTGCTCGCGCACGTGCCCGAGTGCCCCGATGTGGCCGCGTCGAGCTCGCCGTGCGTCGGGTTCTCCGGCTGCCTGCCCGAAGCCACGAGCAAGACCGCGAAGTACCAGGACTTCAACAGCCTCGCGCTCCACGGCGTCTGGCTCCTCTTGGAGGCGTGGAAGGGCACCAAGACCGGCCGCAGGGTCCCGGGAATGATCGTCTTCGAGAACGTCCCGCGCATCATGACGCGCGGGAAGAAGCTCCTGGAGCACCTCGTCGGCCTCCTCCATGCCGAGGGATTCGCGGTTGACATGCGCACCCACGACTGCGGCGAGCTCGGCCGCGGGCTCGCGCAGAAGCGCCGCCGATTCCTGCTGGTCGCGCGCCACATGCCGACCGTGACCGACTTCCTGCGCAAGCCGCCCCAGTACAGCCCGCTGGCAATCCGCGAGGTTCTCTGGCAGCTGGCGCCGCCGCGCCCGGGCGGCCCTGACCACATGCACCGGCTGCCGTCGCTCTCGGCGAAGAACTGGCTCCGGCTCGCGTGCATCTGCGCCGGCGGCGACTGGCGCAACCTGCCCGCGGAGGTCTGGATCTACCACTGCGAGAGTTCCGACCTCGAGGCCGTGACGGGCATCCGGTGGAACCACTGCGTCGGGCGCCATGATGGCAAGCTCGGGGTGCTCGACTGGGAGCGCCCGAGCAAGACGATCATCGGCAAGGCGCGGGTGTGCAACACCTGGAATAGCGCCGCCGATCCGCGGGTCGACACCGCCGACGTGCAGGTCCACTGGCCCAAGGACAAGCACGGCGGCCGGCCGGACTGCTACGGGATGGCCGATGAGACAGGTCCGAGCGGGACCATCCGTGGCGCCGAGACGATCTACAGCTCGAAGGCCAGCACGCCGGACCCGCGGGTAGACCACAACCACGCCGGCGCCTACGGCATGGCGAACGCCGCCGAGCAGTCGAACACCATCCGCGGCGCCGCGCGGGTCCAGAACACCCATGTCTCGGTCGACGACCCGCGCGTCGAGACGGCCATCCCCGAGCGGAAGCAGCGCAAGAACGGCGGGCGCGGAGTCGAGGCCAGCGACGATGCCGCGCACGCGATTCTCGGCGAAGGCTCGGTCAGCAACACTCGCGCCTCGCTCGCCGACGCCCGGGTCGACACCAGATATCCGCGCGGCGAAGCGGCGAAGTCTGGGATCCTCGGGGTCGGCGACAGTGAGAACCAGAGCCGCACGGTCCTCGGGGCCGCCACGGTGCGCAATTCTGCCGTCGCCACCACGGACGCCCTGGTCGACACGCGCCTGCTCCAGCCCCAGCGCTCCGACGCCTACGGGGTCCGCCCTGCCGACGAGCCGAGCGGGACCATCGTCGGGCACCACCAGCACGACAACGTCGCTGGGAGCCTCGCCGACGCCCGGGTGGCGGTCGAGCTCGCCCACATCCCCCAGCGCGGGACGATGGGCGTCCAAGCAGCCGATGAGCCGAGCGACGTCGTGCGCGGCAACCACAGCATCCGGCAGGCGCCTGGGGCGGTTGAAGACCCGCGCGTGGACCACCGCGACATCAAGCCCGGGAAGCGTCCGCGCAAGCCGGCGGCCGCCAGCGCGGCGAAGCCCGCCAAGCCGAGCCTACCGCGCCTCTACAACGAGCGCGGCTGGCCGGTGGCGACCCACTACCTCGTCAAGCTCGATGACGGTCGGCTGGTGCTCTACGGGCCGCCGGTCGACTTCGCCGACCCGCGCCCGCGCGCCGACTTGGTGATCGTCGCGCTTGACGGCACCCTCCATCGGCCCTTCACGGACGCCGAGCTCGCGGCGCTCATGGGCTTCCCGATTGGTTTCGTCTTCTGCGGGCCGTCGAGCTGCAGCCGGACGAAGGGGGGCGAGCCGCTCAAGACCGGCCGCCGCAAGCGGATCGGCAACGCCGTTCCGCCGCCGACCGCCTACGCGATCGCGCAGGAGTGCATGGCGACGCTCGTCGCCTCGGCCAACGGCGGCTTCCGGCTCGCCAGCGGCGACGTGTGGGTCCAGCCGGAGATGGGAGCAATCGCAGCATGACCGCCGCCGAACTCAGGGAAAAATACAAAGACGATCCAGAGGATATCGTGACCATGCTATTGGACGGGGCCAAAGACGCAGATTTGGCGCCCGCATCCCTATTGCTGGAAGCCGCGAAGACAATCGACGATCTCCGAAATGGCAGGGGCGGATGAGCACCTTCCCCAGACCAGCCACCTACAGCTACGCCACAGAGCGCCACGTTCTCGACACCGACGCCGGCCAGCGCGCGGTCTACGAGGCCCTGCTCGACGCTGAGCACCTGGCCAAGGCAAACGGCCTGATCCCGCACGCCCAGCTGGCGAATAAAATCAGCCTTGGCGACAGCTTCGGGTCGCTCGCGGTGATCGACCGCCTGATCGAGACCGGCTACCTCACCCGCGCCGACAATAATCTCGATAGGTACCTGTGGATCTACCGATGGATCGCGCGGAGCCGATCATGAGCGATGTTCGGCCGAATCGCGTCCCGCAGGTGCACTGCCGCGGCCGGTGGCGCGCGGTGAAGCGCAAACTGCTGGTCCTCGCCGCCGAGCTCGTCTGGCCGGAGTGCATGAAGGTCGCCAGCCACGACCAAGTGGAGGGCCGGGTGCTCATGGCCGGCGCAAAGCTGAGCCGCTGGCACAAGCTCTCGAAGCACCACCGCCCACCCTCGGACCGGGCCGCCGAGCGCCGCCACCGCAAAACCCTGCGCGCCAACGTGCGCGACCCCGACCACGTGCCATTTTGAACATGTCCCGGAGGACAGCATGGTAGAGCCCGAGTTCATCTTCACCGTCCCGCCCGTCGCCTGTCTGTTCGGCGAGCGCGAGAATATCGAGCGGATCTTCACGCCTGGGTGGAGGACCCCGGAGACCTTCGTGGTGGCCACTACTTTGCTCGCGGCCGATGCGGCAGCGAAGGCGATCGCTGGGCGGTTAGCGTCCGCGTCGTTTTCATCGACGACCTGCGAGCTCGGCACCGCTGAGCACCAAGCCGCTCGCGCGTCGCTCCACGCCTACCTTATGGAGAAATCGCCGGACGTGGTTGCCGCAGCCCTGTGGACGGCAGTCGAGAGCGAGCAGCGCCGTGCGTGGCAAGAACATGTGCGGACGCGCGAGGCGAACCCGAAGAAGGCATGGAAACCCACGCTGCTCGTCCTCCACCTCGACAACGAGACCGAGTTCGCGCTGGTCCAGCAGCGGGCACCCGCCGCGATCGCCGTAGAGGTCGTGAGCCGGCAACCAGCGAGCGAGGCCACGATGCCGATGCCTGGTTGGCCAAGCCGGTGCACGCGGATCGGCGCAAGGCCGGACGTGCCAGCGTGGGCTGGCCCCGAGGCGATGGTGGCCGCCCATAATCTGAGCTGGGTGGATTTGGTCCGCCAGCGGGTCCTGTCGCTGGCTCAGGCGGCCAGGACGAAGGGAGAGTTGGCCGATGGATGACGAGCGCCCACCCGAAGCGGCAGCAAAGGCGAAGGCCGACGCGGATGTTTTTCTCGACATTTCGCGCGCGCTGCGACCTCTGGCGCCGGAGCAGCGTCGTCGCATCGTACGAGCCTGCATCGCGCTCTACGAGATCGACATGTCTCAGGAGACAGGTCGATGAGCCGCGCGAAGGTCAACTACCAGGACCGCCACGATCTCGGCGAGGCTGTGCGCCGCCGGGCGGCGAACCTGCTCCGCGTCCGCACCGAGCGAAAGCTGACGGCCACCGCGCTCGCCCTCGCTGCGGAGGACATGGCTCCCAGCTACATCTACGAGATCGAGGGCGGGCGCGTCGCGCTGGCCTCGCTGCGCATCCTCGACAGGCTCGCCAAGGCGCTCGGCATGCGATCGCACGAGCTCCTCGCCGAGCTCGACAGGGAGCCGGAACCGGCGCCGGAACCAACACTGAGGTCGACGTGATCCACGTCGTGGTGCGCGTTGATCTGGACGTCGCCGAGCGCCTTGTGCTCTGGACGCTCGGCGCGGTGGGCCTGCCGATGTGGCGGAGCGACCTCGAGAACCTCCTCCCGCGAGGGTTTGAGCTCGATGGACGGCTGGTCGTCCTGCGCCGGCTTGGGCTCGTCCGCGGGCGGATGCCGATCGACCTGACCGGCGAGGGCATGCGGCGGGCCGCGAAGCTCGTCGTGGCCCACGAGGCCAGCCTGCGCCGCGAACTCCGTCAGCTGGACAGGCTGGGCGCCCTCGCCGAAGCTGCGCCCGCACCATGAAGCTCCTCGCCGCGCCCCAAATTCTCGACGAGGCCCAGCGCCGCGCGGACCCAGCGAAGCTCACCATGGCCATGCTGCGCGAGGCGGTGGCCATGCAGGTCGAGAACCGCACGCACACGGACGCGGCCGGTCGCTACCAGGCCATCATCCCGCAGGCGCAGATGGCCGAACTGCGCGAGGACCCGGCCTTCGCCGCCGCGCTCGCCAGCGGCGAGGTCGAGATCGTCAACACGCCGGCCTCGAAGCGGCCCACGTGGATGCGCTGGTCCAAGCCGAGCCGGGCGCCCAAGCCGCGAAGCACGGTCCTGGCGCTGCGCTCGGCCGAGTGAATGCGCCCCCGGGCCGGGCGTCTGCCTCGCCACATGTTCGACCCGATCGACTACAAGACCATCCGCATTCTCGGCCGCGAGATGCGGCTCACCATCAACCACCGCGAGCGCAGCATCTCGGTGCGCGCCAACGACGGCTACCCGACAGAGCTCCGCGTGACCGGCTACCTCGCGCGGCGCCTGGCCATCGGCGCCAGTTTCCGCGTCGAGTATGGCGGTGACGAGGACGTGCTTGCCGGCCTCTATCTCGGCCCGCTGCGCCTGTACCTCGCCGGGAGCCACCGCGCTCTTGGCAGCATTCTCGCCGCGCTCAAGACCGGCCGCCGCGTGACCTCCATCGAAGCCGAGCTCGGCCCGCGCTTCGGCGAGGACTGCGAAGGCAGCGAGCTCCGCCTCCGCGGCAACCTGTGGAACGACGACAACGAGGGCCACCCCAGGTCGCGGACGTTCTCGGTGGACCTGCTGGACAGCATCCTCGGCAAGCCCACGACCAGCGAGAGGCGCATTCTCGAGGAGCGCACGGTCGTGGTCCCGCTCCCCGAGGACAGCTTCGTCACCGAGGCCCGCCTCGTCGAGCGCTTCACCTCCCGTCCCGGCTGGCCGTTCAAGCACTTCTCGCGCTGGGTCGAGTTCCGCGAGACGCCCGCGCCAATCCCGGCGAAGAACAGCGACTCGGTGAGCTTCTACAACATGGGTGGTCCGTGGACCGGCATCTCGGGCGCCGGTATTGAGGACGGCGTCGCCGAGCTCGTGAGGCGCGTCATTGAGGTCCGGGGTCGCTACGGCGGCAAGCGCTGGGCCATGGGCGTCCCGGCCATCGAGGCGTGCCGCAGCAGCCACGAGGTGAGCGTGTGGCGCATCGTCGACGGGAAGGAGGTCGAGCACTGGCGCGGGGACCTCCGGCACGGCGACGTGCAGTCGTTCGCTCCGACGTTGTGCACCCTCCAGCTGCGGCGCTCCACGACCCACGGCGGGCTGGTCCTCACCAGCCCCACGTACGTCAACGTCGCCCGGGGCGGCGAGCTCATCAACACCAACCGCCCGCTCGCGCTCATCAACGGCGACGAGATCCGCGGCACGGAGGCGGTGTGGAAGGTCTACGGGTCGCCCATCGGGCCCGTCCCGTCAGCACGCCCCGGGGCCTCCCCCGCAGGGCACGCCCTCCCCAACGATGTTCGGGTCACCACCATCCTGCAGCGCGGGGCCCAGGCCGGAGTGCACGTCAACGCCGGCCCGGCGATCGGCGCAACGGGGCGCATCCCGCTCCGGGGCATGACCCCGCGGGCGATCGAGGTGGCGCTGGTCGCCGACCCGGAATGGTGCGCCGCCAACCCGGGGATAGTCGCGGGCGCTGGGCCCGGTCGACTATTCGACGGGGCGGGCTGGGTGCTGGCCTTCGCCGAGACCCCGCAGCAGGAGGCACAGGCCGTGTCGTGGACGCGCTTCAACAACGCGGCCCTGCTCGACGAGAGGGCGAACCAGGACGGGGCGCTCCGGGCTGTTCGCGAGCAACTCTCGCAGCTCGACACGACGCCGCCGGGCCCGACCGAGGAAGCCGAGGGCGTCGTCGCCCGCGAGCGCGCCCTCTCCAGGCCGCCGACCCCGGCCGAAAGCTGGTCCGAGCCTGCCGCAAACCCAGCTTCGGAGGCGTTCGGCGTTGGTCTCGGCACCGGCCCCAGTCCCAGCGACCACACGGTAATGCAGCTGATCCGGGTCGACCCAGACGGTTCTCGCCAGCTGGTCGACGAGACCGACCTGCCTGCGCCCGTCCCCGACACCCGCCCGTGGCTCCCGGCCGGCGACCTCCTGGTCACCATCGCCCGTGGCGAGGCCCGCCAGACCATCCGGCTCGCCTACGCCCCCAACATCCGGGTCGGCGCCCACAAGGACGCCGAGATCCGGCTCATCGGCGCCCACACGCTCGGGGCCACCATCGAGCAGGGGCTCGGCGCGGTCTTCATCACCCGCCGCTCGGACAACGTCGCCGTCGACCTCCTCGGGCTCGCCATCAAGGAGCGCGTCCGCCTCCGCGACGGTGCCGAGATCCAGATCGGCCAGCTGTACACGCTCACCGTGACCAGTTACCCGCGGGCGGCAGCGTAGGTCAGGCGGCCGCCTTGGCCGCACCAGCAGACCAACGGCGGAGCAGCGCAAGCGCCCGCCGTTCGTCGCGACCATGTCCGGCTCCCGCCCCCAACTGCGCGACCGCCCCATCCATCGCCGCCAGCGCGGTCTTTGCCCCGAGTCGGTACGCGTCGACCAGCGTCACCTCCCACGTCCAGCCGCTCTCGCCGGCCTCCACGAGGGCCACGAGCTCCAGGCGGTGGCGACTGTCGACCCCTGGCCGGAACAACGCCCACAGCCCCGCCTGGACCACGTGTCCGCCCCGCCAGACCGATGTCTCGCCGCCGCGGTGCCAACCAGGCCCAGTCACCCCAGCCAACATGCTCGCCGTCTGCTCGTCCTGCATGAGCGCATCCGACGCGGGTCGGCGTGGCGCTGTTCACCGGCGAACACTGCGGATCGGCTGAGTCCACAAACCGCTCTCATGTCGGACTGGTCTGGGCGGCGCTGGGCCCGACCTGCGAGGTTCGCCCGCGCGCGATGGGTCAAGACGGGCCGCGGCTTGGCGCCCCCTGCGAGCGCGGGTAGGGTGAAAACCTCCTCGTGACGCAGCCAATCGTTGAACAGAAGGCCTACAAGCGAAAGATCGGCTTTCTGCGCCTGTGGAGACAGGGTCTACGCAATACCGACGAGATCGCCCTGCGGCTGGGGTGCACTTCCCGGACCGTGAGCCGCGATCTGCGCGACCTCAAGGCGAAGGACCCGAAGGACCCGACGAGGTCGAAGCTGGAGGCCTCGCTGGCCAGGATGAACCCAGCATGGGCTGACGAGGTGGGCGAGCCGGTGGCGGATGGCGAGCTCGATCTGCCACCGCGGGTGTGGCTGCCGCCGGACCCAGGCCCGGACTGGGACCACATGGCGATGGTCCGGTCCGTGGCCAGCTCAGAGCGGGCCGACCTGCGTGACCGGCTCAAGGCCGCGGAGGGCCTCGAGAAGCGCCGGCAGTTCGACATCTTGCACGGGACCACCAAGGGCAAGGTCAACTGGGCGCTCTTGGAGCTGGAGGACATCCCGGTCGACGAGCGAGCCCGGCTGTTCGGGCTCTTGGCGGAGACGATGCGCGAGGAGCGGGCGCCGTTCTTGGCGCTGCAGGAGACTACGTCGGCCCAGCAGGCGGTGTTCTTCGCCTTGGGGCTGCAGGTCCACGCCGACGATGCCGAGGCGGTGCTGGCCGAGCTCGCGCCGGCGAGGGCGGCGGCGACAGCCCGGGCGGCCGAGCTCACCGAGGCGAGGTCAGGCCCGCCCCCGGACATTACCCCGGTGGACCCCGGAGACTACCTGGAGATGGACGATCCTGGGGGCGCAGGATGAGGCCGGCGGACGGTGCCAAAACGTGGGCATTTTCCGAGATCGCAGGATCTGGATTTGCCACTCGCAAAAGTCTTATCCCAGGCCGTTTGTACTCAGTCCGAGCGGCCTGCCAGATCGGCCGTAGCCGGCTGTCTGTCGAGGATCTGATCCGGCGAGGATCCAGGATCCGACCCGGCGGCGGATCCGTCCTCGGATCCGAGCGGTATCGCGCAGAACGCGGCGAGGATCTGGCGGATCTCGAGGTCGGCGGCGCGGCCGGCTTCGGTCCACTGCCAGAAGCGGCGCGGGCGTCCGCCGGTGGGGCGGTGCAGGGCGTGGTCCTCCTCGATCAGCCGGTCGCGCCCGAGGCTGGCGATCGCGCTGTGGACGGCGCTCTCGCCGGGGGTGACAGCGCCGCCGGTACGCGCGGCGATTCGGGCCCGCAGCTCAAGGCCGTGAGCGGGGCCGGCGTCGAGCACGAGGATCACCAGCGCGCGGATCGTGATGGGCGAATCCATGGATCACCAGGCGCCGAACGGATCGACGATCTCGCCGAGGATGATGCGGTCGACCTGCTCGACGCCGGGCGCGGACACGGTGATGGTGGTGACGCTGACCACCCGTCGCGGGCCATCTACGGTCTGCACCATCTGGCCAGTCGACAGGGGCCAGCGTGGGCGCTCGGCGAGTTGGACGGGATGGCCTGGGGAGGTCTCGTAGATGCGCATGTGGCCTTTCGGTCAGGTGGTTGGCCAGCGCCTGGCGAGCGCGACGACGTCTGGGACGAGGCGGGGCGGCAGGTCGCGGCCGAGCGAGCGCCAGCGGGAGATGCAGGTCGTCGACACATTGCCGAGGCGTCGCGCGAGCTCGCGGGCTGGGCGACGCTCCAGGGTCAGGATGGTGAAGGCGATGAGGCCGTGCGCCGACGCGAGCGCTGGCTTGTCGAGCAGGGGCCGCAGGTCGCCGGCCTCGAGGTCGAGCTCGCCCTCCTCGAAGTAGCCCCACCGCGGCTCGATGACCTGCATTTCGTGGGTGGCCAGTTCGGCGAGCTTGCGAATGTGCCGCGCGGCTCGCCAGCCGATTCGGAGGGTGTTGGTGGCGCCCATGTGTCCCTTGGGTCAGGTCTCGCCCTTGTGCTCGTCGCACATGCGCCGCAGGTTCGCGTCACGCGTCATCGACTCGTGGGCCCGGTCGTAGTCCTCCATGGGGTCGACGGCGGGCGCGGGCGACTTGAGGGCGGCCTTCGTTGTGGCGCTCAGGAGCGACGGGAGGCCAGAGCCTGGCCACAGGTCGACTCCGGGCGGCGCAGCGGTGGCCTGCCTGCGGTGCTCGGCCATGTCGTCGAGGACGGCCTGTGTGCGCGGGTACTCCTCCTCGCGGACGCCATCGCCGGGCGTGCCTGGCTCCTCGGCAGCCGCGCGCACTTCGGCGTCGAATTGCTCGGCGATGGCCAGGCTCGGGGCGCCGATGAGCGCGGGGTCGCCGATCACCGAGATGCTCCCGCGCGGGCGGGTCGCCCGGTCCAGCGCCTGCTTGAACTCGCTCTGCGTCGCCGAGGCCGGGTCGCAGTGCATCGCCGCGAGCTCGCTGTTGAGCGCCCGCTGGAGCGCTGCGTCGGGCTCGGTCGCGGACGCCCACGCCGCACGGTAGCTGGCGACCGCATGGTCCGCCTCGGCAACGCTGAGCTCCGGCGCGGCCCGCATGATGGCGAGCTCGAACTCGTCCGGGGTACCGTGGGCCGCTCGCATCTCGGCGCGGTTGCGACACCGCGGCTCGGCGCGGCAGTTGCCGGGCGGACAGCCGCGCTCCTCGCCCGTGACGAACGCCGCCGGCTCGCCCTCCGTGGTCATGGCCGAGCGGAAGCCGCCCGGCACATGGATCTTGCGCAGGCGCGCCTCATGGAGATCGCTGCGGAGAGCATCGATGGTCTCAGCGGCAGCGACGAGCAGGCCCGCGGCGCGGTCTGGCCCGATGGAGTGGATGTTCGTCGCGCAGTCGCGCAGGTTCTTGGTGTCGAGCTTGGCCATGGCCGGCTTGGACGCGCCCGCCAGCGCCCGTCTTCATCGCGGCCGCCGACGCTTGGCGATCACGCCAGGCTCGACGTTGAACACCACCACGGCGCCGGCCTGGGCCTTGGTGAAGGTGACCTCGAGGACAGGCCGGCCGTCGAGCAGCATGTCGCCGATGACCGCCCCGAACTCCGCCGGCAGGGCCGAGCGCGCCACGGTGAAGGCGTCGCCGTCCTGCTCGGCCTCGCAGTCGATGGGGTCGTGGTCGGGGATGGCGTTGGCGATGCTGACGAGCATGCCCGGAGGGTAGCGCATGGCTGACGGCACGCCGCGCCAGGTCGTTGACCCCGACCTGCAGCGCTACATCGCGACCCGCATGGTCGCCGACGCGGACCTGATCTGCCGCGCGCGCGAGGACCCCAACACCTACGTGGAGGCGTGCGGCCGCATCGAGGCCGGGCAGTGGGCCGGGAAGCAGTGCGGCGCGCACCGCATGATGCAGGACCACCTCACCAGGGCCTCAAACCAGCCAGGCGCGTCCACGGCCCTCGTCCTCGCACCAATCGGCGCTGCGAAGTCCACCCAGGTCACGCGCTGGCGCGTCGAGTGGGAGGTCGGCCGGAACGTGAACCTGCGTGTGCTCCTCATGAGCGCGACCTCGCAGCTCCCCGAGTCGATCCTCTCCGGCATCAAGGGCGACATCACGGACAACCCCTTCGTGCAGGCCGTGTTTCCGCACCTCCGCCCCGGGCGGAAGCTCGGGCAGAGCGACTGGAGCTCGGATCGGATCCACGTCCACCGATCCGACAACCTCGCCGACCCGACGATCCAGTGCGCGGGCCTGACCTCGAAGATCCTCGGCAAGCGGCTCGATCTCATCGTCCTGGACGACATGCTCAACACCGACAACACCTTGACGCCCTACATGCGGCGCCAGGTGGCGATGAAGGTGCAGAGCGAGGTGATGTCGCGCCGCGTCCCGCACCTGTCCTCTCGGGCATGGCTCACGGGACATGTCTGGACGGAGGACGATCTGGTCTCGGACATGATCCGCCAGGTCGGCACCTACAAGCTCCGCCTCGGGGCGCGGATCCAGCGGCACAAGAGCGGGCGGATCATCACCAGCGCGGATCCCGAGTGGTCCGAGACGATCGACTGGCTGCCGCTGCTCCCGGGCCTGGTCACGAAGGCGCGCCTCGAGGCCAGGTACCGCGAGCTCGGCTGGGCCGCCCGGCACATGCTAGACAACCTTTTCATGCGGAAGTCCGGGCAGGGCTTCTCCGCGGAGGGCATCGCGCGCGCGCTCGTGAACGGGCGGGGCGAGACTTACAAGACCACCTGGAACCCGATCGCCACCGGCTGCCCGACCTATACCGGCGTCGACCTCTCCACCGGCGAAGGCGAGGACAATACGGTGATCGTCACCGCCGCGCGCCTCGCCAGCGGGCGCCGGCAAATCCTGGAGATCCAGTCGGGGAAGTGGGACGGGCCCGAGATCATGGAGCGGCTCCGCGGGGTGCACCAGCGCTTCCGCCCCACCATCGCGGTCGAGAACAACGGCGCGCAGAAATACATCCGCCAGTTCATGCGCAGTTCGGACGCCTTCATTGTGCCGGTGCTCGATCACCACACGGGCACGAACAAGCACGCGCTCAAGTGGGGCATCAAGCACATGGAGCACGAGCTCGCCAAGCCGGGGGCGTGGATCTTCCCGAGGCCGGCGGACATGATGCTGCCGCCCGACGAGGACATGATGGCGCTCTGCGACGGCGCGCTCGGCTACTCCAAGGAGGAGAAACACACCAGCGACTGGCTCATGGCGTGGTGGATCTGCTGGCTGCAAATCATCAAGGACGAGGGCGAGTCGCTGCAGTAGAGTGCGCGCATGGGCTATCTCGATGATTTCCTGCGGGCTGCATGCGATCTTGATACTGGGGAGCCGGCGACGGTTTTCGACGTTGAAGCGGCCCATGCGGAGCTTGCCAAGCGCCCGCAGAAGTTGAGGCCAGCGCAACGGGACCCAGGCGAGATTGAGCGCTCGCTCAGAGAGCGGATGATGAACACGCTCGACGACCGCGAGGTCATTTTCCAGGTCGACTTCGCGCGGCGCACGAACGGGATGGTGCTGTACATCATGGGAGGCTCACCACCTCGGGCGCCAGGCCCGGCGACGTTGGAGGTGCACGAGGCGGAGGAAAGCCATCGCTCTGAGCGGCTCGCCATGCTCGAACCTGGCTACGTGTCCCCGTTCCGTGGCCTCATCTGATCAGAACGGGATATCGTCATCCCCCGGCGCGCCGCCGTAGCCGCCCCCGAAGTCGGGCTCAGGTTGGGCGCCACCATCCGCGGGGGCTCGTCCAGCAGGACGCCCGGACCGCTCGCCACCCTCGGCACCGCCACCCGCGACATCGCGGCCGCCGATGAACTGGACGGTATCGGCGACGATCTCGGTGGT